>Ga0326728_10010688_pt1 | contig 21370 bp, 19 predicted proteins | sample MB3enrmetagenome_FD_207602 | JGI IMG/M metagenome (GOLD analysis project Ga0326728, IMG submission 207602) | Lab enriched peat soil microbial communities from McLean, Ithaca, NY, United States - MB31MN | ecosystem: Environmental > Terrestrial > Soil > Wetlands > Peat | place: USA: New York... | reverse complement strand
TGCCGGGACGTTGGCGAAGCTGAACGTGCCGTCTGTGGATACATCCGGAGCTGCAATGAGCCTGCCATCAAAGTACAGGGAAATGGTCGCTGGGGTCTGGACCCTGCCGGAGGTTATATCGACAACCGTACCGGAAATCGTTGAGGTAAGGGCGCTGACATCGAACTCCACAGTAGCGGCAAGGCCGTTGACCGGTGTGCTGGCTCCGCTTCCGCTCTCTGTGGTCCCCTTGGCGAGAGTAGCATTTGTACCGTCACCGAGATCAGAATAGACAACCTGTACTGATTGGACCGTGGCATAGCCGTAACCGGTCACCTTGGTGAGGTCGCAGGTCACCTGATAAGCGCTGTCTGATTCCCAGGCAGGGGAGCCTTCGCTGTATTTGCTCTCTGTGCCGCCTGCATCCTCGTTAATTGCCGGTACGCCGACAAATGAGAAGGCGCCGGTTGCCCCTGTCGTTACCTGGTGAACTCCGCCTGCGTACGCCACCGAGACCACTGCACCCTGCACAGGGGCCTGTGTACAAATGTCAAACACTACACCTGAGATGGAGCCTGTTGGGGTAAATACGTTGGGGTTGGGATTCGTTACGCTTGACTTCTTGTCACCCTCCGCACAGCCGGCTATGAAAAAACCAAGCATGAGCAATGCGATTAATACTAGAAACCTCTTAGCCATATCTTCCTCCTCTACTTAATCTTTTTTTATTTTCTTTGGGATTTGTAAAACCCTTCTCACTTACAAAGCATCATCATGCAACAGACCCTATTATAAATGCCTTGGTTCTTTTGTCAACTAAGAAAACAAGGATTTGTGAGGTCTTTCTATAAAGGTATCACTATTGTGTACAGATGCCCTTGTATTGCTTCCCCGTAATCCACAGATCATATACCCGTACAAAACACTCCTCATCATAGATGAGAATGCAGGAAAGCAACATATATGCCAAATAATACTAGATTAAAATCAACAAGATAAAAGTGAGGCACCAGAGGCTTTGTTGAAATTCTGCCACACGTGCATCACGAGACACACACACTGGGCTTGGTTGGGGAAGACATCGGAACAGCAAACATTTTTTATGGTCGTCCTTGCAACTTCATAGGGGTTCTTCACTTGCAAAGCCCAGAGAGCTTTGATAATACACCAGCACAGTGCCGGAGTGGTGGAACTGGTAGACGCGTCGGACTCAAAATCCGAAGGGCCTTGCGCCTGTGGGGGTTCGAGTCCCCCCTCCGGCACCATAGATTCAACGACTTACAAGACGCAGGTGACGAGCACTGACGATCTTTTTTTCTGATTGTGCTAAATTTGTGCTAATCGGCTTCTTGATATCATCCATCACTTTAACCGATGACCGAAGACTCTCAACGCAATGATGGGCATACCGCATCACCATGGAAGTGTTTTTCCAGCGTCCCAGTTTCTGGACTTCGAATATCCCGACACCCTGCTGTACCAGCCGGGTAGCAAATGTGTGCCTGAGGTCGTGAAACCGGAAATTCTCAATCTCTGCCCGTTTCATGGCTACATAAAATGCTTTGAGGAGATCCCTGTTTCCTCTTCTCCTGTTTACACTGTTTGGAAAGACATAGTCGTTTGCTCCTGAAGACACGCTTTCTCTCTCCCTCAACACGTGCATAGCTGTTTGGCTCAGTGGCAGAGTATCAATGCCCCCGTTCTTCTGTTCAGAGATGGTGATGGTTTGCCTGTTCATATCTACCTGTGACCACTTTAAATTCAGGAGTTCACTCTGACGAAGACCGGTGTGGATGGCAAAGATGATGATGTCTTGCAACCACTTCGGAGAGACCTTTAAAAGCCTCTCCTCTTCCTCCAGGGACAACCATCGTTCGATGGTATTATGGACCCGTTCTTTCTTGACCCTCTTGACCGGGTTGTCATTCACCCACTCCCATTCCTTGATTGCTATGTTGAATGCGTGGCTCATCAGGGTAAGCTCATAGTTGATTGTCCGAGGCGATGCACCCTCAGCCCTTCTTTTGACCTTATACTCTGAAATTATCACAGGTGTGATATCTGTAAGATACAGCTCTCCAAACGTTTTGTTGAGATGAGTCATGAGGCTTTTATCACGTATATATGACGTTTCAGCCTTGTTAATTGCAGAGTATTCGGCCAGATACTTGGCCATAAGCTCACTGAAGCGGTAGTTTGCACCGGGTAGACTATCGAACCACTTCCCTTCCGCAATTTCCCCTCTTACCTTGTCAAAGATCCGTTGGGCCAGTGCCTTATCTTCTGTTTCTGTGGATTGCCTGTATTGCTGGCCTTGATGAGTAAACCTCATCCACCAGACCGAACCGCGTTTAAATATTCCCACTATCAGCCTCCTTTCCGAGGCCCTCGATCCGGTCTGATTTCCCGTGATCTGAAGCGTAATATTTATCTCGTTGTTCGTCAATTGCCTTTGCAACGACTGCAGAAACCTGACCTTTTGATTCTAAGGATGACTTCCTTCTTTTTCTGACCCTGACTTGCTCCGGTGCTTGATGGATATGCTTTCTGCACCCTTCCAGCCAGATATTGATTTCATCCAAACGGAACCTTACCAGGCGGCCTATCCGATAATGAGGGATTTCTCCTGCTTCGATTTTAGCATACAGGGTCTTAGATTTAATACCTAGATAAGCAGACAATTCAGGGACAGATAACAAGGCAGAATACTGTGGGGTAAGCGTAGAATCAGTTAACAAGGGCGTCATTCTTTTTCTCCTGTCATTAAAAATAAAAACCAACTTTTCCTCCCTTGCCCCTTTCACAAACGAATGAAGGGGAAGGGAGGAACGACCGGAGAGAGGAAAGCCTGAAAGGCTCACCATGCATGAGTGGTCACAATTTGTGACCATAGGAAACACCCGAAGCGTTGCAAGCAGCATGACAACATGGTCACATGTTGGCGTGCTGCTTTATGAGCGAGCGAAGGGGGTTTTTATTTTCTGAGATTTTCAGTCCTGGATAGATGAGAACCTATCTTTAGGAGAGAGATTTTTATATTATGTTCTTTTAAGCTCATAAACCCATGAAGAGAGTGAATAACTAACGTTAATATCGATACCTTGAATATATGGCCCGAAGGGTATAAATATCTTAAGATAATAGAAATAAAAAAAGGCAGGTCAAAAGACCTGCCTTTATCTTTGTTTATTGCCTAATAGTATTCTGGGTTAGGTTCCGGTATTAAATGCCTTTCAACGGAGCACTGCTTTAATCGGGAGATGGGTGCCTTTTCCCTCTGATACGGTTCAACAGGTACTTATACGTTCTGTCACTATGTTCACCCTAAGCTTGTCTACCTTCATAATTACTTTCTCCGGGCTACTGATCTCGAGCTTCTCTATATAATTATCCTGATCTCCAGATGTTGTAAAAAACCTGAATTGCCAGTACGGTGGGATGTCAAGGTCCGACAGGTCCAGACATATCGAAACTACACCCTGGTGATGCACTATGGACGTCTGCCCCATATTGAAAGTCTGGATATAAACATGTCTCTCCTTGGCGCCAGTCGAAGGAAGCCCATATGCCAGCATTAGCGGCATATTGAGGTCCAGCCTTTCAAGAGCTGCCTTTCCCTTAACTTCAATCTCTTCGACGGCTTTGCCTTGCAGATGAAAATTATCGATTCTGAATTGAACAGCAAAACGAACCGTTTTATTGTGGTTTCCCTTGAGAATAAGTTTTTTACTATCTATGAGTTCCAAGGGAGCCGTGAGTATTGTTCTCAGACCATAGTAGTTTTTCAGCTCGCCAGCAATCTTCTGAATACTGATACTCGTAAGATCCACATGGCCAAGGTAAAGAAATATTTCAAATTCTTCGTATTTGTAGAAGAAGAGAGAAATTTTAATGGCTCTTGACCAGGATCTGATTTCGTCATCGGATAAGGTTAGGAGATCCCTCAACACGATTCCGTATTTGGCAGCTTTCTTCATAGCTCCCGAAGTGAAGCCGCTCGAAGAAACAGCAACCACAGCGTCAGCTTTTAAACTGATTCTTTTTCCTATCAATTCCTCAACCCACTTGACGTTTTGCTTGGACTTATGAATCCTGCATTCTATCAGTCCCAAGAAGCCATCTTTTCTAACTACTACATCGATTTGCCGTAGCCTCCATGGATTATCAGGATCGGGTATATTTTCATTCCATTCCACCTGAGCCCCTTCACCTTCAAGGAGTTCATGGATTCTAGCTATCATCTGTTCGAATTGATCGGATGCTTTTGTCATCGTATCTCAAAGAGACTCATTCTGAGTATAACGATTGAATTCAGGTACAGATGGTAAGCGCAGCTAACCAGACGTTGCCTGCAATGATTGTTGGGCGCTGTCCTTAATACACATTTGTGCCCAGATCCTTCGACAACATAGGGAAACATTAGTTACCCTAGAACGTTCGCATCCTTACATCTTCCCTTATGGCCTCAGAGCGGTATTCCACCGCAAGTCGACCGAGTAGAGCTGAGGTGCGCGGATAGCTAACGGCCAGCTCCCGCTGCCATGTTTCGTATTGCGTCGCGAGCTGTCTCTCTTGCTCACCTCCATCGCCTGGCGAACGCGACGTGACACCGCGCAAATTTCGCTTACCGACCACAAATCCTTCCGCTAGCGCTTCAGTATTATAAAGCTCAAGAACCTCACGAACGGTCTCATGAGGCCACACTCCATCTATACCGATCGGTGCGCTTGCCAGAGCCTTTCCAAGGTGGTCGTCTACGATTCCCGAGTAATGTCTTTCTGTGGCCAGCTTTCGCACCCGTTCAACGATCGCCGGAAGTTCTCCAGCCGATGGCATTTCATGTGGCGAAATGTTTGCAAAGGGTTTCCACTTATATAGAATGCGCCATGCCTGCGATGCAGCTGCCCGTTCACCTTCTGAGGGATCCGGACGTCCTTCCCTGGACTCGCCTTCAGGAATATAAGCGAGCGAAATCAGTTTTAGAAGAAGTTCGGGGTCGGAAATCAAGTGCTGATAAATTACAAGGTCATACCGAGCTGGATATTCCAATACATTGAAATAGATCCACTCCAAATGCATCAACTCGCCAAGATCAAGACATTTCGAATCTGCAAGCATTTTGATTAGTTGAGTAATGTAGTAAGCAGCGTGATGACCAAGACTGGGGTTAGCGTTAGCCTCGGTGACTCCTTCCTTGAGCACCTTAACGACTAGCTGTACGTCTCCGCCATCCGTAAGCCATTCTTTCTTTATATTTACGGCTAGGAGTTCGATTGCCGACAAGGCCCGTCCTACCGAAAGTAGATTTATTGCCGCCCGTTCAGCTTCACGCGGATGGTCAATAAGATGAATGTAGGCTTCTTTCCAGAAAGACTCGTGACAGATTGGGCCAGCGGCTTCAACTATATCCCAGATCTCCTGCAGTGCGGGAAGTTCCTGGAGGATCGTCGCCGAAGCCTGCTCGGAAATGAAATCCGGGCTTTCTCTTGAACACCATCGGCGCAAAAATCCTCCGGAATCAAATTCGTAGCGAGCATTGGAAAAGCCATAAGACAGATCGCGCTCTCGCTTATCCGTGCTTATGGAGCATCGCCGAACTAATGCAGGTTCGATTCCTTCTGCGTGGTAACTGCGGCCAATGAGGTAACCGAGCATGCGATGGTTCTCAAAATGTGATAGCGCTGAAACCAGTGGATCCAAGCCTAAGCTTACAAGTGTTTCCGTGGCAGCTTCCTGTGCAGCTCTAGTCTTTTTCTGCTCTTCTTGCCAATCGGGTGAAATATCTGTCGGTCGTTCAACATGAAAAGCAAAGAGCCATGCCAATCGACTGATCGGGTCATCCGGAGTGAGACTCGCATAAAGAGCCTCCAAACGGTCAAGGATCTCTCTCGGATATACCCATTCTACATTTTCTTGCGAGCTGAATTGGTTGTGTTCATGCAGGAGCTTGCGTAATAGTTTCCAGAATAACAATCGATTGTCGCCTTCAATCTCTCGGGCGAGGTCCTCAGCTCCTCGCAGGACACGTTCTTTAAGAGGCGGCAAGAAGGAATTCAGGTCCGACAGCATGAAGTGCCAACGCTCGGGGTTTTTGCCAGCGAGTTCAAGCAGCTGCTCTGAGATGCCCTGGATCTCTGCCCAGTAATCGGCTATGAGTACAGGCTTTCGTTCCATCTCCGGTGCCCAGCCGCGTAGCTTCGGCCGTGAGATGGGTGTTACTATGGTCGTCTCTGTTGGCATCAGGGCTTTGCCGAGGTCCCATCCTTCTTTGGGAAAACGTTGAGAAATCAGCGTAAAAAGCTTCTTGCGTTCTATTGAGGACGCGCTGCACTGAGGTTGCAGCGGCAATAATATTTCTGCGAGTGAAGAGTGCGGACGATTAGCCGAATGTCCACCTGGATCACGATCAGCAAGCGCCGCAAGAATGAGCGCCGCACGTCCCACATATTCCGGTGCCCAGGCAAGCAATTCCAAAGCCCAGAGAAGATCTGCATGAAGATGGGAGTCGTGTATTCCTTCTTCTTCAAATAAATCTAATATCTGGGGTTCCGGGTGCGCAAGATCAGCGTCAAGGGCGGTTAAAAACTGGTCGGGTCCGGCCTCTGCGAGTTCTTGGAGTTCACCACGAATGCGCCGCCAAAAGCCCGCCTCACCACGCTTTTCGAACAGTCGATAGCAGGTGCCATCGATCCAGCTTTGAGCTCGCTGACCGGCGTAACAAGCAGAATCGTCCCGACCGAGCACTGCGGCATGGAGCAATCCGCCAGCGAGACCTTTTCGCAAATGGCTGGAGTGAGCACGGCCCTTGCCGTGTGCGTTTGCCATCCAGCGTTTCTCGGGTGCAAGATCGAAACGCGGATCTGGCTCCAAAAGAACGTCATGAACGGACTGCAGAAATACCTCAAGCTGACGCGTCGTGAGTGATGGTTCTAATAGCTTCCATGCCATCGGCCGTGCATAAACTTTCCATACGGTTCCAGCACGGATGATCAGCGGAGATGGACCTGACTGGAACGGTGTTATTGCGCGTACGAATTGCTCGTACTCGACACCGGCGATTGCTGAAACAACGGCCTTGTCCGGCTTGTACAACTCATCCCATTCTCCGATAAGAATCGCTGCAGCCACATGTACACCTACTACAGGATCTGCCCATTCGGGCGCAGCTGGAGTAATGATGAGCAGGGTGTGGCGTACACGCTCGAGATACCCACCTGCCTCCTGGCAGCGTTCATAGGCATCATTGCGATCCAATCCCTGCTTGGCCAGATACTCGACGAGTGCAGAAACCGGCTGCACTCCCAGCTCTATTGAGTTGTATTCTCCGCTGCTACGGCCTGTACAGGCCTTCACGAAATGATGAGTAGTACTAGCAACCGGAAGTTCGCTTGAAGCGATCACGACTAATGGATTATCAGAAACCGCGATAGCACGAAGACCTGCGCTCGAATCGACCCAGATCGAGCGAGCCCATAAAGAATCCCGTTCATGCTCGGGCAATAACTCGATGCATGCGCCAATAAAAGCGGCTGCCTCAGCGGCTGTTGTTGCTGAGATTTCGACCACGAGCGGTGGACCCTGCAAGAGTGCAAGTAGCCTTGTCCGCTCAGAATCGCGACCGATGAGAAGCCCTGACAGATCGAGCGCAGGCTTAGATGCAGTCTTGAAAGCGTCGCATACTACTTCCAATGCAGTTACATCAGGTGGCACAGCTCCTACAACTGGCGCAATCCACGCTGCGACTGCTGGTGCTTTTTCCAGCCATTGCACAAGGTTCTCGGCGTCGTATGCCACGACATCCTTCCACCTGCCTTCCGCACGTTTCTCTGTCACCCAGGTATTCCTGCCAGGCCAGCGTCGAGGCGTTACAAAAACGAATGTTGCCTGACTCTGGTCAATACCGAGTGGATTTACCGTGCGTTTGTCGTAATCGTCGTTAGCTTTAGCACGTGGATCGTGACCCGTCCCGAGTTCCCAGACCGAAAAGCCGGATGGAATAAAAGAAGAGACATCTTCCGCGAGTACCTTCCCGTCCCATCCAGCTAAACGCACTGCTTCGTCAGCCGGGAAGTCGACCTGCTTGAGTTGACGCCCTGTCGCGTGTACCAGCAACCGAATTAACCGAGGAAACTCAGGTGCTGCTGTGATGCGCGACGCCCACCGATCAAGATCATCCGCCCGAATTAAGCCAATCATGGACCCTTTTCCTCCCCTATGAAATTACAAATTTTTATCTTTAAAAAATACAGATATATTTTTTATCTACGTGTTCGCTGTTTCCGATCCCCAACCCAGAGACCATCGTCATTGAAGTATTGTGAGCGTGAATACCCTACGGCATTCCACAGTGCATCAAAGGCTGGTCGCACAGATCGATGGTGATCTATCTCTGCTCCGTAATCTTCAAGTATACATTCGGGCAGTGTAATGATATCTTCCGGTAGAAGATAATTGTAGCTGCTGTATGAAGACTCTACTGCATAAAGTGCCCCCTTCACACCCTCGAATGAGAACATAATGATTAAAGGAGGAGGGACATCTATATCTCGCAGACCATAAATATACTGCGAGAGGCGGTTGAAAATATATATTTCTAAACTCGATCCAGAAATAGTTAAACGACCTTTATCCAACTCACGAACAAACCCTGCAAATGTAGCTTCAAGGATGCCGTTTCGAAATATCTGTGTGTATCCTAAATTTTCCTCTCCCCCCATATAGTTAATAAAACCGTAGTAATTAAATCGATTTGTGTAGCCTGTTTTGCCGAGGGTGCTGAAAGAATGAGTCTTAGAAAGAACCTTCTCCATATCAAGTTGAACCATTCCGGAGAAAGCTGCTACCGGAATAATATGAAGCAGAAGACGCCCATTTTTATCAAGCGGCCTCTCTCCGAGCCCTTTTTTAACAACCTGTATTCTCTCGTCCCGAAATTTACGTGCCTGTTCCAAGGCCGAAGCAGTTTGGTTAAACATAACGCGTAGCTCCTCTACGCCGGGCTCATGTACACCAGCAGAGTTGCGGACGTAAAAACGATTTGATCCTTGCGACGTTACCCTATGCGGAGGATTCCAGCTTGTTGGAACTCTTACTATCAATGCCTTCCTTCCTGATGCTAAAGAAACAGCTCTGATACGAATACCTGTAATTCTAGGTTCTATGGCGCTTCGAATAATCTGTTCCATGCGGAGAATTTCCGCATCAACATCGATCCCATCGATCCCGACGATGTTGGTGGCTACCCCACCGGTCTCTTCTACGCCGATGATAAGATGGCCACCATGCGAATTAGCAAAAGCAGATACATCTTTCGCAAGCTCCCGCTTATCCGGGTCCGACCTTCCATATGCATTTAATTTGTAGTCAAGGCGAAATCCCTCTGGTACCTGAGCAATAACAAGCTCTTGAAGATCTTGTTCGGAAATGGAATCAAAATTAGATTTCTCAATCGCCATATCGCACCGACTAAATTAATAATCCTTAACTTAAGGGGTTCTTAAATCACTACGTATCATGATCTTCCCAGTCTCTCTATCAAAAACCAGCTCCTGTGAATCCACTATATACTCCTTTTCCTTCTTCGAAAGCCGTTTGAAATGATACTCCACTTTCGCGGCCAAAGCCCGATCTCCAACAGGAAGAGAGAATGCCAGGCTCTGAGGCTTATGGGCCAGAAGGTATTTCGCAGTTTTCCGGTCCTGGGCAAGATGCTCTTTGAATCGTCTTTGTACATCGGTTGAGATACCGACATACAAGCAGTGATCAATTGTCTGGACTAGGTATAGATACCAATAAACCACAGGAAAAGATCCTTTCACCGGAGATGTCCCATCAAAAGTACACGATCTCTCATATTGTAACCCAACCGAAAAGGGTTTTCGCAGTTATCTTATGCTTACCCTATTGGTCTATCATCAACGATATATCTGGCATTCTCAACATTAACGTAATCCGGGAGTTCCACAGGGGGTTGAATCTCAAAGTGTATCTGATAATGATCATGCGTGCGCATTTTATTTATACAGCATCGTTTAAATTTAAGGCCAGAGCCGCATGGACAAAGATTGTTTCGACCAATCCCAGCGTAAAGGGGAATCCCTGTTGTGGCTTCCACCTTCTCATATGTCCATGAATGCCATGGAGATGCAAGCCTCTGGATAGTGTAGTATATCGCGCCGTAATTGTAACCTCCATTAATAAATAATACAGAGTACTTCTGGACTGGATTGTCTACGATGGATATTTCAAGGGGCTTAACCCGAGTGATAATGCGCAAGCACATTTTCCCATCATAAATCTCTCCAATCTCATGATTACATCCAGATCTAAGACCAAAAAGAGAGTTACAGATGGAGCATTTTGACTCTTGAATCACGTATGCTGGGCTAATAAAGGACTTATAAGGGAATAAGTCTTGAAACCTTGGGACATGCGAGAGCATGTGATTGATACCGAAGATATCTTTGTCGACTTCGCAATGACGACGAAGTGAACGAAGCCCGAGCTCACAATGCTCTAGTTCACACCATGCTTTATAAAAATGATCTTCCTTGCATAGGCAAAAGGCCTTAATAAAATGATCCTGGGATCGTCCGATGGTTTCCAAGCACCACACTGCTTTAGCTAGATCTTGATCTGCACATTCAACAGCAGCTTTACGGAGCTGTTCTAGGTGTTCATAAACATTTACAGGCAGATATTTTGTATCTCGATCTCTGTAAGTAGATAATGATGCAATGGGTTCTTCTAGAGTGGCTGGATGGTCAATAAGTTGATTGAGTGAAATGATCATTCTATTAGATTCTTTGAGACGGTGTCTTGAACTATTTTCTCGAATGACTCAGCAGGACCCTTGTATTTAATTGAGACAAGAGAGTTCTTTTGGGCTAAAAGGATCTCGATTTTCACCTCCGCTTTGCGTCCAGGCAGCAACGTTTTTATGCGGTCATAGATATAGTTGGATAAAAGGTTCAATATCACGGTAACGGCAGTTGGATTCTGAGCAATAAAGATCGCAGGGAAAACCCAAAGATCTGCATGTTCTGTTAGTTCCTCATAGCCCTCCTCAGAGCTAGCAACCTCCACATTGAGACCTTCCGGGATGTTTCGTTGTAAGTATCGGTAAAGTTCTCTTGTCCCTGACTGGAAAACTGGAGCACTGTGTTCCGGTCGACCAACCCATGGCAGTATTACTGCTGATGCAGAGTGTACAGTCTCTGTAATCTTTGAATCTAAGATCAACCCTGACAAGATATGGTCAAGCCCGCTTTCTACCTTACTTATTGTTATATAATCATCCACGATCAATCCTCTCTTTTGGATTTTTCCACTAAAGGTGTAGGAACTCTCATTTCCCCGCCAGTTTCGTAAATTCAGCAACAGTTGCAAGTGCCTTCTGAGCATGCTCGACGATCTCTTCAAGCTGATCCTCCAGTTCGAACGCCAGGCCGAAAAGCTCTTTGGGATCTCCGGCCCCTGTATTCCAAGCATTCATTGCCAACTGATGAAGCTTCATTAGATCTTCTCGAAGTTGAGCTGGAGCATTGGTCTCCTCGTCATCATTGAGCATATACCGTATCTGATCGATCTCCTCGACCGCATCGAGGATGTCAGAGGTATCAAATTCAGCTAGCTGGCTTAAGATATTTTTACTGAGCTTTGCCATTACGCCCCTCCCAAATTTCAATAAAATCACTTTAAGCTGCCATCATCATAGCGCAAATTGAAAAAGGAATACACAATCACCTTGCCCAGGTCGTTAAATTGCAACCTGGGCCAAATGGTGAAAGGTTTCGGGAAGTCCAGTTGAAAGAAGCTTCAGGAGAGCATTTCCTCAAGGGCCTGAGCAAATGAAATGGATTGAAGAAGATGATTAATCCTCCGAAGAAGCTTCGCCTATTTCTTCATCTATAAACTTCTCAATCTCTTTTTCATTCCAATGCAAGGAAGTGGTGGAGGCGTTCATTTTTTTTGCTTCAACCTTGGACACTTCTTCTAGTAAGAAGTGACAATATTCATAGGCTAATTGCTGTCTTGGTTTTGATCTATATTGTCTGATGTATTCATCTGCAGTCTGAATATAACCTCTAATCCAGTAGTAGAAATAAAAATGAGCAACTTCTGGACTCATGTTTAGAGTTTTAACGTGAAATCCCAAGTCATCTAAAATATCCAGCACATCCTCGACATTAGAATCCCATTTCCCTGTATCTTTATAGACTTTTGCGGCCCTTGATCTTCTGTTAATCGAATTTTCAAAAAATATGTCCATATACTTAAGTGCTAGGGCTGGATCATACCATCGTTGCCAATAATTAGACCATGTTTGAAGGAAAATTAATATCAACCCAATTGCGGCTATGACTGTTATAATCCAAAAGACAGGATTAGAATATATTGTAATAATTGCCTCGCCTTGTTTGGAAACAGACCCAGGCGGGACAGTATACTTGATAAGCAATATTGTAAGGGGTGCGATACATGTTATGAGCATCATAAAGGGGTGAAGAGATAAGGCTCTCAGTATATTGTGTAAACGAGACATTCTCATCTAATGCTTTAATATCAATTAAAATGATCATGCGTCAATGCCAATTATTGTCTGTCATTAACTGGAACTTCCTAAAGATTTTATAATCCGAATCTGAAACCTCAAAAGACAGCGCCCTTCCGCTCGCTTTTATAAGCAGCGTGCCAACAAAAACACGTTGTCACGCTGCTTGCAGCGCTTCATGGGCTTCCTGCATGGAGGCTTTGCGGTCTTTTATCTCCGATTTTTTCTCAACCCATCAGTCAGAAGTGAACGGGTTGAAAAAAATTGATTTTTAGAGGAGGGAAAGACCAATGGCAAACGTATTCGAGATCGTGACCGAGCAGATTCTATCACACCTGGACAAGGGTATCACCCCATAGAGAAAACCTTGGACCAGCAAGATCATGCTTCCCCTTAACCTGGTGACAGGCAAGAAGTACCGGGGTGTCAATGTATGGTTACTCCTTGCTTCCAGCTATTCATCACCTTACTGGCTCACGTTCAACCAAGCAAAGACCCTCGGAGGGACCATCAAGAAGGGGGAGAGAAGCTCTATAGTGGTCTTCTGGAACTTCAAGGAAGTGGAGGAAGTGAACAAGGACACCGGCCAGTTGGAAAAGAAGAATATCCCCTTCTTGAAATATTACCGGGTATTCAATGTCCAGCAGTGCGAAGGGATCACCTATCCCGACCAGCCGGAAGAGTCTCACTCAGACCCCATAGCCGAGGCAGAGGCCATTATAGAAGGATATAAGGGAAGGCCAGAGATAAAGCACGGATTCACCAAGGCCTGCTATAACCCAATCGAGGACATTGTGAAGATGCCCAACAAGTCGGCTTTTGTGAATCAGGAGGAATATTTTAGTGTGCTATTCCATGAGGCAACCCACAGCACAGGCTTAGAAACAAGACTCAACCGGGAAACCTTGACCACACCTGCGGCTTTCGGATCGAAAAACTATGCTCGTGAAGAATTAATAGCCGAGATGGGTGCAGCTTACCTGTGCGGGATCTCCGGCATTGTTCATGTCACCCTTGAGAACTCAGCGGCATATATCCACGGTTGGAGGGACTCTATCAGCAAGGATTCAAAGCTCGTCGTCCTGGCCGCGGCCCAGGCCCAGAAAGCAGTCAACTACATCATGGGTTGGCAAGAGGACGATGACCACGAAGATAAAAAAGTACAGGGGTAATTCCCCTATCCCCGGACGCGGCGCATGCGCCGCGTCCGCTTTATGCTTTAATCCTGGGAAACAGTGCCTAGCCTCTTTCACTTGTTTTCAAAGCGTCCTGCCAACGGAGTTGTCATGCCGCTTGCAGCGCTCCAGAGGCATCCGGGATGCCCAGGATTATTCAAGGTGGCTTCGCGACTTTATCATCCTTTTTTCCTAACCCCTTAAGGGTTTTGTGAAAGGGGTCAGGGAAAAAATTGGTTTTGGGGGGAGGGACTCCCTGGAGGCCAATAATTTAAAGGGAGGAATATCCATGAACGATCTTTTGACTGAAATGAAAACCAGTGATCTCGTTACCGCCTACCAGCAAATGTTGGCCGATCTGGATGAGGCTTATGCAAGGCTCGTCAGAATAAAAGGACTCTATGAGAAGATCATAGGGGGGCGGTTCTTCCCATGCAGGATAGGGCGTTATGATATGGATTTATACGACCCTGAAAGAGACAAAGAGGACTCAAGGAAGGGTGTACGGATTAACTGTTGGAAAGTCCTCTTTTCCCGAATCAAGAACCTTCTTCCGGCCAGAGAAATTTCGAGTATCGAGAATCAGCTTTCTGATGGAAACGTACCCGAATTTACGGAGGAGAATATACACAAGCTGATGTTTTCCTTTATCACCAGGGGGGATGAGTTTAAAAAGCAGATGATTGAAGACGTGTTCAACTTCTTGAGGCCGCAGAGGACCGGACTCAAGACCAACCAGCGCACTGCTTTGAAAGAAAAAGCCATCATCCCGGGAATGATCGACCATAACAAGTATTGGACAACTCTCTCCGGATATAAGGAAGACAGCTTATGGGACATGGACAAGATATTTCATTTGCTGGATGGTGCAGGCATGCCAAAGTACCCGGGTAATCTTCTCACAAGAATCAGAGACGCCATGAGAGAAAAGATATGGCAAACAGAAACAGAATACTTTGAATGCACATGGCATAAAAACGGAAACATGCATATCCGGTTCAAACGCATGGATTTAGTCTGCGAGATTAACAAGATAGCCGGATGTGACAAGCTGCAGTCAGTATAAAATCAAAGTGGCCTCCGGGTCTAATGGACCCGGAGGCCGGATCGTCTTGAAAGCTTATCTCCTGTTATTTTGAGGCAGCTTTAGGAAGGACCACTTTGTGGTCATGATCTCTAAAAAATCGTCACCCCTTTCACTCGCTTCGATAAGCCTCACGCCAATGGAAAAACCATTGTCATGAGGCTTGCAGCGCTCCAGGGGCTCATGAAATCTCAAGTTTATCAATGGATGGCTCCGCAGTCTTTTGAATCATTTTTCTGAAACCCCTCAGGGCTTTGTGAAGGGGTTCAGGAAAAATGTTTTGGGAAAGTTAAAGTTTGAGGAGTTATCCAATGGGAGCTATCATTCAGAAGACGGAACAGAATGAGGAGAGTTGCACAAGCAGATCTAAACGTTCACGGGACTCCTTCTCCGAGTTCTACAGTCAGATTGAAGAAAAATATAAGGATATCCTTTCCATCTCAACGGAAGATGAACCCTATGAGTATGTTTCCGGTATCGGTGACCTCTATGAAAAGATATTCAATTATGAAATTCTTCCCGAGAAGCTCAATGACTTCCTAAGCAAAGTGAGCAGCGATCTAAAACAATCGACCATTTTGGATATCAAAGCGGCGATAGCCGATTGTCTTGGTGATATGATTGAAACGTATCGCTATGAATCGACAGAAGAGGGACAGGTCATCGAAGATTACCTCGACGGTCTTCTCGACGTCGTCCGGATGCAAGAGATATCCTCAGCAGATATGCAAAAATCGACTGCCTCAGCCCATGAAAGAAAGGCCGAGACAGGCTGTATTATTCGACTAGCAAACCTTTAAGAGTTATTACCCCTTCGGCGGCAGATTGAAGAGAGCCCGGTCATTATCACGGATAAGGAAGCCATCCATGATCTTGGTGAGCTCTTCCTCTTTGCCCTTGTATTTGACTTCGAGGAAGTAAGCGCCGATGAGGATCTTCTTCCGCGTGTCCGCGGCCCGTTCCACTTTCTTCAGGCGGGTCTTGGCGTTTGAAATCTGTTGTTCGATCTTCTGTTTTTTCTGCAGAAGTTTTGTGAGTGAATCTGGTTTTTTTGGTTGCATTCTGCCCTCTCAAAGTAATATAAATACAAATGTTGTTATGTTTTAAATTATGTGAGGTTAGATGTCAAGCGAGAGCACACCAAGGTTTTTCATCCGCCCGATAGCGTATCGGGATTTATCGTAACGTACGAGGCGACCTCCATGCATGAGCAGACCGAAGGGCCAAATACTTTACGAAGGAAAGGCGCACGTACATGTCGCAAGCGACATATGTGCTCAGTGCATGAGCAGGAAAAGAGATCTTGAATGGCGTGTTATCACATCCAAGTTAAGATAATCAGCAGGGGAGGGGGCAAATGCGCCGTTTCCGCAGCTGCATACCGTTCGCGGGATAAACTCTATGATGAACGCTTAGAGATGACCTTCGACTATTCGAAGAAGAAGGACCTGGCCTATGAAGAGATCCTCCTTCCGGAAAACGCACCCGAAAGACTGAAGGACCGGCAGACTCTTTGGAATGAAGTTGAAAGAGTTGAGAAACGAAAAGACGCACGCCTCTCCCGGGAAGTCGAATTGGCCCTACCAAAGGAGCTGAACTTTGAACAGCAGGTAGCTCTGGTGAAGGAATACGCTCAGGCCCAATTCGTTAATAAAGGAATGATAGCCGACATCTGCATCCACAAGAGTGACAAGAATCCACATGTCCATATCATGCTGACCACCAGAGAGGTCACCATGGATGGTTTCGGGAAAAAGGTAACCGCCTGGAACGGGAAAACGGAACTTCTCACGTGGCGGGAAGAGTGGGCAAATATCCAGAACCGGAAGTTACTGGAAGCCGGTTATGACATCCAGGTTGACCACAGGAGCTATGCGGACAGAGGCATTGACCTAGAGCCGCAAACCAAGATCGGGATAGCAGCAAAATACCTGCCTAAAGGATATCTCCATCTCCAAGACACACGTGGACTCGAACGCCTTGAAGAGTATCAGAGGATATGCCGGGAGAATGGAGAACGGATCATCGGAGATCCAGTAAAAGCCATGAAGCATGTCGGCCATTACGATGCTGTCTTCAAGCGGGAAGACATCATGGACTTTGCCTTCCGGCACAGCGCTGATGCCGATCAGTTCAATCGTGTTTTCTCCGCCCTTGAGAACAGCCCCGAGCTCATCAAGATCGGGAAGAACGAGAAGGGAGAAGACCTCTATTCCACCCGTACCATGATGATGAACGAGAAGTCTATGCTCGATAATGCGAGAGTCATGAAGTCTTCAAAAGGTCACATCCTGGAGAAGGGTATTATCAACCAGACAGCAATGAACTACACCATGAGTGAGGAACAGGAAAAGGCATTCAGGAACATCGCAGAAAGCGGAGATATCTCCGTGATGATCGGGCGGGCAGGTACAGGTAAAAGCTATATCCTCGGTGCAGTCCGAGAAGCATATGAAGCAGGAGGATATCGAGTAAGAGGCTTAGCCCTTTCCGGCATCGCTGCAGAAGGTCTCCAGAATGAAAGCGGGATTGAAAGTACGACCATCTACAAGCAACTTGAAGACTGGGGCAATGAGAGAAATGTACTCAGCAAAGACCAGATCCTGGTAATCGATGAAGCCGGGATGGTGGGCACCAGACAGATGCACGAGATCCTGAATCATGCTCACGAAGCAGGAGCAAAAGTGATCCTGGTGGGAGACAACGAACAGCTCCAGTCCATCGAAGCAGGAGGATCGTTCAGAGGTATAATTCAGAGGACCGGATATGTGGAGCTTGCCGAGGTGAGAAGGCAGCATATTGATTGGCAGAAACAAGCAATCGTAGAATTCTCCGGCAATAGAGAGCAGGCGGAGAAGGCCCTGGAGATGTACCACGACCATGGACACATCCACGAACTCCAGACCAGGCAAGACGCCAAGGATCGGATGCTGAAAGAGTGGGCGGAGCAGCAACAAATCTCGAAACGGAAACATGAGACAAGCCTCATGATGGCATACACAAACAGGGACGTGAATGAATTGAACCAGGGGGCGAGACAGTACAGAAAGCTCTATGGAGAACTCCGGGGAGCAGAGCATACATTCATGACCGAGAAAGGAGAACGAAACTTCTGTACCGGAGACCGGATCATCTTCCTCAGGAACGAACATTCCTTAGGCGTAAGGAATGGTTCATTAGGCACAGTGGAAAACATCAACCGGGGAGGAATCCTCGGAGTAAAACTCGACAAGGGCGATAGGGTAGCTATAGATACCAGCATGTACAAAGACTTCGATCACGGCTATGCAGCCACCGTGCATAAGACCCAGGGTTCAACCCTCGACCATACCTTTGTTCTCGGCTCACGTCATTTTGATAAGCATACTGCATATGTTGCCATGAGCAGGCATAGAGAGAATGTGACCATGTACTACGCCAAGGAGGAGTTCAAGGACTTTGATGACCTTCAGGGAGTCATGAGCAGAGAACGGCCTAAGAGTCTGGTTGTGGATTATGGGATACCCAGAGGCATTGAGGTAGATAACAGAGTCATCGAGGCTGAGAGGGTTATGACTCACGAAGAAAGACGCATTCAGGCCCAGGAATGGCAAGGGCAAAGAGACGAAGAGCAGTATGTCAAACAAATGAAGGAAAGGGGTATTCAAGTTGAATTCCCCAAAGATCAGCTTGTAACCGGATACTATACGAGAGTGGAAGAGATTGGCGGAAGGAGCTATGCCGTTATCGATACGCATGCCAATACGACTAAGGGGACTCGCTACCTGATACCCTATGAGAAGCAATACGATCAGATGCAGATGCATCGGTTTGTAGCTTATGATGGTCAGAAGATGGAATACGCTAAGCGGAGCAGAGCCTCTGAGAAGGAGATACAACATCAAGTTTCCCTGGAGAAGCAGGGAGAAAAAGATATATCGACACATGACCGGAAACTTACTCCGGATGAATTTAATTACTGCCAGCGTATGCAGGATAAAGGGATTAAGACCGACTTTCCAAGAGAAAGGGCTGTGGAAGGGTATTATACAAAGATCGAGGAGCTTAGCGGTAATAAGTATGCGGTTATTGAATCGAAGGGTATTCGCTACATGGTCCCCTATGATAAGCAATACGATCAGATGCAGATGCACCGGTATGTATCATATGATGGGCAGATGATGCGTTCTGCAAAGGCTCCATCTGCCAATATTGGTATTGATAAAAATAAAGGGCCGGGACTTGGAAAATAAATAAGCCGAGGAAGAGGAAGTAAGAGATGAGGGGATTTTATACATACAAACTTCAGGCTGAAGCCTATCGATTGTTACTTCTTGTGATTTTATTTATTATGCCTCTAACCTTGGCTCAGGCAGAAGAATTCAAATCAGTTGGTAACACAGATGTATACTTCAGTCCGAACGGAGGCTGCACCGAGGCAATAGTGCAAGAGATCGATCATGCCCAAAAAGAAATTCTCGTTCAGGCATATTCGTTTACATCAAAGCCAATATCCAAGGCCTTACTTGATGCACACAAAAGAGGTGTAAAGGTTGAGGTTATCCTGGATAAGAGCCAGAGAAGTGAAAAGTATTCATCAGCAGATTTTTTTGCTCACGCAGGAATACCCACATATATAGATTCAGCCCACGCCATAGCTCACAACAAGATAATGTGCCTTGACCAGATAACTCTCATAACTGGATCATTCAATTTTACCAAAGCAGCCGAGGAAAAGAACGCTGAGAATCTACTTATCATAAAGGGTAACAAACCACTTATAGAACGGTATATTAAGAACTACTACGAACATCGGTCACATTCCGAGCCATATGCTGGCAGGCAAGCATAATGTTTTATTTAAATAAATTTATGAAAAGGAAAAAAACGCATATTTTTAAAAAAAGCTGATGACTCATACACAGGCATGAAACCCGCCGAGATGATATTGAAAGTTGCATCATATTACATCTTGATGGGGAGGTCTCTCGAAGAGAAACAAAATATCCTGAATTTAGCTTGTACAGCATGGATTTACTCTCTGCTTCCCGAAAGAAAAAGAGAAGAATCCCTCCATTGATACATTGAGGAAGTGAAGCTGGCAAACCCTCAGATTGAAGAAAATGAATGCGCTGATATTCGAAATATTATTGAAATGCTGATACAAGAGAAGATCAGATTGTTTCCTTATTTACAAAAAATGTCGAATGCAGCGATTGTTAAAAAAGATGGGCAAGAAGTTGTTACAGTGTTTTCAGCTGATACAATATGACAACAATCATGTATCTCGTATATCGTGTGAAGTACAAGGGAAGCAGGAGAATGGTAACAATAAGGAATATTACATAATAGTAAGCAGGGATCGATACGGCAAACAACAGGGCAAGGAGGTTATCCGGTGTGCTCATCCAGATGAAATAAAAGGATAAAAGTATGATGGTAAGTAAAAAGCTGAGGGTACAGAACTTAATGAGATGACTGATCCCGTTTACCAGGTTCGTATGGAATCTCATCACTTATCCCAATCGTTCCATAGTTGTTATTATGGCACTCATGAGAAGTGCTGTTCATCTGATCTGTAGCTCACTTTTCACACATTTTAAGAAACAGTTGTATTGCCCCCAGCAGGACCACGACCGCCCCTATCTGAAATAAAAGCAGGTTTATATCCACTGTGCTCTCCACGTCCCCAGAATCTGGGCGGGTTGAGAATAAAGGCATAGCCCTTGTATATCTCGACCCCGGGTACGTACATCACGTGAAAAGGTGGAAAAAGGAGCATGATGAGGATTATCGACATACCTACGATGATGATATAACGTGATCTGCTCATGATGCTTTACTCCCTGCGCGTCTTATCCAACATCCAACCTATCGCTAATACAACGCTGTCTTGATATTTTTGATGATGGCAACTAGGACTGAGAGAACGCCCTGGCTGTCGGCACCATAGTGTAAGGCGCCTGAAGAAAAGTAGAGGGGATGAGGCCATACGAATATATATCTGGAATCATTTCATCCTTCCTCAGCACGAAAAACTTTAATGCCGTGCTTTTCCAGGATAACGATGAGGTCCTCCAGGGCGATCAGTCGGGAAGTAAGAAAAAATCGGAGACGGTCTGCAATATTCTGGATATCCGCGCACAGTTCAGGACTTGAAAGAATGTTGCTGGGAGAACAGACAGTCTCCATTATTGTATCAACCATCCGCAGAGAAGCCTTCAGATCAGTCTCCATCGCATTCATATATTCCTGCCAGTACTGGTATTTTCCCAAACCTTCATCCATATCCGGTTTCCTTTCCCATCAAGGGGGTATGTTCCCTATGCTTGCACGGATTCTCCACTCCCATCTCACTCATCACTGTGCGTCGTCTGATAGTCATTTTTTGAGCACTTCACCAGCCAGTCAAGTGCCGTCTCCTGAACAGGATATGCCCTGAGATCAATGCAATGATTGTTGGCAACCATCTCGATAAATCGCATGGTTCTCATTTGATCAGGGCGGGCAAGAAAGGCGATGCTTGTATCCAAGTGATATTTCGATCTGAGCATGGTCGTTAAGACATAGAGTTCTATTTGGGTAACGGATATTTCGGCA
>Ga0326728_10010687_pt1 | contig 21372 bp, 18 predicted proteins | sample MB3enrmetagenome_FD_207602 | JGI IMG/M metagenome (GOLD analysis project Ga0326728, IMG submission 207602) | Lab enriched peat soil microbial communities from McLean, Ithaca, NY, United States - MB31MN | ecosystem: Environmental > Terrestrial > Soil > Wetlands > Peat | place: USA: New York... | reverse complement strand
CGCCAGGAACGAGAGCGCGTTCAGCCCGAAGCACCACGTCGCACCCAGCTTGGCGAAGGCCAGTCCGCCCAGCGCGGGCCCCACCAGCACCGCCGCGTTGAACTGGATCGACATGAGCGAGATGGCATTGGGCACGTGCTCCTTCTCGACGAGGTTAGGGATGAGCGCCTGGTAGGCCGGCCCGCCGAAGGCCTGCGCGAAGCCCGCCACGAACGAACAGGCCAGCATGTGCCAGACGCGGATGGCGTGAAACCCCACCAGCAACGTCAGCAGCGTCGCGCAACCCATCTGCACCCATTGCGATCCCATCAGCAGGTGGCGCCGCTCGAAGCGATCCGCGATCACGCCGCCGATCAGCGAGAACAGAAAGATCGGGGTGGCCTGGAGCACCTGGTCGAGAGCCAGCAGGAAGGCCGAATGGCTGAGGTTATAGATCAGCCACCCTTGCGCGAAGACCTGCATGAAGGTGCCGATAGTAGACGTGCAGGCCCCTATCCACATCAGGCGGAAGTCGCGGTATTGAAAAGCCTTGAAGACCCGGCGCAGCACGGCGGTAAGGGATGAAACTGGATTGTATCAGTTGGCGCACCCCTCGCTCTCGCTATAATGCGGCAGATGAGGCTCGGTTTCTGTTTGGCCATCATAGGGTTGGCGCTCCTGATGCCAACGGCAGCCAGGAGCGGAATCTGCACCGGTGGCGTGCGGGGACCGCGCAACGATTTCCAGCTCTTCGCGGGCTATTCGCCGGCATCGCCCACCCTGATCGGCGCCGAGCCGGACCGCCAGCTCGCGCTCGCCGGATTCAGCTATGGCTATCGATGCTGGATGCCGGGGTCGGTCTCGATCTCCTACACCGTGACGGCGATGCCGGCCGCCATCCTGCGCGTCCCCACGGAGACGATCTATCGTTTCGACCCGCCCTCGGAGCGCCCGGTCGATGGGCACTGGGTCTACGGCTTCGCCGTGGCGCCGATCGGCTTCACGTTCGAGTTTGGACGGCGGCGGGTTCATCCGTTTCTCGAAACCATCGGAGGCGTCATCGCTTCCACCGAGCCCATACCGGAGAACCAGCCGGACGCCAGCGGTCTGAACTTCCTGTTTGATTTCGGAGGCGGAATCCGATGGGACATCGGACCGCGGCGGGCCGTGGCGCTGGGCTACAAGTTTCTGCACATCTCCAATGCGGGCACCACCAGTTTCAACCCGGGAGTCGACAACAGCGTGATCTACTTCGGGTACTCGTTCCGGCGTTAGGCGGCGTCTCTCGCGGCCACGCCGAGGTGATATGCTAGTGCGGGCCGCAAGCCCAAAGGAAGAATTGAGGCCAAAAGGAGGATGCATGGCAAAGCGGGAACTATCGCGACGCAGTTTCTTTGGCGCTTCGGCTGTAGCGGGCGCCGCGGCGATTGCCCACCCGGTCAACTTGGCCGCGCAGGCAGCCGGAGTTAAAGCCGGCGACTTGCCGGACCTAACCATCAAGGAAGCCAAAATCTACGTCACCGATCCCAGCGGCTGGCGGAACGCCGGGGCAGGTCTGAGCGGCGGATCGGAAATCGCCTCTCTGGTGACGGCCGGCGGGATCGAGGGCAACTTCACCCTTGGGAACCGGGGAAACCCTCCGGGGTGGATTGATTTCGCCAAGGCCAACTGTGTGGGCAAGAACCTGTACGATATTCTCCCCACGGTGTCTTACATACCCAATCAGACGCGGCCGGGCGGCGAGCCGATGGCGGGTGCGGCTGCTGGAGGTCGAGGCGGAGCGGGAGCCGCGGCTGGAGGCCGCGGGGGAGCCGGAGCGCCGGCGGGAGCCAGAGGCGGCGGTGCCGGCGGCAGGAATGCGGCGTTTATCGGCGGCTTCAACCCGGGCTTTGCCAGCCGGCCGCATGGAACCACACCGAATGTGCACGCCGCGGCCTGCGACTTCTGCCTGTGGGACATTCTGGGCAAAGCGGTAAACCGTCCCATCTACAAGATCCTGGGAGGCAGCAAGGACCGCGTGCTGGCTTATGCCAGCTCACAGCACCTGGCGAATCTCGAGGACTTCGGTCCGGACGCCCTGAAGGCCAAGGCGGCGGGGTTCAAAGCCTACAAGATCCACCCCGGCGGAGGCCAGCCCCGGAGCGGCGGGCCAATCCCCGCTTACCTGGGCCACATCGAGGAGATCAAACAGGTCCGCAAGGCGGTGGGAGACAACTATACGCTGCTATTCGACGCCGTGCAGCGCTACAACTACTACGAGGCGTTGAGAGTCGGCCGGGCGCTCGACGAGTATGGCTACGTGTCTTTCGAAGACCCCATGCAGACATACGATATCGATGCGCTGGTCGAGCTGCGCAAGCACCTGGACGTGCCCACCGAGGTCGGCGAGTTCATCATCAGCATCTACGACTACGGCGAGTTCCTGCGCCGGGACGCCATGGGCATCGCGCGGCTCATCGCGGACAACCTCGGCGGCATCACCGGGTCGTTCCGGGTGGGCCAATTGGCCGACACCTTCGGCCTGCCGTGCACACCGCACAATTGGGGCAGCTTCTTTGACCTGGCGGCGGCTTTCCAGTTGGAGCTGGCGCTGCCCAACTGTTACTGGTTCGAGCTGCCATGGCCGTGGGAGTACACGGACCGGCCGTATGTGAACCACAAGTTCCGCGTCGATGAGGAAGGCTTCATTCGGGCGCCCACCGACCCGGGCATGGGATATCCGCTCGACCGCGCCGCTCTCGATAAGATCATGGTGCGGATCGACCGCTGACGCAGGCGCGCGGCGACGCCGCCCCATTCGCCGATCAGACGCAGCAGCACGCTGCGCCGGTGAGCCACGGGCCGGGCGGGTGAAAAAAGTCTCCAGATCGCGGAGCGCGTCCCGATCGCGCTCCGCTACTCCACCGTGACGCTCTTAGCCAGGTTGCGCGGCTGATCCACGTCGCAGCCGCGGCGGACGGCGATGTGATAGGCCAGAAGCTGCAAGGGCACGATCTCCAGGATGGGCGCCAGCAGGTCGGAGGTGTGCGGCACTTCGATGACGTGGTTGGCGATCTTGCGCACGGCCTCATCACCCTGAGTGGCCACCGCCACCACGATGCCTTCGCGCGCCTTCACTTCCTGAATATTCGAGAGGGTCTTCTCGTAGAGCACGCGGCTCTCTGCGCTCGAAGGATCGTGGGTGGCGAGCACCACCACCGGCAGCTTCTCGTCGATGAGGGCGTTGGGGCCGTGCTTCATCTCACCGGCCGGGTAGCCCTCGGCGTGAATGTAGGAGATCTCCTTCAGTTTGAGCGCGCCTTCCAGAGCGATGGGGAAATGCACCCCGCGGCCCAGGAAGAGGAAGTCGGTGGAATGGTACAACTCGCGGCCCAGGGCCTCGTACACCGGATCGTTCGAGAGCACCGTCTCGAGCTTGCCGGGAATGCGGAGCAACTCCTGCACCAGGCAGCGCGAGGCGGACTCATCCAGGCTGCCCTTGGATTGGCCCAGGTACATGGCCAGGATGAACAGCGCGGTCAATTGGCCGGTGAAGGCCTTGGTGGAAGCCACCCCGATTTCGGGGCCGGCGTGCGTGTAAATGGTGCCGGCCGCCTCGCGCGTGATCATCGAGCCGACCACGTTGCAGATGGCCAGGGTCTTCGATCCCTTATGCTTGGCCTCGCGCTGCGCGGCCAGGGTATCGGCCGTCTCGCCGGATTGCGAAATCACGATGGTTAGGGTATCCGGGCTGACGATGGGATCGCGATAGCGGAACTCGCTGCCGTAATCCACTTCCACGGGCAGGCGGGCCAGCTTCTCGATCATGAGCTTGCCGGCCAGCGCGGCGTGCCAGCTCGTTCCGCAGGCGATGATCTTGACCTGCTTGAAGCGCTCGAACTCGGCCGGGGCGATGTCCATTTCGTCCAGGAAAATGCGCCCGGTCTCCTGCCCCACGCGGCCCAGCGTGGTATCGCGTATGGACCTCGGCTGCTCAAAGATCTCCTTGAGCATGAAATGCTTGTAGCCGCCCTTTTCGGCCATGATGGGGTCCCACAGAACGTGCGTCAACTGGCGGTTGACCGGCCGGCCGCTCAAATCGCTCAGGCGCACGCCCTCGTGCGTGAGGACCGCCATGTCGCCATCCGCCAGGAAGAACATGTCGCGCGTGTGGCTGAGGATGGCGGGCACGTCGGAGGCCACGAAATACTCGTTATCGCCGATGCCGATGACCACCGGCGGGCCGAAACGCGCGGCCACGATCTTGTTCGGATCCGAGCGCGAGATGACCGCCAGGGCGAACACTCCGGCGAGATCCTTGACGGCCTCGCGCACGGCTTCTTCCAGGTTGCCCTTGAAATATTTTTCGACCAGGTGGGCGATGACCTCGGTATCCGTCTCGGTCTTGAAGACGTGGCCTTCGGATTCCAGTTGGTGCTTGAGGCCCAGGTAATTCTCGACGATTCCATTGTGCACCACCACCACGTCGCCCTTGCAATCGCGATGGGGGTGCGCGTTCTCCTCGGTCGGACGGCCGTGCGTGGCCCAGCGCGTATGTCCGATGCCGAAGGAGCCATCCACGGGGTTCATCCGGATGGCATCCTCGAGGTTGCGCAGCTTGCCCTTGGCGCGCCGCACAGCCAAGGTGCCATCCTCGCAATAAACGGCCAGGCCGGCCGAATCGTAACCCCGGTACTCCAGGCGCTTGAGGCCTTCCAGAATGACCGGAACGGCCTTATGCGTGCCGATATAACCAACTATTCCGCACATAGGAATATTATAGGTGTTAGTGAAGTTTCAAACGCTCCCCGGAGTGCGTGTTCTTACGAACGCGCTTCAATCCAGGATTTCGACGCGGTATTCTTCGATCACCGGGTTGGCCAAAACCTCTTGCGCGATGGTCTCGATGTCGCGGCGCGCCTGCTCGGGGGCCAATCCATCCGCCAGATCGATATCGAAGAACTTGCCCTGGCGCACTCCGGCGATAGCGTGGTAGCCCAGCCCGTTGAGGGCCGAGCGTACGGTCTGGCCCTGCGGGTCCAGCACCGTGGACTTCATGGAAACAAAGACGCGTGCCTTCATGGGAAACTCGATTATCGCACGGCGGACTGGAAAACGGCCCGTGGCGTGCAATTCTTAACGCAAATGACACTCAGCCAACCCTTGCGCCGCGGCATCGGCGTGTTCGATTCCGGTGTCGGCGGCTTGACCGTTCTCCAGGCTCTGCGGCGCCAGATGCCGCAACGCGATTTCGTCTACCTGGGCGACACCGCGCGGGTTCCTTACGGCCGCAAACCGCCCGAGATGGTGGTGGATTTCTCCATTGGAATCGCGGAGTTCCTGTGTGGAATGGGGATCGAGGGGCTGGTGGTAGCGTGCAACACGGCCTCGGCGGTGGCTTTGCCAACCTTGATGGAAAGGTGTCCGGTCCCGGTATGGGGCGTGATCGATCCGGGCGTGGAAGCCGCCGCGCGGGTGGCCCGCTCGGGCCGGGTGGGGGTGATCGGCACCAAGGGGACGATCGCGAGCGGGGCCTATCAGCGCCGCATCGAAGCGCGCGGGATGCAGGCCTGGGCTCAGGCCTGCCCCATGCTGGTGCATGTCGTCGAGGAAGGGCTGGCCGAATCGCCCGAGGCGGAACTGCTGGTGCGTCACTATCTCGAGGGACGGCCCGCAATCGACGCCCTGATTCTGGGCTGCACGCACTACCCGCTTTTGCGGCCCGTGATCCAGAGGGTGGCCGGTCCGCAGGTCGCTTTGGTGGATAGCGCGGAGGTGACCGCCGAATCGGTGCGCGCCGCGTTCGGGGCCACGCCCGGATCCTCCGCGCGCGGGCGCGTGGTGCACTTCGTGACCGGCGACCCGGTAGCCTTCGCGCACACCGCGCGGGTGATCGGCGGCGTGGAGGGCGAGATCGTATCGCTGCCCGTCACCGAACTGACCGGGGCCTCGGCGTGAGGGGACGGGTGGAACTGGTAGCGATTTGGCAGTCGATCCCGTCCAGGGCAGGAGCAGAAGTTGCGGCGCGAACTGCAGGCCCATCACAATATCCGGCGCTGACGCATTGTGATGGGTCAGTTGCGTAAGCACGAGCCAGTCCTGAGTGACGCGCTGCATCCAGGTACCGACATTGGAAACCAGAGAGCCAGCCGTCCACAAGCGGAAGTTGAAGGTTCTCAGGGAGCAGAAGGTGCCGACCACCCCGTTCTTCATGTGCGCGACGGCGTGTTGCCCCCATGAAACTGGCCGAAGTGACGCGCCGAAAAGATGCCGATGAGCAGCGCGCCCAGGCCGAACGCAAGGATGTGGCTTGTCGCCCGCGGATCGAAAGCGCCAACGCGCGCGACGAGCAGATACCCGACTACCGCGTTGAAGAATCCCCAAACAACGTTGACCGTTGCGGAGGAGAGCCCCTGGCCGGGCGGTTTTGCAAAGGGACTCTGGAAGGGACGTCCCATCGTGCCGGCTACAAAATGAGGAATGGCGTTTGCCGCAAAAACGCCCCCAAAGAAATACGACACAAGCCAAAGCCAATTCATAATGCAGATCTCCTTATCGCGCTCAGGTCCGCCCCAGATCACAGCCTACTCCCCAGCCAGCTTTCGCAACAGCTCTTCGTACTGATCCGTCACGGCATCCCACGAATATCGCTCGCGCACGCGCTCCATGGCAGCGGCGCGAAGGTGTTCGCGATCTTCTTCGGACATCGCCAGCGCGTCTTCCAGTTTCGCCGCCAGTTCGTGCGGCTCGAAGGCGATCCCGGCGCCGCCGGCGACCTCGGCATTTTCCGGGGTGTTGCGGTAGAGCACCAGAGCGCCGCGGCCCATGGCTTCGATGAGCGCGGGATGCGTGCCGCCAACCTCGGTAGCGTGGATGTAGGCGAAACAGTGCGATCCCAGCTCGCGATAGCCCGCTCCGTAGATCGCTCCGGGAATCGCGATGCGCGGGTCGCGGGTATCGCGCACCCGCGCGATATACTCCTGAGCGTAGGGCGCGTCGCCAACCAGGGCCAGCTTGAAATCCGTGCGCACATGCTCGAAAGCCTCGCGCACTTCGAGCGGATGGTTCTCCGGCTCCATGCGGCTGACATACAGGAAATAGCGGCCGGGTTCGAGGCCGAGGCGCGCGAGCGTATCCGTGCCGGCCACCTTGCCCACCTCCGCGCCGTAGGGGATGAAGACGCTCTCCCGCCGCCAGCGCCGCCGGTAGTAATCCTGAATGGCGCGCGCATCGGTGACCACGGCCGTGGGGCAGAGGGTCGCCAGCCACTCCGAGATTAGGTACCACGTTTTGGCCAGCCGGTTCCACTTCTTGCGCAGGCGCTCGATGCCATCCACGTTGAGAACCACGGGCATGCCGAACAGCCGCGGAACCGCCGTGAAAATGGCGTTGGCCCCGTTGCAATAGAGGGCCACGTCGACCCTGTGCCAGGCCAGATGCCGGGTCGAGAAGAAGGTATGCGCCAGCGTGTCGAAATACTTGTGCCGGATCGTGGGAAGGTACACGAGCCGCACGCCGCGATAGCGCGCCCCGGCGAAGCGCTCCCGGCAGTAGACGGTCACCTCGTGGCCGCGCGCCGCCAGACGAACCGAGAGTTCTTCGGCGAAGGTTTCGAAACCGCCGTAATTCGCCGGGATGCCTCTGGTGCCGAGAAGCGCGATGCGCATGCCCGTATTATGTCCGGGCAGCCTCGGTCCGCGACAGCGAACGAATCATTTTGCGGGGCGCTTGCCGGGTGACGGGCGCGTACCGGAACCAGCTCGCCATGTATTCGTGATCCACGCGCCGGCGCGCCTGCACTATGCGGCGTTTCGAGAGCGTCCGCTTGAGGTTTCGGGCGAGCAGCCAGAAAGCCTTCAGCGAGGTGTGCTCCCAGAGCAGGCAGCAGGTTACCACCGCGAAATCGCGGGCGGTGATGGAGAGCCAGTTGCGCCAGTACAGGTGCCCGGAGATATTCTTGATGCGCATCAGGAAGCGGTTCTTCACCGAGTGCATGTTGATCTCCGGCGGCAGGGCGCGCCGGTTGCCCGGCAGGACTTTGCGCACGTGATAGCCGCGCGCGTAGGGCACGTAGAGGCACTTCCAGCCCATCAGTTGCGCGCGCCAGGCTACATCGGCATCCTCGCGGTACACGAAGAAATCGGTATCGAAGAACTCGCCGTCGAGCGCGATGTCCTCGATCATGGCGCGCCGGTAGAGCGCGGCCGCCGCGGTCGCCCCGAACACGTACTCGTATTGCAGGTAGTGGCCGTTATCGACTTCCTGGTTGCCGCGGTCCAGGTGGCGCAGCATGGGATTGAAATAGATCCCCGTGGAATCCACCACCGGCTTCTCGGGAATTTCGAAATGCGCGGTCATCGCCAGCAGCTTGCCGCAGACCGTGCCGATGGCGGGATCGAACTGACCCGCATCCACCAGCGCCTGGATGAAATTCGGGAGCAGCAGGACGTCCGGGTTCAGTGTCAGCACCCACTCGCCGCCGGCCAGCTGGATGGCCTGGTTCTGGGCGGCGGCGAACCCTACATTCTCGTCGTTATAGTAAACCCGGCAGCGAGCCTCGAACTGCTCCAGGATATCGACGGTGCCATCCGTGGAAGCGTTGTCCACCACGATGACTTCCTTGAGCGCGTACTTCTGCGCCAGCACCGATTCGAGGCAGCGCTTGATAAAGCGGCCGCTGTTGTAAGTGACTATCGTGACAGAGACGAAGCCGTTGTGCGCCATGAGCGAGAACCAGAAGATCCGTACACTCCGTGCGTCCGTTACAACTTAAGGGAGGCCGGGAAAAGCCTCCTCGCGCCAGCCGGACCACACGCATCGGCCCGCCAGCCTCACAATCTTCCTGTAAGCCGCTGCAGATTTCAGGCTCCGGCCGAGCGCCGCTTCGCCCCCCATCCGGAGAAGAGATCCCGTTACGACGGCCAGACTTACCACGCGGAAAGACACCGGATGAAAGTGCTTGCCCGCGTATCTCAGTAGACTACCATACCAATACAGTTGCCGCATCTCCATACTGAGTTGAGGTATGGAATGACCCCCGGCATGTTTGGCTAGAGCGCCCGGCACGTAATACAAGCAGTACCCCCGATTCGCGGCTCTGCGGCAAAAATCCACATCTTCGAACCACAGCGGACGGAATCTCTCGTCGAAACCGCCTAATTCGCGCCACACCTCGGCGCGGACCATCAGAAAGGCCCCCGCCGGCTGCTCCACCTTTTGACGCCGGCTGTAATCCAGATTCAACGCGCGATAGCGCCGGTTCACCGCATTACCGGGCCAGACGCGATTTAGCAAAAGAGCTTCCAAAATCAGCACGCCCGGAGTTGGAAGCTGGCGCACCATGAAACCCACCTGCGCGCGGTCATCCGGCCCCATCAGGCACCCACCCGCGCCTGCCGAACCGGGAAGGTCGCAAGCCTCGCGCAGCCGCTCCAGGCCTCCAAGTATCACGGCGTCGGGGTTCAATAACAGAACATAAGGAGTATTTATTACGGAAAAACCCTGGTTTACAGCTCCGGCGAAGCCCCGGTTAGTCGAATTGGCAATCAACTTGACGCCGCGACGCGCCACTTCCGCTGCCGTGCCGTCTTCGGATGCGTTGTCTATTACAACAATCTCGGCGCCGGTGCGGAGAGCTGCGTCCAGGCAGGCTCCGATGACTGGCTCGGAATTATAAGTGACGATGACGATGCCGGTATCCGCCATGTGTCACTTTGCCCCACCACCGGTGAGAAGAAAGTACAGCTTCCAATAAAAATCGAATCCAGCTGCAGCCTGTATTTCGTGAATCAGGCGCTCATGCGCCCGGGCCAAGTCGTATAGTACGTCCTGATCTGAATTCTCGCCTTTCGCGCGAGCCGCCCGCCAGGCTCTCACTCCCTGCCACTTCCCGCGCAACCACGAAGCGCCGCCCCCGTGCCGCAAGGCCACGCCGCCCCACAGAAGCTGCGCCACCAGGATCGGCCAGGCCCACTGCCGCAAGAGGGGCGCTGGATAGTGCCGGGCCAGCAGCAATATTTGATTGCGGGCCATCAGGCGCACAGTCTCGGGATGCCACCGGCCCAGCGCCGCGCTGCCCTGGTGCCAAGCTACCGCCTCCGGCACATAAACGCCATCCAGGCGCCGCGCGGCGCAGCGCAGCCCGAAATCGACATCCTCCAGGTAAGATCCGAAACTGTTCTCGAGCTGCCCCACGCGGGAAAACAGTTCGCCGCGAAACAGCGTCGCGGTCCAGGGGGCCAGTTCGATCCGGCGCTGCCCGGAGGACCACGGGCCATCGGGACGCCCATGGCCCACGCGCCAGACCGCGCCGCCGCGCGAGATGGCGTCCCAGGTGCCATCGATGCGGTCCTCGGTTCCGGATACGAGCAGTTTGCCGGTGGCAAACCAGGCTTTCTCAGCCTCGGCCGCGGCGGCCAGCTTTTCCAAGTAATCCGGCGCCAGCTCCACATCGCTGTTGAGCACCGCGATCCAGCGGCCTCCGCTCGCCGAAATCCCGCGGTTCACGGCCGCCGCGAAGCCCGCATTGTGGCCCATCGCGTGTACCTCGGCCCCCAGCGCGCGGGCCCGCTCTGCGGCGCCGTCGGTGGAGCCGTTATCCATCACCAGCACTTGCGCGGCGGGTCGCGTCTGGCGCCGCAAACTGGCCAGAAGCTTCTCCAGGAGCGCGCGTCCGTTCCACACCGGAATGACGGCGCTGATGCTCGAGCCATTCATCGGAAGAAACGCTTCTTGAACAGGAACGCGAGGTTGTAGAACCCGTCGCGCCAGGGATTCAGCTTCTTCTCGCCCAGCCGCGACGTATACAAGATCGAGATCTCGCCGAAACGGATACGCGGGCTGCGCAGCGCTTCGATCTTGATCTCTTCGGAAAACGCCATGCCGTCGGCTTCCAGTTTCATCTCCTTCAGGATCGAGCGGCGGAAGACCCACATGCCCGATTGCGAATCGCGCACCCAGCGCAGGAATAGCACGGATACCGCCACCGAGAGCGCCAGGTTTCCCAGCTCGTGTTTGAAGCTCATGGCCCGGCGGTCGCGCACCGGGAAGCGCGAGGCGTTCAGGAAATCCACGTCCAGGTGCAGGAAAGCCTCGATCAGGTAGGAAAGCGCGTCGGCGGGATAGCTGTGGTCGCCATCCAGCGTCACGATCAGATCGCCGGTGGCTTCCGCGAAACCGCGCCGGTAGCTGCGCCCGTAGCCGCGGACCTCTTCTTGAATCACCTTGGCCCCCAGCGATTGCGCCACCAGCGAGGTCCGGTCGGTGGAAGCGTTGTCCACCACGATGATTTCATCGACGAATTCCGGCAGCCCGCGCAGCACCTTCTCGATCCCCTGTTCCTCGTTCAGGCAGGGGGTGATGACGGTAATCGACTGGCCTTTATACATGGACTCGGGCCGGCTCCGACTTTTTGGCGGTATCAGGCGTCATAATGTTAACGATGAAGCGGCTCTTTCTCCTTGTGATGTGCGCCGGCGCGCTGGCCGGTGCGGCCGAACTGGCCGGGGTCCATTCGGTATATGTTTTTCCGATGTCTCACGGCCTCGACCAGTATCTGGCCAACCGGCTGACCAACGAACACGTCTTCCGGGTGGTGACGGATCCCAAGCTTGCCGACGCGGTCTTCAGCGACCGTGTGGGCGATGCGCTCCGCGACCAGCTCGAATCCGTCTCGCCCACCCCCAAACCCGAGGAGCCGAAGAAGGCCGCCGACGATAAGAAGGCCAAAGATATCCCCGACGACAACCCCGGCAGGATGCTGGCCGAAGGCGCCAAGCTCGATAATCCGGCCCTGCGATCGAGTTTTGGGCGCGCCAAAGGCACTCTGTTCCTGGTGGATGCCAAGTCGCGGCAAGTGGTCTGGTCGGTATACATGTTGCCCAAGGACTCCAGCTCCAAGCAGTTGGATCGCACAGCCTCCGACATTGTAAACCGCCTCAAGCAGGATCTGAAGTAGCGGCGCGCGCGGCGCTTCTCTTGCTTTTCACCAGATCGCGATAGCTCTCTACCAGGCGCGCCGTGATGGCGGCCATGTCCCAGTTGTGCTCCACCTCGGCGCGCGCCCGCGCGGCCATTTCAGCGGCTTTTTCGGGATCCTCGAAGACCGCCAGCACGCGCTCCGCGAAGCCCGCTGGATCGTCCGCCAGCCGGCAGAATTCGCCGTCCTGGCGCGCCAGGCCCTCGGCCCCCACCACCGTCGAAACCACCGGAATTCCGGCCGCGAAGGCCTCCAAAAGCTTGACGCGCACGCCCGAGCCGCTCAGAATCGGGCACACGAACACGGCATAACGCGCCAGCAGATCCCGCACGTCCTCGACGTAGCCGAGTAGATCGAGGGGCCCGGAAAGCTCCGCATAGGCGTGCGCGGGAGGCGGGTCCGAGCCGGCGATGGCCAGCCGCGCGCCTGGCTCCCGCGCCAGGATCAGCCGCAGCACCCTGCCGATGAACCAATCGAGGGCGACGCGGTTGGGATCGTGGCGGAAGCTCCCGAGGAAAAGCATGGTGAGCGGCTCGCGAGGTCCGCAAGCGAAGCTGTACCGGCGGGTATCGATGCCCGCCCGCAGCCCCGCGCGCAGGCGCGGTGCGAGGCGCGGATTGAACGAGACGAGGTAATCGCGGTTGGCCGGCGTGCAGACCTGCACCTGGTCGCAATCGCCCAGCATCTCGAGCTCGAAATGCAGCGCGCGCAGATACTCGGTGCGCGCCTTGATCTCCGCCATCGGCGAGATCATGTGGCCCAGGCCGCGCGCGATGGATTGGAAGTAGACATCGTGCTCGAACAGGGCGCGCGCCATGCGGCGGTACTCCCCGCGGTATTGCGCCATGGGCGTGTACTCGAGCTGCAGGACGTCGATTTGCTTGCGGTAGAGCTGGCGGTGAATAAGCCAATCCAGGTCGTCGTTGGCGAACTCACGCACGGCGCGGGGCAAAAGCGAGCCAAAGCCCTTGGGCCGGCCACTCGGCCGCACGATCCATTCAGCCGAAGCGCAGAACTCGCGCAACTCGCGGTTCTCTTTTTCCTGCCAGGGCCAATCCAGCAGTTCCACCACGTGTACCTCGGCGTGGCGCACCATCTCGCCGAGCGCCTGGTACATGAACACGCCGCCGCCGTGCACCGGCGGGCAGATGGGGTATGGCGAGACGAACAGCACGCTGGGACGCTCCGGCGCGGGATCCATTTCGGCAAACCGGTCGCGGAAATAGCCGCCCAGGGGGCGCCGGAAAGCCTCCCGGTCGCTCACCCGCGCGAGGGAGCGCGCCCGCCAGCGCGAGCGCATGGCCCCGCCGAGCTGGCGGAAGGCATCCCACAGCGCCCTGGGATTGGGGCGCAACGGCTCGTCGCCGAAGAGCACGCTCAGCACCGCGCCCGCCCAGGCGAAGAAGAAATGCCCGCCGAGACGCCCCCAATCGTGCATGTTCTTCCACGCAAACAGCAGGTAGTTCTTCTTCAGTACGGCCTGGATCTGGCTCTCGTTGAAGCGCTTGCCGATGGTGCCGCGATGCTCGTGATGAACCACCGCGCGGGGTTGATAAAGCACCTTCCAGCCACGTTTCCAGGCCATGTATCCGAGGTCGGTGTCTTCCAGGTAAAAGGGTGCCAGCAGCGCATCGAAGCCGCCCAGCTCCAGGAACTTGGCGCGGTCGAAGGCGCACGAGCCGCCGCCGCCGTAGAAGCATGGAAACAGATCGTCGATTTCCGGATCGATGCGGTGCCGCACTCGCAATCCGCCATCCTGCCACCAGCCCTGCGTCAGCCCGGTCTCCTCGCGCGTGCGCGCCGGGTCGCTGAAAAAGATCTGGCAGGAAACCGCGAAGACCAGAGGGTCGCGGAAGCCTTCGAGGAGCGGCGCCAGGAAATCCGGCGCCACGCGCATATCGCTGTTCAGCAGCACCACGATCGGATTGCGCGCTTCTCGAAAGCCCGCATTGGAGCCGCCGCCGAAACCCAGGTTGACCGGCAGAGCCAGCAGCTTCACGCCCGGGAAAGCGGCCCGCAAGAACTCGGCGCTGCCGTCCGTCGAGCCGTTATCCACCACGATGATCTCGTTCTCGGAATTCCCGGCCAGGGCCTCCACCACCGAGGGCAGATACTTGGCCAGCAACTCCTTGCCATTCCAGTTCGGGATGACCACCGAGGCGCTCGCGGGGATTTCCGGCGCGGCCCGGTCCGGCGCCGATGCCGCGCCCTGGCCCCACCCGCGCACCAGTTTCCATAGGATATCCACCAGCGCCAGCGCGACCACAGCGACCGCCGCCAGAAAAGGCGAAATAGCCAGCAGCGGCAGATCCCGCAAAACGCGTTTCAGCAGGCGCATCTCAACTCGCCGGGAACGCCGGACCCAGGCCCATTTTGCGTCCCAGCTTCACCCATCGGGAAGCCTGATACATCATGAGCCGCTCTTCAAGCCGGCGGCCTTCCTCCTGGAGGCGGAACGCCCAGGCGGTCCGCTCCTCGAGGTCTTTTTCGGTGGCGTGCAGCGCGTCCACGGCGCGGTCCAATTGCGCGCGCTGCTCTTCGAGCGCGGCGGTCAGACGCGCTTCGGTACTCTGCGCCCATTCCGTCTTTTCGCGCAGGTCCGCCTCGACCTCCCGGACTTTGGCCCGGTAGCCTTCGGCCACGCGGCGGGCGTTCTCCTGCTCGCGGACCAGTTCCTCCTGCAACTCCGCCACGCGCGCGCGGCGCTCTTCGATTTCCCGGTTCAGCGAATCGGCCCACTGGTTGCTTTGTTCCAGCTCCGCGGTTTGCTCGCGGTGCCGTTCGAGAAGCTCCGCGTGTTCGCGCTCGCGCTCTTCGAGCCACCGGTCCTTGGTCTCGAGTTCCCGCTCGAGCAGCGCGATGTGCCGTTCGCGCTCGCGCAACACGTTGGCGGTGCGCGGCACGTAAACGAAAGTCGGATTGCCCATTTGCGGGCGGTGCGCGCAGACCGCCACAAAGAAGTGCGATTCATCCGGCGAGGGCTCGCCCGCGTCCACCCGCGCCTCCACGGTATGGCCGGTCTGGTGCGGCTGGAACGTGACGCCCTCCACGTGGTTTTCCAGAAACAGCGCCACGCTGGGGAAAATCGCCGCCAGCTCCTCGCGAAACTCGTCGAAGGTGAACTCGTGGACGTGAAATGGGTTGGCGCCATCGGCCCCGCGCGATTCGGTGTAGTAGAGCCGGTTAGGCGTGGAAACAATGAATTGCCCGCAGGGCGCCAGCACGCGCCGCGCCTCCGCCAGAAACTGGCGCCAGTTCTCCAGGTGCTCGATCACCTCGAAGGCCACCACCAGGTCGAAACTGGCATCCGCATGCGGCAGCGCTGTGCAGGACCCCCGCTCGAACCAGAGGTTGGGCGCCCGATAGTGTTCGCGCGCGAACTCCACCGCTTCGGTCGCGCGATCCATTCCCACCACCCGTTCCGCGCCGCGGGCCAGCTCCGCCGAGCCGTATCCCGCGCCGCAGCCGGCATCCAGCACGCGCTTGCCCCGCGAGAGCCGCGCCGCGAACGTGTAGCGCGCCAGGTGCTCGTTAAGGAGATCGATATCCACCTCGCCGGGGATGACCCGTTCGCCCGTGAACTCAGCCAATGTGTTTCTCCAACTCCGGCGTGCTCTCGCGCCCGCCCCGAATCCGGGCATTCACCTCCACGCGGCAGGCGAGGTGCATGTACCCGTAGATCTGGCCCTCCGAGCGGCCCATCTGCAGCGCCAGGGCATTATCGATCCAGTCGCACATCTGGTAGCCCATCAGCGTGCCGTCAGCTATGGCCGGCGAAAAGGAAAACGACGCCGGATAAAGTTCCGGCACATCCACGTGAAAATCCACCGTGATCGTATCGCCGGCGCTCATGGCCGCCAGAGAATAGCCCTCGCGCGCGGTGTTGGTGCCGGAGAAATCCATACCCAACTGATTGCGCAGCATGAAGCCCACGATGGGCAGCGGCACATCCTGGCTGGCCCGCGCGCTGATGCGCACCACGATACGCGACGAAGGCTCCAATATGCTCAGATTGCGGCCCTGCTCATCCATCACCGCGATCCCCAGAATCTCCGCACGGCCGTCCCCGTAGCGGTGATCGATGTTGGGGATGGTCTCGACGATTTCGGGGGCGCGCAGGGCCGGGCCGCCCGAGCGCTTCGCGGCCGTTTCCGATTTGCGGATCAGGTAGGTGGAATCCTTTTCCACCATGGCCGCCAGGTACTTGGCCACGACGCGATCCGGCTCGCCGATCTCGACCAGCCGCCCGCCATCCAGCCACAGAGCCCGGTCGCCAATAGCCTTCACGTCGGCCACCGCGTGCGAGACGAACAGGATGGTGATGCCGCGCGCACGCAGCTCGTGCACCTTGCGCATGCAGCGCTGGCGGAAGTAAATGTCGCCCACGGCCAGGGCTTCATCCACCAGCAGGATCTCGGGATCGACATTGATCGCCACGGCGAACGCCAACCGCACCACCATCCCGCTCGAGTAGGTCTTCACCGGCTGATCGATGAAATCGCCGATCTCGGCGAAGGCCTCGATATCGCCGTAACGCTGGTCGATCTGCCGCGTGGTCAATCCCAGAATGGAGCCATTGAGATACACGTTGTCGCGCCCGCTGAACTCGGGATTGAAGCCCGCCCCCAGCTCGAGGAGCGCCGAAACGCGTCCATTCACCGCCACCACACCGCGGGTGGGCGCCAGGATGCCGGCCACCATCTGCAGCAGGGTGCTCTTACCCGATCCGTTCTGGCCCACGACGCAGAAGGTCTCGCCGCGCTTGACCTCGAAGCTGATGTCGTCCAGAGCCCAAAAATCGCGGTGGCGCTTGAGGCGGTTGAGCGAGATCAGCTCCTTCAGCCGGTCGCCCGGCGAGGCGTAGATCGCGTAGCTCTTGGATACACCCTGGAACTCGACGGCATTCACGGTCGGAGGAGAAAGACCAGTGTAACGGATGTGGACATCGCGGTGGGATATGAGCCCGGGATACGCCGGCTCAAAAATGGAAGGGGCGGTCGCCGGTTACTTCCCGTACTTCCCTGCACTGCGAGCCGGAAAGACGACGGTATAATACCGTGGCGCCTCAGTAGCGCGTCAAGGACTCACAGCCGGTCGGCCGAGGAAGCCGGTAACCGCCCTCGTAATGGACTGGTTCTATGTACTTCCTCCTTTGACAGTGGCTCCTTCTTCTAGAAGGATCACGAAATGCCTCATTCAGTGAAAGAGGCCGGATTCAGTTACGACCGTTTCCATTCACACTATGCGCCCAGTCGGCTTAGAATGTCAATATTTGGTTGCGATTTAGCGTACTGACGAGATTCACACAATCAGGCGCCTATATCACCCGCAGCTCTTTGCCGGTGGGAGTCAGGATCTCGCAGCCGGTGGCGGTCACCACCACGGTGTCCTCGATGCGTATGCCGCCAAAACCCTCCAGGTAGACGCCCGGCTCGATGGTAATCGTCATTCCGGACTTCAGGAGGCCCTTGCCAGTTCGGCCTATGCGCGGCGCTTCGTGGATCTCGAGACCCAGCCCATGTCCGGTGGAGTGCACGAAGGCCCTATCCAAGCCATAACCCTTCAGTACCTTACGCGCCACGGCGTCCACCGAGGCCACGTGCACGCCCGCGCGCACCGCCGCGGCGGCCGCGAGCTGCGCTTCCAGCACGGCGCGGTACATGCGCTTGACCTTATTGCCGGGGGACCCCAGGAACAACATGCGCGTCATGTCGCTGGCGTAGCCCTCCTGGAAAGCGCCCATATCCACCACCACAAGGCCGCCCGCCTGGAGCCGCGCGGAGGTGGGCTGCGCGTGCGGGAGCGCCGAACGGACGCCCGCCGCTACGATGGTCTCGAAGGCCGGCTTTTCGGCCCCCAGGCGGCGCATGCGATACTCCACTTCCGCCGCCAGGTCGAGTTCTTTCATGCCCGGCCGCACACGCGCCACGGCTTGCTCGAAAGCGCGCGAGTTGGTCTGGACCGAGCGGCGGATGCGCTCGATCTCGTCGGCCGATTTCACCATGCGCAGCTCTTCGATCCACCCCCCCGCGGCTTCCAGCGAGGCGCGCGCGGGAAGACGCGACTTCAGGGATTCATAAACCTCGCAGGTGGTGCGCCCCGGCTCGTATCCCACGCGCTTGATACCCAGACGCGCTACCGTGCCGGCCACCTCAACGGTGAGCGCGTCTTTGGCGATTTTGACCCGGCATGCGGTTTCCTGGGCGGCCTGAATCTCGTAGCGCGGATCGGTAAACAGAATGGCCGCCCCGGGGAGCACCAGCAGGATGCCGTTATCGCCGGTGAACCCGCAGAGATAGCGTAGGTTGGGAAGACCCGTGACCAGCAGGCCGTCCAGCGCGTGCTCCTTCAGACTTTCGGCCAGCCGCGCCGTGCGACTCTCGAATTCACTATCGGGCACTGTTCAGCTCCCGGGCGAGCACCAGGGCCCGCTCGGCGAACTCGTCGGCTTCGCGCATGTTGCCGCTCTGCTCGGCGCCGTCGGAGAGCTTGACGAACTGCTCGATGCGCCTCACCAGGCCGGTCTGCTGCCGCGTGAGCCGCCTTGACTGGGCTTGTTGCAGCAGCTGGGCGGCCTCCCGCTTATGACTTTGGGCCGATTCCTGCAGCTTCTTCTGCATCTCGGCCGGCAGGATCTCCTGGATGGGCGGACGCTCCGGCTCGGAAGTTTCCACGGGCGGAGGCGTCGCGGCCGCCGGTTCGGCCGATCGTGCCGGCGCCGCCGCGCGCCTGGGAGGCCTGGCCTTCGCAGGCGGCTCCGGCGGCGTCTCAGCCGGTTGCGAGGAGGTGGCCAGCGCGGCCGGATCGATGGGCTGCGGGGCGGGAAGCTCGACCTGCGTCTGCGGTATGGAAAGCGGCGCAGGCGGCGCCTGCGGGGCGGGCGCGACGACCGGCGGCGGCGCGGGCGGCGTGGCCTTGGCGGTCTGCCGCTTGTTCCCGATTACGCAGCCGCACAGCCAAAGGCTCCAAGCCGCGATCAGGATGGCCGCCACTCGTTTCACGATTCGTCCTCAGATGGCGATGGGCAGGCGTATAAAGAAAGTCGTGCCCTTCCCGGGTTCGCTGGAATAATCGATTGTACCATCGTGCAGTTGCACGATCCGGAAAGTCATCGGCAATCCGATGCCCGAGCCGTCTTTCTTGGTCGTGAAATACAGGCGGAAAATCTTCTCGCGCAGCTCTTCGGGAATGCCGGCGCCGGTATCGGAAATCCGGATTTCGGCCATGTCGTCGGCGACCTTCGATTCGAAGCGCAGATCGCCGCCCTCCGGCATGGCCTGCATGGCGTTCACCACCACGTTGAGCACCGCCTGCTTGAGCAGGTCGCGATCCACCTGGACATCCACGCCTTCGGCCTCTTGCGCGACGGTGACGCGAATCCGGGCGGCGTCCGCCTGGGGGCGCGCCAGGTCCAGGATCTCGTTCACGAGATCCGCCAGAGGAACGATCGTCAGTTTGAGTTCCACCGGCCGCGTGAAATCCAGGAAGGTCTTCACCACGCGATCGAGCCGCAGGATCTCGCGCGAGATGATCTCCATTTGCGGCTCGACCGCGGTGTCTCCGCGGGCCAGCTTGGCGCGCGCCACCTCGACGTGCAGCAGAATGGCGTTGAGCGGATTCTTCACTTCGTGCGCCACGCCGCTCGAGACGCGGCTCAAAGCGGCCATGCGGTCGGCCGTTTGCAACTCGCGGCCCAGCTTGCGCTGCGCCTCCGGATCGCGCAGGCGCACCAGCAGGCCCGATCCCATCTGCGTGCCGCCGGGAACGGTCTCCAGCAGGTCCACCGAAAGCAGAACCACGGTCGGGCCGGCCCCATTGCCGGTGGAAGCCAAAGGAACCCGGCGGTTGCGCAGCGGCCGCCCCGTCTGGGCGCCCTGCGCTACGAGCAATCCCAGCGTGGTCCCCGGAGGGAAAACATCGGCGATGGATTGGCCGGGCAGATCGGCGCGGCCCTTCCCCAGGAATTTCTCGACCGAACCGGAGGCGAACACCAGCCGATGCTCGCGGTTGAAGATGAATACGGCGTCTTCCAGGTCCTGCAGCAGGCGGTCGATATTGCCGCGCAAGTCCGAAACTTCGTATTGCGCCCCCCGCAATCGCTGGCTCAGCAGGCTGACCTTGGAGGCCATCAAGGAAAGCTCGTCGGTGGCCTTGCTCTTGGACGCCGGCTTCTCCGGCTCGTATTCGCCCTTAGTCACCATGTCGAGCATCTGGCTCACATGCCGCAGGGGCCGGAACATCGCCGCCGAGAACAGGATGGTCAGAATCACCGCGCCGATGATCGAGATCACCGCCACGCGCGCGTTCTTTTGCAGGCCCGGGGCGATCGCGTCACGAATCAGGGCCGGGAAGATCACCACCCGGACATCGAGCAGGGTCTGTTCGCCCGAACCGAGCGCCTGAGAAAGCTGGTAGTAGTCCTTATCGTTCCACAGCACGCGAACCTTTTGGAGCCAGCTCGATTGCGTGACCAGCGGGCGGAAATCCTTATAAGCCGGCGTATGCACGCCCTGACGGTCGGGAGAAGTGTCGAGCAGGATCTCGTCCTCTCCGCGCGGGTCCACCACCGCCACTTCGACAACGGCATGCGAGGCCAGCACGATGTTGCGGAACAGCGACACCAGCCCGGGATCGCGCAGGGCCTCACGCAGGGGCAGCTTGAGCTGGCGATTGAGGGCCGATTTCACCTGGTCGGCAGCCACAGTCTCCACCGTCTCGGCGCGCTCCAGCGTAGCGTTGAATTGGGAATCGATCTCATGGGTCAGGTCGAGGACCGAGATCACCGTCACCATGAGGGTGGCCAGCAGCACGTAACCGAGCGTCAGCTTGGCCTGCAGGTTCATGGAAATCAGGAGACCGCCAGCATCACTTTTCCCGCCGTGGCGCGGCTTTCCAGGGCCCGGTGCGCTTCAGCCGCTTCAGCCAGCGGATAGACGCGGTCGATGCGCAGCTTCAGCTTTCCGGTGACCAGCCAGCGCAAGACATCGCCCGCGCGCCACAGCAGCTCTTCGCGCGTCCGAACGTAATAGGCCAGCGAGGGGCGCGTCAGGAACAGGGAACCCTTGGCGTTGAGTATGTTGGGGTCAAAGGGAGGCACGGGACCGCTGGATTGTCCGAACAGGGCCAGCAGGCCGCGCGGGCGCAGCGAGTTCAGGCTTTTCTCGAAGGTGGTCTGGCCCACCGAATCGTAAACCACGTCCACGCCCGCTCCGCCAGTCAAGCGCTTCACCTCGGCTTGGAAATCCTGCCGCGTGTAGATGATAACCTCGTCCGCACCGTGCTCGCTCGCGATGCGCGCTTTCTCGTCGTTTGAAACCGTGCCGAAGACGCGCGCGCCCAGCATGTGAGCCATCTGCACCATCAGCCCACCGGCGCCGCCGGCGGCCGCGTGTATCAGGCAGCTATCGCCGGCCTTGAGGGGATAGGTGGAATGCGTG
>Ga0326728_10010686_pt1 | contig 21373 bp, 17 predicted proteins | sample MB3enrmetagenome_FD_207602 | JGI IMG/M metagenome (GOLD analysis project Ga0326728, IMG submission 207602) | Lab enriched peat soil microbial communities from McLean, Ithaca, NY, United States - MB31MN | ecosystem: Environmental > Terrestrial > Soil > Wetlands > Peat | place: USA: New York... | reverse complement strand
AAGGATGATCCGGTCATTCCCACCCATGGAGTACGTCATCTGCCGCACGGATGAACGTCACGTGCCGCTCCGTGATCTCGGCCTCGACCTCCGCGCGGGAGCGTCCATACCGGGCGCGGGCGCGGCCCACGAGCCCTTCAATGCTCACGCGCGGGTTGGCAATCCTGAGCGTACTGCCTTCCCGCCAGTGGTCGGCACCGCTCTTCACGACAAAATGCCGGGGCGGAAGATTTTTCAGGCGCTCGGCCAGGGATTTCCCCCCATCGAGCGCCTGGGCGATCACGACGGCATCCCCGGGAGACAACTGGAAGAAAATGTGCGTGCCGACCGAGAGAATCGCCGCGCGCGTGGCATCCGGGTATTGTCCGAGGAATTGGTTGGCAGTGACGACTGAGACGCCGAACTTGCGGGCCTCCGAGAGTACGGTTTCGATGTCCGTGTCGTAGGCTACGAAATTCTGTACCTCGTCCACATAGATCGTGAAGAGGCTCCGCTCAGTCCGGGAAAAGAGCGCATGCTTGCTCACGGTGAAGAGCAGGCTCCCCAGGGTGAGCGACTGCTCCCCGAGCTTTCCCTTCTCCAGATTCGCGATGACCCAATGGCCCTTGTCCATCGCCTCCGTCATTCGGAACGTCGATTGCCGCTGCCCCACAATGTGACGAAAGCTTGGGTCGGCGGTGAAGGCAGAAGTCTTGTTGAGAATCGGCTCCCGCATCATGGCCTGCATCGGCTCGCTCACCGTGTCATAGCGCAGCTCGAAGTAATGGCGAACTTCTGCGTTTGGCGTCTTCAAGAGACACTGCGCGCGGAATGCTTTGTGCGTGAGTAAGGGAGCAAGTTCGAGGAGGGTGAGGCCGTTTGCGGTGAGTACGTAGAGGGCATTACGGAGAAGTTCATCGGTCCGTGCGCCGAAGTGATCGAGCCCCCACCGCCGTTTCAACACCTGCGCGAACTCCGCACTATGCACGAAGCTCGCCTCTGTCGCTTCAAGGGGATTCAGGCCCGCAGAGAATTCCTTGTCGGCGGGCGCGATGTAAATCAGTCGGTCGTGCAGCTCGCGCCCAAGCGTCGCCTCATGCGCGGCGATCACGCCGAGGAGAAAGGGTGCGGCATCGCCATGCAAATCGAAATACAGAATCCCACGGCCAGCTTCGATGTCCTGTTGGGCAAGGAACCGAAGTAGCGAACTCTTGCCGCTCCCTGTTTTTCCGAGCACAGCAATGTGCGTGGTGCGCCGGGTAGTGCTAATCCTCACGGGCTCCCGCGTCACCAGCTCCTCGACGACCTGAAGTCCGAGCGTCACGCCCTGACCATTTCGTTTCACCTTGCGCCGCCCGGGTATGCGGTTCCAGAGTGAAGAAATGAGTTTTTCGAGGAAGGTGAGCATAGGTGGTAGTGCGAAAGAGGTCTCAGTAGTTCGTGATGATGAGCTCGCGGTACTGGCGACCGGCGGATTTTTGCGCGGTGTAGTGGAGATCAATTTCGCGGATCGTGAAATCCCCAAAGAGTGCCCGGACCTGCGGAACGTCATTCAGCGACAGGAGGAACTTGCCCTGCAATACCTTGAGCCGTTCGGCTAATGTAGCGAAGTCTTCCCGCTCTAAGTTGTGGCGATACAGCTTGCGGTCGTAGTAGGGCGGGTCGAGGTAGAAGAACGTGGTCGTACGGTCGTACCGCTTGAGTACCTGCTCATAGGGCAGCGATTCTATCTGCACGCGCGCCAACCGCTTATGGGCCGCTTCGATGGTCTCGGGGAGACGGTCAAGGTTGAAGCTCGGTTTTTGCGAGACGTTCACACTGTAGTCCAGGTTGCGGACCAATCCTGCGTAGCAATTCTTGAGGAGATACATATACCGGGCAGCGCGCTGAATGTCGGTGAGCGTGGTCGGATCGGTAGCTTTGAGCAACGAATGCCATGCACGGCTCCGCACCATGAAGCGGAAATACCGAATGAACTCTTCGTAATGCTGCTGGCAGACTCGATAGAAGTTCACGATCTCGCCGTCGAGATCATTCAAAACCTCGACTGTTGACGGCTCTTTGTGAAAGAACACTTGTGCGCCACCGGCGAAGGCCTCGACATACGTCGTGTGCTCCGGGAAAAGCGCGATGAGGGGTTTGGCAATGGCACGTTTGCCCCCGATGTAGGAAAGCGGTCCGATCATGTCTGGTAGGAGCTGGATTTTTTTGACCATCGCGAGGGACGCTTCGACTCGACCTTTATTTTTTATCGAAGCGTCCCGTCGGTCATCATACAGCGGGGGTGACTAAAGGATAGATGCAATAACCGGGCAAGCGGTGCCGGCTTTCGGCGCGTCATGAAGCGATATGTATTCTGACCAGCGCGCTTCGACGAGCTGTGAAGTGAGATGAGAAGGGCGTCTGGGGAATATGGGGCCGGCTCGTTCTTTCGAGCACGGGTGAGTACCGCCGCAACGGAAAGGAGGAACATTGCGGCCTCGCTTGCTTCCCTCATCGCATGGCGAGCACCCGCCGAGCGGCCCCATGTGAATGCTACGCACGAAGTTTGAAAGAACAAAGATGCAATAACCGGAGTGGCGTGCGGGGTTCCGTCATGCAACGGCAAAGAGGTCAAATACTGGTGGTAGCGTTCTTCGTTCCTCGAATCGTTAACACCCGTCGAACGGCCCCGATTCGATCTTGCGGAAGCAACGATCCTGCACAAGATGGCGAGACCGGGCGCGGAATGCAGAATTTACCAAGGCAAGGACAGCACAGCACATTGACAAAAACTTTTCGCCAGATATGCTGAATGTAAATATTCGAAGCCATGCCCAACCAATCCTCCGACAACACAAGCATGTTTCCTGAGACCACCGACGAAAAAGTGATCGAACTCATTACGCAGGAATTCCCTCTATGGAAGATATCCTGCGACCGTGCCGCGCCAAATCGTGTCACCCTTTGCCAGGACGCTTTCGGGAAATCGTTGGAAGATAGCTTCGTGTTGCACCTCGCAATTCGTTACGCGGGCCCCAAGGGCAAGACGGTCGTGATCAAGCCTCAACATCGCGGCGCTCCGAATTCACCCACTGTTTGAAGAGCTAGGCAAATTCTGTAACCCCCTACCGCGTGCCGGGTTAATGCATCTTTTCAACTTGAATTAGATTTCTAAAATATAAAGGCGGGGACATTAGGATGCTTGTGGAGTAGTTCTCATCCGAAGAATCACGCAAGAGCTCACGAATATTTGATATGAGCCAGCGAGTTTCTCGCCTCGCCAGGAACCCCGCAAATGCGGGGTTCCTGAGTATTCCGCAAAGATGATGTAACACGTACATTCTCCTCAGCCCGCAAGTGATTTCTTTTTTCGGACGGTACGCTGAAAGAAGTACCCGTCACACCCAGGTATCGGAATGCGACCGTCAGGGAGCACGTTGAGCGGTAAAGGATTGGGCAAGAAGCCCGCTCGCCATGCACGATTGATGCATCTATGAAACGCAGATTCAAACCGTAGAATGGAAACTGGGTCGAATCAGGATGCTCTCGGTGGGCTTTCCGGCGAAGCATCATCCATAATCTCGCTGATGTTGCGCAACATTTCTTGACACTCAGCGTTGTCTTCATCGCAATGGGTGCGAACATCCTTCACGAAGGCCCGCAAGTCGGAAATATTTCCCGAATCTGTCCATCGGCGGAACGGTTTACGCACGTCAATATTGAGCTTTTTATCCCTGAGGACAAGGTTCGAACCGACCGTATTGAGGATCATGCGCCTGCGTTGCAGATTGCCCGTTTTAAAGCGAGAAATCAAGCAGTGGTTGAAGGAAACGACGTTTGCTAAAGGTTCGAACCGTTCCGCCTGTCGTGCGAGCGCATCGAGCTTTTGCGTGAAGCCAATCTGCTTCCGTTCGAGGTCGTGACGCTCTTTGACGTATTCCTCATCGGAGAGCAGGTCACGAATCCGCAGCTTCGTCAGATTCTCTAACTCTCTCACTGATGCCGCCTGCGCACGGAGCAGAGACTCCTTTCGCGCCGCGTGGTCCCGTTGCGTTTGCTTCGTACTGCGTTCCAGGCGTTGCGCTGCCCACCGATGGAACCTGTCCGGCAGAGTCAATTCGCCAAGAAACGCCGCGATCTGCGCTTCGATGTTTTCGACGGAAAGGTATGGTTGCCGACAATGACGGTCAAGACGCCGTTTGCTGCAATGATAATAGGTGTAATGGGTGCCGAAACGATTGATCTTCTCTTCCCCCGTGACCATGAATCCGCATTCTCCGCACCGGATCATGCCGGTATAGGCAAAGGAGCGTGTTTTGCGCGGCCGTCCTGGGCGTCCGAGAAGATGCTGGACGTGCTCGAATTCCTCGATGGTCACCGCAGCCTGATGCTTTCCTGGATACGTCTTGCCGTCCCGCTCAAGAATGCCGGCATAGAAAGGGTTCGTGAACATGCGGTAGATGGAACTCAAGGACGGCGCCTTCCCACCGATCCGCTTTCGCTTCACGGTGCGCAGGCCCCAGTCCTCCGTCGCCATTTCCCAGATGCGGCGTGGCGAGTATGCCCCAGTGACCATGAGCTGCCACATCCGCTGGATCAAGGAAAAGCGCTCGGAATCGATAATGATCGTCCGGGTTTCTTTATCGTTCAAATAACCCAAGGGCGCAATGTTCGGTAGCCATCCGTGCTGTAATTTCGTCCGATTTCCCCGGCGGACGTTTTCGCTCAGGGAATCCACGTAATATTTTGAATATCCAAAAATGATCGAGAGCATGAACTTGCCCTGGGAGTTGTTCTCGAAACTGAACGTTGCGAAGCGGAGGTCTTTAAGCCCCTTGGTGTCGAGGAGATAAATAATGTGGCCACCGTCGATGGAATTCCGCGCCAGACGGTCCGGGTGCCACGCAATGATGCCGTCCGCCTGCCCCGCAGCGATTCTTTTGAGCATCGTGTCAAACACCGGACGGCCCGGCGCTTTGGCGCTGAAGGACTCTTCAAGGACATCCACGATCTCAGCGCCCTGCCACCCCGCTGCCAACCGCTCCATTTCCTGGCGCTGAGATTCAATGGAAAGCACCTGACGGTCCTCGTCCTCGCTTGATTTACGGCAGTACAAAAAATATTTCATCGATGGGGCGCGTAGGTTATGAGTCCTCCTCTCGTGACGCGAGTAGTGCATAGAGTTCCATGAGCGCCGAAGCGCTCAGTTGGGCATCGGCCTCCGTGATCGTTTCGTGGAACTCTTCTTTCCAGATTGCGATGAACTCCTGTATGTCGGCCTCGGTGAATTGCATCAGTCCAACGGTACCCGAACTGATTGCGGAGAAAAAGATGCACAAACCCGAGTGTGGTGCCGGGATACTGTGTGGTGGGGGATGTGGCGTGAGGCATTTTTCTTTAACCATACGAAGTGTGGGCAAGATGTCAATAGCATGGGGATGAAACGGGGATGAAAGATACCCCATCGGGCAAAACCCGGCACCCCACTCCGGTTTAGGTATCTATGGCATTGCTTGACGGCTTGATACGCTAAAAATAAAAAGGGTCGTACTTTGAAAAACTATTACAAACCATGTCAAAACCATCCAAACAAGTTCCTAACCGCATCTACGCGCATCGCCGCAACGCCAGTCTCACCCAGCGCGAACTCGCCATGCTCATCGGGTATGGTGACGAGGGTTCTGTCGCGCACCATGAACGATTCAATTCGTTGCCGCCGTTCTTGATTGCGCTTGCCTACGAAATCATTTTTCAAGTTCCGGTGAGCGAGCTTTTCTTCGGTCTGCGCGATACCGTCGAGCATGTGGTCGAAGAACGAATCAGCGATCTCAAGAAGTCGCTCGGAGAGCAGGACGCGCGCGGAAGATTTGCAACCCGCGATGCGCGCAAACTGGAGTGGCTCACCAACCGTCGGGCATAATCCTTACCCTATCCATGCAACACCATTCACATGTTAATCGCATCATTGCTCTCGATGTTCGCTCGAAAACACTGGCCTATGCCGTCTTGGATGGCCCTCTGCATCTGCTTGATTTTGGCGTGAGCGGGTCAGCACACCCTGACCTTCAGGCGAGCCGCGTCGATAAGCTCGTGCGGAAATTCCAGCCACACATCATCGTGCTACGAAAGGTCCCTGGGGGAAGCAAACGAGACAATCCGACCGTGCAGGCGACGATCAAGAGTATCCGCTCCGCAGCGAGACGCCTCTCTGTCCCGGTAGTATCCATCGAGAAACGGCGTGTTGATGAGGCGTTTCGGCGGCACTGCAAGCCCACAAAGTACCAAATCGCTCTCTTGCTCTCTGCGTGTTTTCCCGCACTGAGATGGTACGTGCCCCGCAAGCGAAAAATATGGATGCCCGAAGATAGGCGTATGCTGTACTTCGATTCCACTGCTTTGGGTCTGGCCTATTTCACATCCGAGGGGGATGCTGAGGGCGTAGAGCAGTTTCTATCGGAGGCCGCATCCCACAGTCGGCTTCTCACGAGTGGCGGATAGCCCAGCACTGCTTTTCAACGCGTCAGATACCCATCTCGCGGCCTGATTTCTACAAAAACAACCGGCTCTCATCCTCCAACTCGACGCGGAACTTGTCGGCGAGAACCTCTTGCGTTGATCGGCGTACAAAAAGGCTACACATGCTGCCATCAGCATAGCGGGACTGGCAAGAAAACTGCACTCGCCGAATGCGCCGAACGGCTGTCGTTTTACACGCCCTTCAGAAACTCTGAGATGGTCATGTCGAAGGAAGTGGCGAGCATCTCCACCAGGCTCGCGCGAGGGTCGCGTTTTCCATTCTCGATCTCGGAGATGTGGGACCTGTTAACTCCTGATACTTCAGCGAGATAATGCTGGTTCCAACCTCGTTTCGTTCGCAGCATCCGTAATCGTCTGCCGATCCGCATGCAAATATCGTTTGCCATCTCTTAAGGGTCGGCGTAAGGTGGAGTTGAAATGTTGGACATGTCCAACAAGAACAAACGGAATCCACTAATGCATGATCTCGGCCGGACGCCTGAAAAGGCAGGTTTTTGAGGTGAACGCATGCGGAAACATGTGGCAGATTCGGCGGACATTATCCTTCCGGCGATACGCAAGGACGTGGCTCATGGCGGATCGCATGTCGTCGCTTCCGCTCAGCGTCGATACCGTCACGTTATACCCGGTGTTGCGGAGCACTTATTCGGCGAACCGATCGAAGATATATCGACGATAACATCATATAACTTCTGCATAAGTCGCCGATTTTGCTCTTCCAGCACATATGCTTGACGGATGGGTTACTAAATGGTAACTATACGTTAGATCCTCGATAACTGAATGCTTGAATAGATTCAGAATTCCAGCGAGGAATACCGGGGGGTTCCATGAAACTCAGAAGGTTCGTAACCGCCTTTATGCTCCTCGTCGCAGCCGCCCTCTTCGTGGGCTGCGGCAACAGTGGGGGCACAACTCAATCACCACCACCACCACCGCAAACCGTAACGGTGACGTGTGCCGGCTCCATCCAGATTGGCGTCATTTCGACCAACTATGACTGCACTGCATCAGAGGCGGTAACCTGGACCGTTAACAATACCGCGCTCGCGACCATTAGCAGCAGCGGTATTCTCACGCCGAACACTACCACAACCGGGACGGTGACGGTGACGGCGACGCCTACCACGGGCAGCGATAAGCCGGGAACGGCCACCGTGAACGTGGTCGATCAGATCATCTATGGCGAAGGGGGGCTCCAAACTATCGATCTCGTGAACAGCGACGACAGCGATCCGATACAACTCACGACTGGCTGTGGTGACCCCGAATTTTTCTATGACCACACCCAGTTTGTCTGCACGGGAGTTACCGGAAATAACCTGCTCATCTACAAATCGAACGGCACGGCAGCGGGAACAACGCTGTCCGCGACGCTCACTTGGTCGAACCTCGGACAGCCGGATGACGCCTCGCCATCGCCCAACGGGAAGACATTGGTATTCCGCGCTTACGACACAACCGTTGGCAAGTTCGGAGTCTATCAGGCCAACGTGGACGGAACTAACCTGCAATTACTTTCACAGGAAGTCGCCTGCACCGGATCATGCGTCGGGATTGGACAACCTCGTTACAGCTACGACGGAACGAAAATCGTTTACACCCATGTCGTCGCTGGGCAAAGCATGGTATGCACAATGACCGCAACCGGAGCCAATCAATCCTGTCTTACCGCTGGCGGCGATGGCGCTTTCAGTACGGACGGAACAACCATCTTCTTCACCGAGGCCGACGGGATTCATTCCATCGGCAGTACCGGCGGTCGGGCTTCTGCTCTGATCGTAGCCGGTAGCGGAGGAGCCATGTCGTCTCCGAACGGGCTCAAACTTGTGTTTGGAACAGCATCGGGCATCAGCACCTCCTATATCGACGGCAGCGGACAGCAAACACTGGTCACTGGCGCCGGTCATGGAAGTTGGTAGCGATTGATATTTTGTCATCTCCTTCATGAGGGCTGTCCTAGCGGATGGCCCTTTTTTCTATATCATAAAAGAGATGAAAGATATTTAGAGACGACAACACTCATAAATCGCTACTGGTGGCTCGAATGACATGGGCTCAGCGAAAACTAAAGCGGTCGTTTAAGAGAGGCTAGCAAACCCCACGCATACCCATCAGTTGCACCCTATCAATGGGGCAAGAAATGGAAAATACGACCGAAGAATGCAATGACGTCGGCGAAAATACCGCCGCCGGTTCCCGAGTTCGTGCCTTGCGAAGGACTTGAACCCGTCGAACTGACACCGGAGGAAGTTGTCGCGGAAACACCATTGCCTGTAGCCTGTGCAGCTCCAACAATCGTCCCATGACTCGGCAGAAGCGTGGAGGTCACAATCACAGGCCCCACAGTTTCCCAGTCCCCGCTCTTTGGAGGGACCCCGGCAGCGATTGTATTTGCTGTCATTGAAGTGCCGCTGACCGTACCGTCCACAACCAAGTACTCACCCACCTTCACCGCACTGAGCGAACTCGCTGCGCCGTCCTTATCCGTCACCGTCGCATTTGAGGCAGTGACGGTATAGGTCAGCCCGAGACCGTTGTTCGAAGAGGTTTGAGAATTCGGCGTTGGGCGAAAACCGCCCCCTGAGAATTTTATGGTGAACGTTTCACCATTGATCGAATTCACCATACCGTATATACCCACAACGACACGGGATGTCGCGGAAGACTGAGTTACCGCAACTGCCGTTCCAGCCGCGAGGAACGTGATCGCCACAACGGCTAGGGCAAGGGATACTGAGTATTGTTTCATAATGGCAGAAGTATATTGCATGTTGTAAAATGGTTTTTATTTCTTCAGACAGTCATGCTTAGTTACAACCACCGATAGATGGACAGATAGAGGCAGGCGAGCTACTGATGGATGTTTCGGTTGCATTAAGATAGACCCTCATCTGGTCTGGCGTGGTCGAGAGGCTGGTGCCGTTACAGTAAGTTGTGGCATAAGCTACCCCCGTCGTTGTACCCACTGGACCGATTTCTTGATATACAGAACAGGAGTTCCCTATATCGCTCATATTGTTATTCTCATCAAGTTGAAGGCCATGAGTCATACCGGTAAATACCATTCCGACGGGAAGCGTCGTAGTCTGTATAGACACTGCCGGATTGAGATCATCATCACTACCACCTTGCGGTGTCCAATCGGACCATCCGCCGCCCTGGCTCAGCCACGGCGTGCACTGTGTCTGGCTCTGGGACGTTGCACAATACCGCACATCCTCCGTCGCTTCGGTTCCTAACCCAGGTGCATTACCCCAAACAGAGGCATAATAACCACCTGTCAAATATCCATAATTCGAGCAATATTCACCTTCGGGTACTCCCCAGTCCTGAGCGTATGACGCTTCGCAATCGGGATCGTCGCTGAAAAACTCTTCATCACCATTCTGGTCCCAATAGTCCCATCCCTCGACTTCGAAGAACGGATTAATGTATGCAGTTGTCGGACCTAAATTCTGCTGGGCGGACAACGTTCCGTTGCAATTATAGTTCCATGTGTTCGTGCCATAGTTGGTGACAGTAGGCGTCGTGAAATATGCCGTCTGCCCAGGGAATACATTTGAAGAAATTTGGGAGCGTGCCACCTGATAGGTTCCATCGGCTGGACTTGAGAAGGCGGTAACCCAGCCCGACGCAGCACAATACATATCGCTGAATTCTATTTGACCCAGCGGAGTGGTTGCGGGTATCAAGAGATAACCCGATCCCGAGAAACTTATAGAATGTCCTGGGTTGACGACAAGGCTGCTTCCTTGAGCCAAGGTTACCGGAGCATCAATGAGGAGATTGCCGTTCTCCACGCCGTCGGTTACGCCAGGCAAAAAGGCGCATCCCCCAGAACCAAAGACAGAACTGATAGACGACGTTGCTCCGCTGTTGTTGTTTATGCCGTTCCATGAGCAAACCGCGTCCGTCCAACCAATCTTCACAGAGTTCAAGTTTCCATTGGCATCCGTCGCGGTGAATACCGTGGAATATCTCGCAGTGTGAGTGTCCTTGACGGTCCACGTAGCGGTATAGGTTTCATCTCCCTCGGCGGCAAAGGCGACATTTCCCTTGGCATCATCTTTAGTCGGATTCGTAAGCACAAGTTGGCTCTGTGCGTTTACAGAATACTTCTGCGGCACGACATCGTTCAGCGCAGCCGCGCCGGTGAGTGTTAAGGGAACTTTCGTCGTCCCGTTATCCGTCTCAATCATTGCCACAACCGAAGTGATCGGATCGGGATCGGAAATAACGACTGTCAACGTCTGCATGTCTCCCACGCGGACATTCACCGGATTGACGGTTGCCTGGACGATCTTTGGCATCGCGCTTTCGGCCTGCATGATCTGATACGTCTGCGACCCTTGAGGGATGGGCGCAAGTCCGACGTGAACTGTACTTGTTGTATTCGCCGCAAGATGATTATTGCCAGCTTGTTGACTTGGCGCGGTCGCTTGTGGCGACGGGGCCGTGGGTGGAACAGGCCGTTTTGGCAAGAACACAATTGTCGCGGCAACAACAATCGCGACCGCGAGTATGACGCAACTTACAATGACTGCTTTGTTTTTTGGAAGGCTCATGTTATGAACGAATACTATAACCGCGGAGAGGGTAACAGCTATAACGACAGAAACTCACGTTAGGGAATAAGTATCTATTACTGCCAGTATATCATCCGCACGCCGATAGATTCAAATGCAATTATCCACAAGTCTTGCCGATGTCCAAAATGCGGAAAGTGGTCTCAAAGAACGAAAGTGACGCAGGTGGGCGACGATGTGCTTGAGAAATGATGTCGGCGTTTATACAATGCACCGATATCTCGTAAATACCTTACCACCCGCGTCGCATACACATCGACGGCATCCCGTCCGGTGGTACGGTGGCGCACCGCTTCGTACCATCGCCAATCGGGTGAACGGATGAGTGAAGAAGCTGTATGGTGGAACTCTGTTCCGTCATACATTCCCTAAGACTAAATCGCTGCTCTCGTAATATAGCCTTTATCGATCTGTACGGACGAACCACCGAGGGCTGCTTTCGACAGTGCATCGAGAACTTCTTGTGTTCTGACGGCATCGAGAAACGTGCATCCATCAGCAACATTCGACAAATCTCCTGACACGATTGCCTCAACAATCGCCGGTGCGAAGTATACAAATGATCCCTTGAAAATAGAGACTGTATTTCTTTGCTCTTCTTCTGTGACACCCGACACCTCAACTGCTTGAATCTTCCCGACGTTCTCTAAATAACTCGCTTTCAACTTACCTGCCAAATCAAAGTGCAGTTCGCCATCCGACCCAAACACATCAATATCAAATCGAGACTCGCCCAATGCCGCCGCCGTTGCCGACAAGTGCGCTGTGCAGCCACCACCCAACGATAAACTAGCAGCAAAAAAGCTTGATGCCCTTACATTTCGCATTCTTCCGAGATCGTCAGCACGCTCGGTGACGACGGGATCAATCGTGCAGTCAACAGAGTACACTTTTGCTTTGCCCAGCCAATACCAAAGCAAGTCCAGAAGGTGGCTCCCCATTGCCAGTAGCACTCCGCCGCCCTCTTTTTCGTCAAAGCTCCAGTTCCACGTCGCGTCTCTTCGACTGAACCCTGTGCCCTGCTGATGGATGCGTATGAAATACGGGGCACCGATCCTGCCAGTCTGAATCTGGCGCTTAATCTCCTGAATATAAGGGTTAAACCGCAATTGATGATCAACCACCGCCATGCGTCTATAGCCTTCGACGGAGTGGGCCAGCTTCGCTGTCTCCTTCGACGACAACGCTAGAGGCTTCTCAACGAGTAAATGCTTTCCCGCCCTTATCGCGTATGCGGCTTCTTCATAGTGGTACTTATTCGGAGAGGCCACGCAGATAAGATCGATATCCTTGCAATCAATCAGTTGTTTGTAATCGTCAAAAGCCCGCGGAATGCCAACCTTCGCCGCGCATTCTTGCGCACGCTTTGGGCTGCTTCCAACAATCCCGATAATCTCAGCCTTTCCCGTTGATCGGAACCCTGGAACAAGGGTGCGAATCCCAACCCCAGTGCCAATAATTCCTACTCGTACTTGGCTGCCGTTGCTCATGGCTCTTCCTTTCATACACGCATCGTACAAATAACCATGTTTGAGGTCAAGGAGTTCGTTCCCGAGATACTAAGCGAAAGCCATTGACAAAATATGAGCTATCCGGAGTATTCGTAGGGCGATAAGTCGGAACGAGATTCGCGACGTTCCAGTCAAATCCGCCGCCTCGAATAATCTTGCGCTTTCCTCGCGCCGGGCCGACTGGATTAGTAACGATGCCGGTCTTCGCGCATGCTTCATAATAGCCATCGGCAAACCAATCCTTGCACCACTCTCGTACATTGCCAAGCATATCGAACAAGCCAAGGCTGTTCGCCTTCTTCAACCCCACTTCATGCGTCAGATTGCCCGAGTTTTCAGCAAACCACGCGTAATCTGGAATCTTGGCAAAATCATAAAGCTCGGCATCATCCCTCCCTCCCGACCTACACGCAAATTCCCACTCGGCCTCGGTGGGAAGGTCCCATCCGAGCCACCGAGCAAATAAGTAAGCTTCATACCAGGTGGGATATATTACCGGCTGGTGATCTTTATCAGATCTACTCTCCCGCCTATCTACTGCATAGGGGAATGCGTCGTAATACAGTTCATTTGTGACCGGATATCGCATTATCGAGAACCCGTCCAAGCGCACGGTGTGAGCCGGTTTTTCGTCTGGGGTTCGTCCCTTATCGTCTGTACCCATCGTGAACTCCCCGGCAGGCACCGACACAAACTCGCACCTAAAGGAGGAGTCAGATAAATACTTGCTCCGGCGAGCGTCTATGCTTTTAGTCTCGAGAATTGCATCCACTAGTAGTTGGCATTCGTGGCAGTCCTGATCCTTCGCCATCCCTTCAAGCATGTATAAACAGTGATAGAGCACCTCACAATCTTTCTCAAAGGACAGCGTCACCCTTACGGTATCAAGCAGCGTTCTCTTGGCATCTAATGGATTTCTGATAACCCGGAGCGTTTCCTCCAATTCATACATCAGCCTGACGCGATCCGCGCTTTCCAGCCCCCCGACAAGTTGCGCCAAAAGACTGCGCGGGATGTCGGTGAGCTCTGTTAAAGAGCGCAAGGTCAATCCTTTGTTCTTGCCCCATAGCCCCGTGATGAGCGACGGCACCCCTTCGGGAGGCGTGAGGCCCACATAGAGTCGAATAGGTTCTTCCCACGCCGGAACGGAAGCTCGCTCCAATAGGTTATCAATAGACTCGTCCTGCATTCCAAGGGCGACAAAGTATTCCCAGATCGTTCGATGGACAAAACACAGCTTTTTCCCCGAACGATGAAGCAGACCTGTGGCTGAAATTAGCTTCTCCACCAACTCTCGGGCACCGATCCCGTTTTTCTGAGCAAGCTCCCTAACGCTAAATAGAATCTCGTCCTCACTAAACTCATCCTTGATGTCCAATTTAAATAACCGTACCGCGATGGTCTTCATGGCCGATTCAAGGAAGTGGGCAACTTCTTCTGGAGCAGCTTCTCTGCCTGGCCCACTTGGTTCATAATCCTTTTCTTTAAGCAGGTACTTAATGCACTCCCGGAATAACTCTGCTCTCTGCGTCGCGCCAGCACCGAGAGCGGACGGCGAAGCGCACATCATCGCTAAAAGGAAGGGCGTTTTTGCAAGCTCAAACAGTCGGGAATTTCCCTTAATAAGACTCCATGCGTTATCGCGTAACTCAACCGGGCAGACAGCCTTAACATACTCTTCAATGTTGCTAGGACTTAGAGGTTCCAAATAATAAGTGACAAACCCTGGAAGCGTTTCAGGTGAGTAGCCGGCAAATCGCGATGTGATGATGAGCTTACAATCAGGGTGTCCTTTTCGAAACCCCGCAAGATGCTTAACAAATTGCCGCTTCTCATCCTCTGTGATTTCATCCAACCCGTCCAGGAGGAGCAGCGTACCCGCACGACAATACCTCTCATCTTCTGCTATCAACTCACATGCCTGCTTACCGATCTGGCCTTTCATTTGCTCAGTGATAAAGTCCTCTAACGATTCATCGGTATTCATCAATTCCGCGATGCGCAAGTAAATCGGAAAGATGTTCTGCATGTTGAGGGCGCGGTGCACGAGGTATTTAAGGGCGGTCGATTTGCCTGTTCCTGGGTGACCTAAAACGACAGATTGTAGAACGGGTAAAGTAAGAAGCTGGGTTACCGGAATCGGCTCTCTCTGGCCGTCATCAAGGGCTTCTTGGCGTATATTGAGTGGTAGATAAATCGAATCGATTGGACAGACCTCGCTCCGACCGAGAACCGTGAGGCAACCGAATTGCAGACCAATGAATTGCTTATATTTCTCAATCGCTTCTGGAACCGAGGCTGGAGCCTTCCCGCGTTCGTCATCGACGGGAGAAATTCCAAGGGACTCAAGAAGACGGCTCTTAAATAACGAGAGATCGTCTCCCCAGGACAGGGCTTGCAGATGCTCAATGAGCGGGTTCAATGGTTGAGTATCCAAAGTGCATTGGACAATCTTTTTCGCTTTCAAATATGCCATCGAGAGTTCTCGAAGAACCCACCCAGAACGCGCTGCGTTTCTTGACCATATGAGAACTACCGCGTCTGAATTACCAAGCTCCCTCTCTATCGAACGTTCCCATTCCTCCCCTCCGGGTATTGTCTCCTTATCAAAAAACACCTTGCATCCCGCGTCCTGTAGGATGCCTTGGGTGGTTTTTGCATGGTCTAAATCAGCCTGCGTATAGCAGAGGTAGATTCTCACTTGAATGGAACTTCCTTTCGATCAGGCTTGCGCGGACCATTTGCCCGAATCCATTCGACTGCAGGTCTGCTTCTCATAAAAAAGGGAATACCGCGTTGGGCACAATACTCCTCGACGCGCTGTCTCGTATCATTCGCTTCGTAGATTTTCCAGTTTGCCTTATTGATGTCAAAATCCATTGGCCCCCGAATATAAACGACGTTTGAAGGGGTATCGCCCTGAAATACGCGCCGTTCCATTTTCCCTTGTGCGTCCGTATACCACACCTCGCCGAGGACAACATCAACGCAATGTTCAACAGCTTGAACGATTGCGACCATCTCAAGCGGTGGAACGTTTGGGAGAAATGGTCTCGCAGCAAGAACCGATATGAGTCCTCTTTCTTTAAAGGAACAAAGTTGGGCGAGCCGCAATTTCGGGGGCGCGATTGGGGGCGGCTCAAGATGTGGCAAGGAGAGTTGAGCGACGCTGACACATCCGAAGAGGTAATGCCCACGAGCTCTCAAATCTTGACAAATCTGTTGTAGCATCCCTAGATGCGAGTCCGTGAACACCATGCGCGTCGTAAACATTATGTCCACGTCAAGGGAAATCAACTCGCGCAATAAGGAGATTCCCTGATCCGTCCGCGGCGGGGCAAATGAATCGGTATCTCCGCTTACATAAACGATGTCAAACTGTTCGCGCCGCTCTCTCAGCCATGCAACAATCCCGGGCACATCCAAAGACGAATAGGATAAGAAACCTGCGTTCACGTAACAGAACGGACAACTGTAGGTGCAGTATTTCTTCGGCGATAAGGGCCCCAGTGACACCAATGCCCTGCCATCACGGATGTCAAAGGGAGCATCGGTTGGTCCACGCGCTTGGCTGGAGGTTGCCTCGGAAGACAATCACACCTCCCGATTAGAGGATAATCATCAATTGTGGAGAACTGCGGTCGTAATCCTAAATTCCTTGCGTGCAATTCGTCAATGCTTATTTACACCCCTGCGACTCTCAGTGTAAAAAGATGGGCAAACAGTCATCCACCATCGCGCTTCGCCAGGAGGAATTCCGTGAGAAGTCAGTCTGTAAATTGGCAAAAGTGGGGCATCGTCACGATTCTGCTGTCGCTCGCCGCTCTGCTCCTCTACATGTCTTCAATGTGTTATTGGGGAGAATGGGGCAGTGAAGTCCTGTTGGAATTGGGATGCGGATTAACGGTCGCGGTAGTGATCTTTCTCCTGTTGGAGCAAGTAGTGAGCGAAAAGCTAAGGAAAATGGATCTGTTCCGCACTCTGATCCATGATTTACATAGCAACGAAACCGCTGTACGAGACTCCGCGATTGAAATGATGACGGAGAAAAAATGGTGGAAGGGTGCTGACCTACACTTGTCGAATCTCGCGGGCAGTGTTCTTTCCGGAATCAATTTTCAGCAGGCCGACTTTCGTCGAGCCAATCTGTTGGGAGCCAACTTGGTCAAATCAAACCTGCAGAAATGCAACTTCCGATACGCAGACATGCGCGGCGCGCAGTTGATGCAGGCAGATTTACGCTGCTCGGACCTTCGGAGCGCAGATTTGCGCGGGGCATTTCTTCAAGAAGCAGATTTGCGAGACGCGAAATACAATGAAACTGATCTCGCTGAAGCAAATTGCGTAGGAGCGGTGTTTTCACCTCGAAGCGTTAGCGAGGAGCGAAAGTCCAAGAACTGAATCGACATAAGGATTCTCATTTCACAACTGATGGTGATTTCCCTTTCATCTCTTGCGCTGACTGAAAGGCGACCCAGTAACAGCCTCCGATCCAGTGGTATCATGGTGCGCAGCTTCGTTCCATCCCCCATCGAGTGAACGAAAGAGCGAAGGGGCAGCATGGCAAAACTTGGTAAAGACGCGAACGTCATTTCTCATTGGCATCACCCCATCGAAAACTTTCAGACCTCCGGCATGGAGTTTTACAATGCCGTAATTGCTGCGCTCCAACCTCGGGAGATTCCCGACCTCTCAGTGTCGCGAATCGACTGGCGCGAGGGCGGGGTGCTCACCGCTCGGCGGGAGTACCTCCGGATCAAGCGCGGGAAACTCGCCTTCGACCTCTGCGCGGCACCTTTCGGCACCGGATTCTTCTTCTCGTGGTGGCTCGCCGAGCTCCCGCCCACCCACGCGCTCTTGTGGGCGATCCTCATTCTCATCGCCGGATTTGGGATCTTCGGAGTATGCGTATCGCAGTTCGGCATCGCGGGCATTTTCTTGGGCCCCCTGGTCATCGTAGGCATGGCGTTTCTGCTCGGCTATCTCTTGCGAGAGGGGCAATTCGGAGCCGACGCGGAAGAGGCCGTCCTGGCCATCCCGTACTTTGGTGCCCTCTACGAGAAACTCTTCAAGCCGTCTACCTACTACAAAGTCGATACCACGCTCATGTTTCAATCGGTCGTGCATACGGCGGTGCTCGAAGTGGTGGAACAACTCCTGTCCGCAAAAGGGGCGCGCCCGTTGACCGAACTTGAGCGAAAACCGATCATGCGTGAGTTCTATCAGCGGTAAGAGGGTCCATGCCAGAAGAGGAAGAAAACGCCTTTCTCGGCCCAATGCTTCCGCTCACGCTGGAGGAGCGTCTCGCTGCGCAATTTTACGAGTGGGAGCGGCGCGGGCGCGGCTGGCAGCTTTGGAGTTACCCGGTCGAACTTGAACCCCCGTTCCGTCCGTTTCTCTTTCATTATGTGAACCCTGGACCGACGGTGGATGATGCCCGCAGGCCCACCGCCCTCAGTTCCTTCGTTGACGGCATTTTCGGAAAAAGCTCTGTTCTCCCCCCGCCTGCGCCCACCCTGGAGGAACCCGATCCTGATCCCGAGCCGCTCTTCGCGGAAGGCACACCGGTGGAATTCCAGGTTGCGCTCCCTGCGGGAACGAAAGTTGCAAAGGAGGCAGCCGAGCGATTGCTCACGAGCCTTACCTACGCATCGCGTCCCGTTGCATTCGAGGTCTTGGGGGTTCAGAATGCCATCGTCACGCAGTTTGCGTGTGCGGACCATGACCGTGGACCGCTCACCCAACAACTCGCGGCACATTTCCCGGAATCCTCGGTCGCGGAGCGCGCGGGGTTTCTTGCGGGACATTGGGACCGCAGAAAGCCGTCCGTCATCATCGACTTTGGGCTTTCGCGGGAATGCATGGTACCGCTTCGGACCGCGCGTGGCTTCGAGATCGATCCCCTCATCGGCATCATGGGAGCCCTTTCGGCTATCCGTGAAGGAGAATTGGGTTTACTCCAAGTGCTCTTCCATGCCACCCGCGCACCGTGGGCCGAGAGCATGGTTCGTGCCGTCACGGGCTCAGATGGGAAGTCGTTTTTCCCCGATGCGCCGGAGATGGTTGCCCAGACGCGGGAAAAAGTCGCGCAACCGCTCTATGCCGTAGTCCTCCGCATCGCGGCGCAAGCTGGCACCAAGGCACGAGCCTGGGAGATCGCGAGAGCCATGGGCGGTGCGCTCACGCAATTCGCCAATCCGACGAGCAACGAACTCATCGCGCTCGCGAATGACGGGTATGATGACGAGGATCATGCGGCGGACCTCTGCGCCCGGACGACGCACCGTTCCGGGATGCTCCTTAATGCCGATGAGCTCGTATCTCTCGCGCATCTGCCATCGGCATCTGTCCGCGTTCCGCAACTCAAGCGCGAAGATGCCCGGACTAAGGCGGCTCCCAAGATCGTCCAAGGTCATCCCTTTGTTCTCGGGGAGAATACCCATGCGGGCAAAACGACGCCCGTAACTCTGAGCGCCGAACAGCGGTCGCAGCATTGCTATGTAATCGGCGCATCGGGCACCGGCAAATCGACCCTGCTCCTCAATCTCATCCTCCAGGACATCGAACGCGGCGAGGGACTCGCGGTCCTCGATCCTCACGGCGATCTGATCGACGAGATTCTCGGCCGCATCCCGGAGCACCGGCACGGCGATGTCGTGCTCCTTGATCCCTCGGATGAGGCGTTCCCTGTGGGCTTCAACGTCCTCCAAGCGCATTCGGAGGTCGAAAAGAACCTTCTCGGCTCCGATCTTGTCGCCGTCTTCCGCAGGCTTTCGACGAGTTGGGGCGACCAGATGACCTCGGTTTTGGGGAATGCCGTGCTCGCGTTCCTTGAGAGCACCGAGGGCGGGAGCTTGGTGGACCTCCGGCACTTCCTCGTGGATGCCGCCTTCCGGGCAAAACACCTGAAAACCGTCCAGGACCCGGAGATCGTTTACTACTGGGAGAAGACCTTCCCTATTCTCATCGCGAAGCCGCAGGGTCCGATCCTCACGCGTCTCGATACATTCCTCCGGCCCAAGCTCATCAGGTACATGGTGGCCCAGAAGAAAAACAGTTTCGATCTCGGCGCGATCATGAATGATGGAAAGATATTTCTCGCCAAGCTCTCGCAGGGGGCCATCGGCGAAGAGAACGCCTATCTTCTGGGCACGCTCCTCGTCTCCAAATTCCAACAGCTTGCCATGAGCCGGCAAGAGATCGCCGCGTCCCTGCGCCGCAACTTCTATCTCTACATCGACGAATTCCACAACTTCGTGACGCCCTCGATGGCTGCGATACTCTCCGGTGCCCGCAAGTATCGTTTGGGCCTCATCCTCGCTCATCAGGAAATGCAACAACTCGTGAGCCGGGATGCTGATGTGGCGAGCGCCGTAATCGCAAATCCCTACACGCGTATTTGTTTCCGCCTGGGAGACTACGATGCCAAGAAGCTCGCGGATGGGTTCTCGTATTTCGAAGCCAGGGACCTCCAGAACCTTCAAGTGGGCGACGCCATCTGCCGGGTCGAGCGGACCGAATTCGACTTTAACCTGAAGACTCATCGGCTCCCACCCGTCGAACGATTGGAGGCAGAGGAGCGCCGTGAGCGAATCATCGCGCTTTCGCGGGAACGGTATGCAACCCCTCGTGAGATCGTTGAAGCGACGCTCAACCGGGGAGAAGGTCCACCGCAGACCGTTGAAGCTCGCGTCGCGTCGCGCGAGAAACCGCGAAAGGAATCCATACCCCTTCCGGTTTCTCATGAGGCGGTGACCGCGACCTCGACAACGCCTCCTGCTTCAGCGTCGCCAGGCCGCGGAGGTCCGCAGCACAAATACCTCCAAGACCTGATCCGTCGATGGGCGGAAGATCGCGGCTACACGGTGAGCATCGAAAAGCCGGTACTCGATGGTCTTGGTATCGTAGACCTCGTGCTCGAACGACGTGGCGCAGAACCGATCGCGTGCGAAATCTCAGTCACCACCTCTCCGGACCACGAACTCCAAAACGCGCAGAAATGCCTTGCAGCCGGATTTGCGCACGTATTTCTCGTGGCCCCGGACAAGGAGACGTTGGGCCGCGTGCGGGCGCGCGCTGCTTCCGTTCTTCCCGCGAGCCAAATGAAAAAGGTCCGGTTCGTGCTCCCGGAACAGGTCTTCGCATCAGTATCGGTCCTTGAGTCGAGGTCCGTGACTGCCGAAGCGCCCGCTGCGGAATCCAAGGAACTGTTGACGGCGAAGGAAGTGGAGGCGCTACTGCGGATCGATGTGAAGACAATTTACAACTACGTCCAGCGGGGATTGATTCCTTATGTTCGCATCCAGTCGAACCTGCGGTTCGTGAAGGCGGATGTCCTCAGGTGGGTTGCCGAACATAGCTCGGAAATCCAGAATCCGAAGCGCAAGTAGGAGGAGAAACGCGGATTCGAATCCGTTTTGAGGCCTTTTGGTGTCTATTTGGTGTCTGTTTCTTGGAAGCACTGGAAAGCACAAGCGAGACTGGAAAGAATATAGAGACTTCGCTTAAAAGAAAGAAAATAAAGGAATTATTTTCTAAATCGTTTCTTTCGTGCGATTTGCGATATGGAGCGGATGAGAATCCCTCCCTCTCCGCCATTGCATGGAGCAGCCGCTCGCGTGACGCTCGCACTGGCCATTCTGCGAATCCAGAGAGAGAGCGGTTCGCTTGAGACTCCGCCCTCCGCCAGCATTGCATGCAGGCACCTGCGGTGCGGCAGCCGCTGGCTCTTCGCTCGAATAAGATTCGAGCGTGAGCAGTGAGCGAGGTTCTATT
>Ga0326728_10010685_pt1 | contig 21374 bp, 9 predicted proteins | sample MB3enrmetagenome_FD_207602 | JGI IMG/M metagenome (GOLD analysis project Ga0326728, IMG submission 207602) | Lab enriched peat soil microbial communities from McLean, Ithaca, NY, United States - MB31MN | ecosystem: Environmental > Terrestrial > Soil > Wetlands > Peat | place: USA: New York... | reverse complement strand
CGAGCGTTTGGGCGGAGCGCTGGAACTGGGACGGTCTTTTGTCCGGCCGGAATACCAGCGCATGTACGCGCCCCTGTTGCTGCTGTGGAAGGGAATTGCCGGCTACGTGGCGCTTCATCCCCAGGCGCCGGTGCTGTTTGGGGCTGTGAGCATCAGCAATGCCTACAATCGGGCTTCCCGGGAGCTGCTGGTCAAGTTTTTCGAGCGGCATAAGGAAAAGCAGCCGCTGGCTGGCTTGGTAGTGCCGCGCACCCCGTTCCGTTCCGGACGCTTTCGCGGCCGGGAATTGGACGACGTGCTGCCGTTGCTACGCGATGTCGAGGACTTGAACGGGCCGCTGGCGGATATTGAACGCGACGGGAAGAGTGTGCCGATTCTGCTCAGACAGTATCTGAAACTGGGCGGAGTGGTGCTGGCGTTCAATGTGGACCGCAATTTTTCGGATGTGCTGGACGGGCTCGTATTTGTGGACCTGCGCCGCACCAAAGCCAGTGCCCTCGCACGCTACATGGGAGCGGCGGAAGCTGCCGGGTTCCTGGGGCGGTTTAGAACTGCAGGGGCGACAGCCGATTTGGTTCCGGCATAAAGGGTCAGCCGCCCGTCTGATTTCTGTGTCCACCCGACCGGTCGATGCTCTTGGCTTGAACGTAACCAGAGCCGTTCTGATAGACCTCGATGGTCGCCCAAGGCGGCGCGAACCAGCTCTCCCCGTAATCTGTCAAGCGCACTTCGGATACTGCCGTCCTGTACATTTGCTTGACGCATGTTCGCTTTCGTAGCAATGTGGATACAAGGGTCTGCTCAGAATTGAAGGCTCTGCAAGTTGCGGAAACTAAAGGTTCTGAATGAAGTACCCGATGACGATAGTGGCAGTATGACTGTGTCCCAAAGGTACCGGATTGGTCTGGCTGCGTGGTTATTTTTCGTGGCCTTGTGCTCCTGGGCGTTGGAGCCGGGAAGACCGATCACGCAGTACGGCCATCGGGTGTGGCTGCGACAGGATGGTCTGCCGCAAAATAGCGTGCAGACGATTCTACAAGGCCGCGATGGCTATCTGTGGATAGGGACGCGGGAGGGGCTGGTCCGCTTCGACGGCGCGCAATTTACCAACTTCGCTCTGCCGAATGCTTCAGGGTTGAAGATCAACGGCGTCCTCTCCTTGCTCGAAGACCGGGACGGTGGCCTTTGGGTGGGTACCAACGGCGCCGGAGTTTTCTACTTTAAGGATGGCCGGTTTACAAGCTTAATGCCGGGGATTGCGCCGGATCCGGATAGTTATGTGAATATCTGGGCACTTTATCAAGATCACGGCGGAGCTGTCTGGATTGGTTCCGACTTCGGCTTGTTTCGGTCTGAAAACGGCCATATCAAACTTATTGCTCCTGGCCTGCGCATCACCGCAATCGCGGAAGACGCAAAGCAGCGAATCTGGGTGGGTACCAGCGGACATGGCTTGCTGCTTTGGAACCAGGAACGCTTGGTGGCTACCCATGGGAAGTACTCTTCCGACTTCATCCAGGCATTGTTGCCGGAAGGGGAAGGGCTCTGGGTGGGCACGCTGGATGGATTGCGGTTATACCGGGACGGCAAATTCACGCCCTATGGCGAAAAAGGCGGGCTGGCCAAGGAATCCATCAGCGTCATCTGCAAAGACCGCGAAGGGAACATGTGGATAGGAACGGAGCATGCCGGTATTCGAAGAATCAGTCCGGCGGGAGAAATCTCCTCCTATCGATACTCCGACGGTCTTTCTTCGGACGATGTGTTGTCCATTCTGGAAGACCGGGAAGGCAACTTATTCGTTGGAACGACGGGGAGCGGGCTCAACCAACTCCGGGATGCGCCGTTCGAAACGATTTCCGCCCGGGAGGGACTCTCGTCGGGGTACGTGCGTGCGATTGTCGAAGACCACAACGGCGATATGTGGATCTCCACGCAAACGGGCGGGCTCAATCGAATTCATCGGGGAAAGATCACCGTTTATGGTACGAGCCAGGGATTATCGAGCAACCTGACCCGTGCCCTGTTCGTCGATCAGGACAATTCGTTGTGGGTGGGAACCGAGGGACAGGGGTTGAACCACTTGCTTCCGAACGGCAAGGTTGCCGTGTTTACGATGGCTCAGGGCCTGGCGAACAATCTCGTTCGAGTCATTCTGCGGGACCAGAGTGGGGATTTATGGATCGGCACCAGCGGGGGACTGAGCCGCTATCGGGATGGAAAGTTTGTCAATTTTCGCCCCGCTGATGGTTTAGCGGGAGCCGTCGTTTGGGAGATCCGCCAGGCGCGGGATGGAGGTTTGTGGCTGGGGACGAGCGGCGGTATCTCCTGGTATAAGGACGGTAAATTCACCAACTTTACCAAGCGGGATGGCCTCTCCAGCAATCTCGTTCGCGCACTCTATGAAGACCGCGACGGTGTGCTGTGGATTGGCACCCGCGATGCGGGGATCAATCGTCTTAAGGACGGCAAGATCTTCAGCTACCCAAAGAATATGGGTGCTCTTTCCGATGCCATTCTTTCGATCAACGAGGATGGCGATCACAATTTGTGGATCGGGACAAATCGGGGCGTCTTACGCGTACGCCTGAGAGCGTTGAACGATTTTGCGGACGGCCGCGCCAACAGCGTGACTTCCGCTCTGTATGGAACTCCGGACGGAATGCGCAGCGAAGAATGCAGCACCGCGGTGGAACCGATTGTGGCGCAGACGCATGCTGGGCGGCTGTGGTTTGCCACCGCCAACGGTGCCGCGATTCTGGATCCTCTCTACGTGCGGTCCGCCACGATTCCCCACCAGGCAATTCTGGATCGCGTCCTGGTGGACCGGAAGCCGGTAGCGCTTTCGCCCGCATTGGTTTTGTCTCCGGGACAGCGGGAACTGGAGTTTCACTACACCGCAATCAGCTTTGCCGCGCCGGAAAAAATCGAGTTCAAATACAAATTGGATGGGTTCGATCGCGATTGGATCGATGCCGGGACCCGCCGGGTTGCCTACTATACGAATATCCCGCCCGGCAGATACCGGTTTCGCGTGAAGGTGCAGGGCGCCGCGTCGGAGCAGGAACCGGAGGCCTCGATTCAATTGCGCCTGTTGCCGCATTTCTATCAATCTTTTTTGTTTTGGACGGCGGTCGCCTTCTTCGTGTTGGCGGCGGCGTTTGGAGCGTATCTCCTGCGGTGGAGGCATTTGCAGGCCCAGGAACGAATGCTGACGGAACTGGTGGCCGCTCGTACCGCGGAGTTGGAACGCGAGATTGCGGAGCACAAGCGCGCCGAAGAGGAACTCCATGCCGCCAAACAGGCGGCGGATACTGCCCGGCAGACGGCGGAGGCGGCCCAACAAGCCGCCGAGGCCTCCCGGCATGCGGCGGAACGGGCGAATCAGGCCAAGAGCGAATTTCTCGCCCACATGAGCCATGAGATTCGCACTCCGATGAATGGCATCGTGGGCATGGCGGAATTGGCGCTGGGCACGGATTTGAATCCCGAGCAGCGCGAGTTCCTCGGCCTGCTGAAGTCCTCGGGCGATGCCTTGCTGGTGATTCTGAACGACATTCTGGATTATTCCAAGATCGAAGCCGGCAAGATCGAACTCAATTCGGAGTGCTTCGATCTGCGGGAATTGGTGGCCAATACCACCAAGAGCATGGTGGTATCTGCGCGCCGAAAGGAATTGGAACTGGCTCTCGAGGTTGGCCCCGATGTTCCGGCACAAGTGTATGGCGACTCCATGCGGCTGCGCCAGGTATTGCTGAATCTGCTGGGGAATGCCATTAAATTTACGCGTCAGGGGCGGGTCGCGGTGGCGGTGGCTGCGGAAGGGATCGATGAGCAACGCCTGCGGGTTCACTTTGCGGTGCAGGATACCGGCATCGGCATTCCGGCGGTGAAGCAGGAAAAAATCTTCCAGGCGTTCGAGCAGGCCGATTCTTCTACGACACGACAGTATGGCGGGACGGGGTTGGGCCTGACGATCTCATCGCGGCTCGTGCGCTTGATGGGCGGCCGGATGTGGGTGGAGAGTGAACCGGGGAAGGGGGCGACCTTCCACTTCACGGCACAGATGGCGCTTGTCCCGAAGGCGGTTGCGGCTAAGGCGAAAACCGAAGAGGACTCGAGCGGCGCCGGAGAACCCGTCCCCGATATCGATCCAGAGAAATCGCCGGCTCTGCGCATCCTGGTGGTGGAGGATAACCTTGTCAATCAGAAACTGGCAAGTGTGCTCCTGGAGAAAATGGGACATCAGGTGGAGTTGGCGGAAACCGGCAGCGAAGCGTTGGAGAAGTGGAAAGCCGGCGCCTATGATCTGATTCTGATGGACGTGCAGATGCCGGAGATGGACGGATTTGAAGCCACCCGCCGCATTCGCGAGGCGGAGCGAATCAGCGGTTCACATGTTCCAATCATCGCCATGACTGCGCATGCCATGAGCGGCGACCGCCAAAGCTGTCTGGAAGCGGGCATGGACGATTACATTTCCAAACCTATAAGCCGCGGCAGTCTGCTTGCGGCCATTATTCGATGTCGAGGGGAGAGTCTTTCTCCCGTGGCGCCGGCTTTGGAAGCGGAAGAGCCCCACCCGGAACTGAACCACGAGCCGGGGCTGCCGCGCCTGCAAGCGGGCGAATGATGGTGAGCGGACCCCAATCTGTTTAGAATCGGGGGAGTGATTTGGCTTGGTAATGGAGCAGCGGGGGCTGCCGGAGAGCTTTGCCGATGTTCAGATTCCTGAGGATTCACCGTCACGGCGTGTCTGTGGCGCTCTATGTGCTGCTTTGCGCCACCTGGGCGCAGGGACTGGATCCGGGACAGCCGATCAGCAATTTTGGACATCGGATGTGGACGCGGGAATCCGGCTTGCCCCAGGAAACCATCACCTGCATGGCGCAACGCCAGAACGATTATCTTTGGTTGGCTACCAATGATGGGCTGGTCCGTTTTGATGGCGTCCAATTCGTGAGTGTTGATCTGCCGGTTCCCCATGGTCTCAATGTCAGCGGTATTTACGCTCTTTTGGAGGACCGGGAGGGCGGGCTATGGATCGGAACCAACAACAGCCAGGTTCTCTTTTATAAGGACGGCCGCCTCACTCGAATCCTCTGGCCGGGCATTGTTCCCCATCTGCAACCTACCTTCATACGTGGCATTCATCAAGACCGCGAAGGAGCAGTGTGGATTGCCAGCGAGGATGGACTGTTCCGCTACCGTGACGGCCGGGTCACGGAAGTTACGGCCAGCGAGGGGCTGACCTCAAATCGGGTGGAAGCGCTGGCCGAAGACGCGGATGGGCATATCTGGGTCGGGACGGCGGGAGGCGGTCTGCTGCGCTGGGAGAATGGCAGGCTGACAGCGCTTGATCACGGCAGGGGAAATCGATTTATCACCGCGCTTTTAGCGGACGGCAGGAACCTTTGGGTGGGCACGTTGGAGGGAGTGCGTGTTCTTCGCCGTGGCCGGCTCGAAGCGTATACCTCGCAGGCGGGCTTAGGGACGGAGGCAATTGCATCCCTGTACCAGGATCGCGAGGGCACTCTCTGGGTGGGGATGATGCAATCCGGCGTACGCCGGATCGAACACGACGGCACGGTTTCCAGTTACACGCGCGCGGATGGACTTTCGTCCGATATGGTCACGTCAATCGTGGAGGACTCGGAAGCAAATCTTTGGATCGGAACCCTGGGCAGTGGGCTTAATCAGTTGCGAAACGCGGCGGTGAAGAAGTTAACGGCAGCGGATGGACTCACCCCGGGATTCCTCCGTGCCGTTATGCAGGGAAGCAACGGGGACTTCTGGGTGGCCAGTCACACCAGTGGCCTTAACCGGATCCGCAATGGCAAGGTCAGCATCTATGGCGTGCGGCAAGGTCTTTCCAGCAATTCTCTTCGCTCGGTGTATGTGGACGGAGATAACTCAGTATGGATAGGCACGCTGGGCGCCGGGCTGAACCATTTGTTGAACAACGGAAGAGTGGAGGTGTTTACCACCAGGCAGGGGCTGGTGGACAACACCGTTAAGGCGATTTTGAGAGCCCGGGACGGGAGCCTCTGGTTGGGTACGGACGGAGGCGTAAGCCGCTTTCGCGACGGCAAGTTTACCAACTTTACGATTCGCGACGGGCTGGCTGCAAATGCGGTATGGCAGATATTACAGGACCGCGACGGGAGCCTGTGGTTTGCAGGCAACAATGGCGTGTCACGGTTCCAGGACGGGGTTTTCCGCCAGGCGCTTTCGGTTAAGAATGGGTTGTCCAGCAACTTAATCCGGTACTTATACGAAGATGACGAAGGTGTTCTGTGGATCGGTACTCGCGATGCGGGATTGAATCGCTGGGATCACGGGCGGATTACCGTGTACAACGAGAGCGTGGGACTGGCCCACAATGCGGTGTACTCCATCGCGGAGGATGACAACCATAATCTGTGGATGAGTTCGAATCAAGGCGTCTTTCGCACCGCGAAGAATCAGCTCCAGGAATATGCCGAAGGACGAATTCACAATATCGTTTCCACCCTATATGACACGACGGATGGCATGCCAAATTCCGAATGCGGCAGCCTTGTTCAGCCCACGGTGTGGAAGGCGCAGGACGGCAAAATTTGGTATCCGACGGTTTCCGGTATTGCAATCATTGATCCTGGCCGGTTAGGTGGGGAAGCCAGATCCAGACAGGCTATCCTCGAGCAGTTCCTGGCGGATAAGCGACCGGCCGCAATCTCGGCGCCCGATCTCGTAATTCCTCCCGGCCAGGGAGAACTTGAGTTCCGATACACGGCTATCGCCTTTGCCGCCCCGGCCAGGGTCCGGTTCCGGTACAAACTGGAAGGCTTCGATAAAGCCTGGATTGATGCGGGCGCCCGGCGGGTCGCGTTTTATACGAATATTCCGCCGGGCCGTTATCGTTTTCTGGTGATGGCGCAAGGCAGCGATGGCGGATGGGGACAAAGCACAGCGGAACTTCGGTTTCAACTTTTGCCGCATTACTACCAGGCGGCGTGGTTTTGGGGTTGCGGTGTTCTGCTGGTGACTCTGGCAGGGTTGGGGCTCTTTCGTTTACGTGTCCGGAAGCTGCGGGCACAAGAACGGGCGCTGGTCGCTTTGGTGGAAGCGCGAACGGCGGCACTGCAACACGAGGTCGCGGAGCATAAGCGTGCGGAAGAAGAGTTGTACGTCGCCAAACAGACCGCGGAAGACGCCCGGCAAGCGGCGGAGCGGGCGAACCGGGCCAAGAGCGAATTCCTGGCCAACATGAGCCACGAAATCCGCACTCCCATGAACGGAATTATGGGAATGACGGAGTTGGCGATGGAAACCGAATCTGGTTCGGAGCAGCGGGAATATCTCAGCATGGTGAAGTCCTCAGCGGATGCCTTAATGGTGATCCTGAACGATATCCTCGATTACTCCAAAATCGAGGCCGGCATGGTGCGATTCGATCCGGTGGCGTTTAAGGTCTCGGCGCTCATGGACGAATGCGTCAAGAACCTGGCGGTTGCCGCCGCGCGCAAGGGGTTGGAGTTGAGTCTTGAAGAAGATCCCGGGGTGCCCCCCGAAGTGGTTGGCGATCCGGCGCGATTGCGGCAGGTGATCTTGAATTTGCTTGGCAACGCCATCAAATTTACGCACCAGGGAAGAGTTGTGCTGCGCATCGATGTGGAAGAGATCAATGAACTCGGCCCACGATTGCGCTTTGAAGTGCAAGACACCGGGATCGGTATACCGCCATCGAAGCAACAGACCATTTTCCAGGCCTTCGAGCAGGCCGACTCCTCGACGACGCGACAGTATGGGGGCACGGGATTGGGTTTGGCGATCTCTTCCCGCATCGTGCAGTTAATGAGCGGACGGATATGGCTGAAAAGCGAACCGGGGAAAGGGTCGAGCTTCCAATTTACGGTGCAAACGGGGTTTGCGCCGGCACCAGCTCAAGATCTGGCGGCAGGGAATTTGCCGTCCGGGACTTCGGCGCCAAAAGCGGAAAGCGAAGCCTATTGCCGAGGGAGCGAGGGGGTTGCCCTGCGTATCATGGTGGCGGAGGATGACGCGATCAACCAGAGACTGATGGTCACGATTCTGGAGAAGCAGGGACATCAGGTGGAACTGGCGCGTAACGGCCAAGAAGCGTGGGAGAAGGCGGAAGCCGGGAATTTAGACCTGATTCTGATGGACGTGGAAATGCCGGGACTTGACGGCCTGGCGGTTACCAGCCGCGTGCGTGCTGCGGAGGGGCGGCTGGGCAGACATATTCCCATCATCGCCATGACGGCGCACGCCATGAGCGGGGACCGAGAACGCTTTCTGTCCGCGGGCATGGACGGATATATCTCCAAGCCGGTCAGCCGTCAGGAACTTTTCCGCATGATTACCCTGCACAGCCAAAGCTGCCGGATGGCCTCTGGCAGCGCGGTCGCAACCCCACCCCCGATTGCGCCGCGCTGAATTGCGCGCTCGTGTTGCCAAGTATAGAATGGCTCGCACCTGCAACTTAAGAGTCGCCTGCTCGTCGCCGAAACCGTCAGAAGCATGACATTACCCGCACAGGAAAGGGGATTGCAGTTGCTGTTCGATGTCGACCCCGGCTTGCCGGAAGAGTTATTGGGGGATCCGGTGCGGCTGCGGCAGGTACTGTTGAATTTGCTGGGCAATGCCATCAAGTTTACCCACGAGGGGGAGATTCGGCTGCGGGCCGGAAGCGATGGCGCCGACGCCGACGGGAACTGCTTCCGCTTGCATTTTTCGGTAAAGGATACCGGTATCGGTATCCCCAAGGAAAAGCAAGGGACGATTTTCGAGGCGTTCGAGCAAGCCGACAGCTCCACGACGCGGCATTACGGGGGAACCGGCCTGGGACTCGCCATTTCTTCGCAAATTGTGCGGGTGATGGGCGGCCGGATGTGGGTGGAGAGCGAAGTAGGGAAAGGATCAACGTTTTACTTCACCGCGCTGGCGTCGGCTGTGCCGGACATCTTGCCAATTCCTGTCTCTGCCAAGGCGGCGCAAAGACCATTGGCCGCTGGGCTGTCCGTTCAGCCGCCTGTGCAGGCAACAGACAACACGACTATGCCGCAGGCGGAGCAGAAGCCATTGCGAATTCTGGTGGCGGAAGATAATGCCGTGAATCAGAAACTGGCGGTCGCTATCTTGAAGAAACTGGGACATCAAGTGGAAGTGGCGGACAACGGTGAGGAGGCGTGGAAAAAATGGAGATCCGGCCAGTTTGATTTGATCATGATGGATGTACAGATGCCGGAGATGGACGGGTTTGAAGCCACTCGCCGCATCCGGGCCGACGAGCAAAATACTGGCGCCCACGCCGCGATTATTGCCATGACGGCGCACGCCATGATGGGAGACAGGGAGCGTTGCTGGAAGCCGGCATGGATGACTACGTGTCCAAACCCGTGAGCCGCAAGAGCATTCTCGAAGTCATTGCCCGGCAAAACATCAGAGTTTCATTATCCCGATGTGCCCGCGCCGGCGTTGCCGATTGACTTACCGTTGCTGAAAGTCCAGGGAATTCCCGATGATTGTCAAGCTTCCGACCGATTTTTCCTGGGCGAACAAATGGGCCGTATCCCTCGCGACCTGTGTAAAATCCATAAGGTCCCAGCCGCCGGCCGAACTTGGCCTTTGTTAAGGAAGCGGCAGGGTGTCCTCAACTCACGGCGTTGGAAGCTACGAACACATGCACGACGAGTCAGCGAGTTCGGTAAGGACCGTAGTCCGGATTCTCCATAGCCCTGGCCTCGGGTTATGGATGGCGATTCTCTGGCTGTGCCTGGCCCCGGTGGCGCCGGCGCTGGAGCCCGGCCGGCCACTCGCGGATTATGCTCGCCGGGTATGGGTACGGCAAGATGGCCTGCCGCAGAATACGATTGCCTGCATGTTGCAGTCCCGGAATGGTTATTTATGGTTGGGCACCAATGAGGGACTGGTCCGGTTTGATGGCGCGCAGTTCACGACCTTTGATCCCTCCAATACACCGGCGCTGAAGATGGGTCCCGTCCGATCGCTGTTTGAAGACCGGGAAGGCGGTTTGTGGATCGGCAGCAGTGAAGGCACAGCCGCGTATTACAAGGACGGGGTCTTCACTCCAATCCTGTGGCCGGGAATCAGTCCCGGGCTTCGTTCCGTAAACATCCTTGCCATTTACCGCGATCATGAAGGCGCGGTATGGGCAGGAACCGATTATGGGCTTTTTCGATACCGGGACGGCCAAGTCACGGAGTTTTCCGGCCGTGATGGGCTTACTTCCAACCGCATCATGGCGATCACTGAAGACTTGCACCAGCGTCTGTGGATGGGCACCGCGGGAGGCGGTCTGCTGCGGTGGAAACAGGGAAAATTCGTTGCGGTAGCGGGCAAACAAGGCAGTAATTATGTGGTTTCGCTTAGGGCAGATGGCGAAAATCTTTGGATCGGTACTTTGGACGGCCTGCGGCTGCTGAAGAATGGCGCCTATAGCGACTATAGCGCCATCACCCGGACGGCGGGAGACGCGGTCAGTACGCTCTTTAAGGATCGCGAAGGGTATCTATGGATAGGCACCCGGCAATCGGGTATCCGCCGGATGGCTCCCAATGGAACCCTCGACAGTTACCGGGCAGCAAACGGGCTTTCCTCTGACGATATCACCTCGATCCTGGAGGACCGTGAAGGGAACCTGTGGATTGGGACCGGCGGGAACGGCCTGAATCAGCTGCGGGATGTTTCGTTTCATACCATCGCTGTCGCCCATGTTCCTTCCGGTGGTTTTGCCCGAGCGATTCTGGAAGACCGGCCGGGCGATTTCTGGATCACGACGCAAACCGACGGCTTGGCGCGTTGGCAAGCGGGGAAAACTCGCGTTTACACCACCCGCGATGGGTTGTCCAGCAACCTCGTCCGTGGTTTGTTTCTCGATAAGGATCATTCCTTATGGGTGGGAACGGAAGGCGACGGCCTGGACCATCTTCTTCCGAATGGCCGTGTCGTTGTGTATACCGCGAAAGATGGTTTGGTGAACGGCTCGGTGAAGGTCATATTCCGGGATGACCAGGGAAGACTCTGGATCGGCACCGATCGCGGCCTTTGCTTCATGTCTAAGGGAGGATTCACTGTCTTCACCCAGCCTCAAGGACTCGAAGGCAGGTCGGTCGTGCAGATTCTGCAAGGCCGGGATGGAACGCTGTGGTTCGCCTCCAATGGCGGCCTGCTCCGGTTCAAAGACGGGAAGTTCACTATCTTCACCAAGAGAGACGGGCTTTCCAGCGAACAGGTTCGATCCTTGTTCGAGGACGAAGAAGGGGTCCTCTGGATTGGCACCCGGAATGCCGGTCTGAACCGTTTGAAAGACGGGAAATTTACCGTCTATAACCGGACCGTTGGCTTGGCAAATGACGTTGTTTTCTCCATTCTGGAGGATACCCTTCACAACCTGTGGATCAGTTCCACTCGCGGTGTTTTCCGTGTCGACAAGAGCCAGTTGAACGCGTTTGCCGAAGGCCGCATTCACTCGATAATGTCGGTGTCATACGGTATGACCGACGGAATGCGGGCGGAGGAGTGCAGCGGTAACGTTCAACCCTCGGCCTGGAAAAGCCGGGATGGGCGTCTGTGGTATCCCACGGTAGCGGGCGTGGCGGTAGTGGATCCCCAGCGGCTGCCTGTGGATTTGACGCCGAAGACACCCAAGCTCGAGCAGGTGCTGGTGGATAAGAAGCCGGTGTCAATTCACCGCGCCGGCATTGTTTTGCCGCCGGGGCGCGGAGAACTCGAGTTTCGTTATACCGCGATCGCCTTTACCTCACCCGACAAGCTTCGCTTTAAGTACAAACTGGAAGGCTTCGATCAGGACTGGATCGATGCCGGCCCGCGGCGCATCGCCTACTACACCAATATCCCTCCGGGTGATTACCGGTTCCAGGTGATTGCCCGGGCCGCCGATGGACCGTTGGAGTATGCCGGGATCGACTGGCCGTTGCAGATCCAACGGCATTATTATGAATCTCCCCTCTTTCGGGCGGGAATTGGGTTGCTCCTGCTGGGGATTGCGTTTGCCATCTATCGGCTGCGCTTACGGCAGTTAGAGGCGCAGGAACGGGCGCTGGTGGCGCTGGTTGATGTACGTACGGCGGAACTGCAGAAGGAAATCGCCGAGCACAAACGCGCGGAAGAAGAGTTGTTCGCCGCCAAGCTTGTAGCCGAGGATGCGAAGCAAGTCGCCGAGGCAGCACGGCAGACTGCGGAAGACGCCAATAGCGCCAAAAGTGAGTTTCTGGCCAACATGAGCCACGAAATCCGTACCCCGATGAACGGCATCGTGGGCATGACGGAACTGGCGCTGGCCTCCGATTTGACCCCGGAACAACGCGAGTTTCTCGGCATGGTGAAATCCTCGGCGGATGCGTTGCTGGTGATTCTCAACGACATTCTGGACTATTCCAAAATTGAAGCCGGCAAGCTCGAACTCGATCCCGTTCCCTTTGACATTACGGAGTTGCTGGGCGAAACCACGAAAACCATGGCCTTGCCTGCGCACGAAAAGGGGCTCGAACTGGTCCTCGAGGTTGAGCCCAGAGTGCCGCGAGAAGTGGTGGGCGATCCAACCCGCCTGCGCCAAGTGCTCTTGAATCTACTGGGTAATGCCCTTAAATTTACGCACCGTGGAAAAATCATATTGCGGGTATCCTTAGAGAAGATGGACCAGACGGAGATACGCCTCCACTTCGCCGTGCAAGATACCGGAATCGGTATTCCTCCCGAGAAACAGGAAAAAATCTTTCAAGCCTTCGAGCAGGCCGATTCTTCAACTACGCGGCAATATGGCGGCACGGGCCTCGGACTGGCGATTTCCTCGCGAATCGTACAGGAGATGGGCGGAAGGATGTGGGTGGAAAGCGAAACCGGAACGGGTTCAACTTTCCATTTTACGGGACTGTTCCCGGCGTTGCCAGCCGAGCGGTGTGACGATTCGCGATATGCCGTGGCCGCGCCGAAGACGCCGCCAGTTTTGCCGGCTGAGCGCGCCAGCCAGGTTGAGATGACATCCCCGGCTCGGATTTTGCGGGTGCTGATTGCCGAAGATAATGCCGTAAACCAAAAACTTGCGGTTACCATCCTGCAAAAAGCGGGGCATCAGGTTGAGTTGGCGGGCACCGGCCAGGAAGCGCTGGCGAAGTGGAGAGAAGGGAAGTTCGACTTAATTTTGATGGATGTACAAATGCCGGTACTGGACGGCTATGAAGTTACCCGCCATATCCGGGGGGAGGAACAAGTCACCGGCGCCCATATTCCCATCATCGCCATGACCGCTTATGCCATGGCGGGGGACCGTGAGCGCTCCCTGCAAGCGGGTATGGACGATTACGTCTCCAAGCCGGTCAGCCGCAGCGGCCTTCTCGAAGCCATTGTCCGTCAGACCACGATCCGTGAAAAGGCCCGATCTGCTCCCTCACCGGCGCCGCCACCCGATCGGCGATGAATAGAGTACGCAAGGTCCTGGCCCAGCGGGGGGCTGACGTCCTAAAGTCTTTGTGCCGTGCTGACGATCAAACGAATGGGTGCTCTTCGCGTTGCGCTCGTGCCGGGCGCGGTGCGGATATTTCGGGAAGCAAGGCGCTTCCGGTTTCATGGTGAGCCGCAAGGTTTGAGCACGCTCGATGTCGCCGGGGAACCTTGATATCATGAAGCGTTACGACTTTGAAACGTTGAAACGGCAAATGCCTATGTCACCGGCCCGTAGCTTCGTTGCGTTGGTAGTTGCCCCCGGGGCAAGTTTGGACGCGCATCTGGGTGAACTGTCGGAAATGGGCGGCACCATCAAGCGGGCCGACTCCGCATATGCGGCCATGTCGATGCTGTGCGGTGAGCGCATCGACGTCGTGGCATTCGAAATGACAGAAGACGCGGATTGCACCGAGCTGCTCGCTTTTCTGGCGAACAGCCGGACTGCCTTGCTGACGGTCATCGTAGCCGATCCCGAAAAAGCCGCGATCTCCGCTTCGAATGGCGTCGTGATGCTGAACCAGCCGCTGAAGGCGGGTGACCTTCAGGGCGCAATCCAGTCGCACTATGAAGCGCTGTTCAGTGAAAAGCGCGAGCAGGTTCGCGTTCCCCTCATGGTGCCGGTCACGGTCATGCTGGGCTCCGCCCAGTATGTAGCGACTTCCACCGATCTTGGCCATGAAGGCATCGGAGTACGTTTGCCGGTCCCGTTACCTTTCCGGGAGGTCCTGGAAGTGAGCTTTGAGTTGCCCGGCACCAATCATAAAGTCCGGGCGTCCGGCGAAATCTCCTGGCTGGATAGCTGGGGGCACGCCGGCATTCACATCTTTGATTTGACGCCCGGCACGCGCACGGTAATCGCAACCTGGATCGCGGAACACCGCGACGCCTGCACTCCCGCCGGGAATTGATCGTCGAGCAGGGAACGGCCTGCATTTCCCTGCCGGACATTTCCTGTTTAAACTGCCCTCGATGCCCGTTTCACAACTGGATTCGATTCAATTCTGGACCCTTATCGCCCTTGTAATGCTGATGGCCTCCGCCGGCGCGTGGGGGGCGATTCAAAAGAGCAGCCGGCGAGGGGTGGGCGGCGGATTTGGCCACGGGCGCAACTTTCGTGTCTGGTCCATTTGTGTGGTCGCCTGCGTGGCTTTCTTTGCCGATGCGCTGGTTTCGCAGTGGAAGCGTCCGGTGCCCGAGATCTTCGACGAATTCAGTTATCTATTGCAGGCCGATACCTTCGCCCAGGGACGAACCACCAATCCTCCGCCACCGCTGCCCGAACACTTTGAAGCGCCCTATGTACTGGTGCGGCCCACCTATCAATCAAAGTATCCTCCGGCCCAGGCGCTGTTCCTGGCGGCAGGCCAACGGCTGTTTTCGCAACCGATTGCGGGAGTATGGCTGAGTTCAGCCGTGTTTGCCGCCGCACTCTGCTGGATGCTGCAGGCATGGCTTCCCGCCGTTTGGGCGTTCTACGGAGCGCTCCTGGCGACATGTCAGCTCGCCTGCTTTGGCCATTGGTCGCAAAGTTATTGGGGAGGCATGGTGGCGGCAACGGGCGGCGCTCTGGTGTTCGGGGGACTGCGTCGTGTGGTCGATGCCGGACCGCGAAAGCGCGATGCCACAGTCATGGCGCTGGGCGTGGTGATCCTCGCCAATAGCCGTCCCTACGAAGGTTTGATTACGGTTCTTCCCGCCGCCGCGATGTTGATCGCCGGTTTGCGCGGCGGCGATCGGGAGCAAGCGTCTTCGGGAAAACGTTTACGCAGTTGGTTTCGGGCGGGAGCATTCGCTGTGATGGGCGCCATGCTGGCCGTATTCGTTGCGGCCGGTGGGCTGATGGCTTTTTACAATCAGCGGGTCACTCGCCGCCCTTTCGCGCTTCCATACCAGGCTTATGAGCGCGAGTACAATCCCGCGCCGGTTCTGTTCTTTCAGCACTTGCGCCCGTTGCCGGATTCTTCCAGTCCGGCTATGGAAGCCTCCGCTGTGGACGCACTGCAGGAAGTCCACTGGGCGTGGCGGCATTTCCTGGATTTCGTTACCAGCAAATTGTTTTTTTTCTGGCAATTCGCCTTTGGCGCCGTTCTGGGCAGTTCACTCCTGTTGCTGGTCTGGTTGGAACGCCAGCCGTGGTACGTTCGCGGGTTGCAAGTGGCGGCTTACGGAGCGATCCAATTGATCGCTCTATACCGCTTCCTCTTCTGGCCGCGGCCCAAGGAGTTTCTGGTTGCCGGACTGCTGCTGGCTTTGCTGGTCCAATGCGGGCTGCTCGTGCGCCTTTTTGGCGGACGATGGGAACGCCTGGCGATGGTCACTACCGCCCTGGTCGTGCTGGCGGTGGCCGCGGAGAGCGCGCGCTTTCGCACTCACTACATCGCATCGGCCATTCCGCTTTCCTTGTTTCTGGTGACCGAAGCTCTGCGCCGTCTGTGGGAGGCCAGCCGGCAACGCCGGTTTGCCGCCGTGCTTATCGTCGCCGGACTGCCGCTGCTGGCACTCGCCATGATGGCTGCCGCTTCGTTTGCCTCTCCCACTCCCGTCCGCATATGGGCCGGGAAGCGTGCGGCCATGGAGAGGGAACTGGAGAGTCAGCCGGGAAAGCAGTTGGTGCTGGTGAAGTATGGCGAGGGCCACGACTATTACGAAGAGTGGGTGTACAACCACGCCGATCTGGACCACGCCAAGGTCGTGTGGGCGCGCGATCTGGGCGACAGCGCCAACAGTGCGCTCATCGACTACTTTCCCGACCGCAAGGTCTGGTGGCTGGACGCTGATCGCTACGACTTGCAGCCGCACCCGCCGAATGAGGGGAACGAATTGCCGCTGCTGCCATGATCGCGAAGGTTCGTTGCGCTTATAAGACTTGACAGGCGGCAAAAATGGGATGAACGTGAGCACAGAGATGTTACAGGAATGTGAATGTGCGATTGCATTTCTGTAAAAACCTTTCTCCATGGGCACGGGGGTGGAGATATGGTGTCAGTCCGAAGCGTCCGGCTTGCGATCCCGTTACTGCCGCTATGTGTGGCGCTGGCGGCCCCTCTTGGGGCGCAGAGTGTGTCCTGCACCGACTCCCCTAAGGCCATCCTCAAGCTCGAATACCGGCAAGCCGAAATTGATCGCCGGGCTTTGCCTGCTGCGGCCAAAAGGGTGCCGCCGGATGCCGAGTTTCCCGAAGCGGTGGAGACATTTCAAGCTCTGGTCTCCGATTCGACCGTTACAGAATTGCACCTTCCATTTCATTGGCGCCTGAGTCTGTTGGAGACCGGCGAGGTCAATGCCTTTTCAATTCCCGATGGCGAGGTACTGGTCTCGCGGCCGCTGGCGGATCGATTGGGCCACAACCGGGGATTATGGGCGGCGGTGCTGGCGCACGAGATTTCCCATATTGCCGGGCGGCATTGGTTCAAGCGGTACTGCCACAGCGAAGAGGCGCAACCTCATGCCCAGGCTTTGCCTGGGGCGGGGGACGATATCATCCTTAGCAGTAGTTTGAGCCTGGTTCAGTCCAGCGAAGGCTTCGTTTTTTCCCGGGCGCAGGAGTTGGAGGCGGATCGCCAGGGCATGCTGCTAATGGCGCATGCCGGCTATCATCCCGATTTTTTCTTCGCTTTGAACCATCTGCTGAAGGCTTTGCCGCAGCAGGACTCACGTAACTTTCGCTACGCTTCCACGCACCCGGGATGGGAAGAGCGCGATCATGCCGGACGCGACCAATCCATTCAGGCGGACTGGGTGTTCGAGGAACGCTGGCCGGAAGGCAGCCACCCGCCAGGCGGGAATCCGCCGATGGTCGTATTTCTCAGCGAACCGGGAGTTACTGGGGGACAGGCGGTGGTCGACGTGCAATGCCGCAACCCCGACGGCCCCCTGGAAGTGGTCTTTCTCGCCTGGGATAGCAAGCCGTCTGGCGGCAAATCGCCCGAAGCCAAGATGAGCGAGGTCCGTAGCCTCAGTTGCACGCCAATGGAGGAAATTGCCATTTCTCTGGATTGGCGCGCGGAAGCCCTACGGTCACGAAAGCTGGAAGCGCGCTTCGTGGTCCTGAGCGTGGACCATACCGTGCTCGAATATTCCCGCAGCTTCGGCTTGAAAATTCCGCGATGAATGAACCGGCTCAATAAAGAAACGCCCCAGGTTTGTGCCTGGGGCGTTCGGAGCACGACATTCCTTCTAGAACATATTCCAGAGGAACTGATTGTAGACGTCGTGGTGATACTGAACCTCGGGCGCCTTTACGAACGTCCCGAGCAGCCGCGGGCAACGATCGGCGGAAGCCTGTTTCAGGTCCAGGTAACGGCCCTTCACGTCCTCGCCCAGCAACTTGGTGGTCCACTCCGCGTTCTTGAAGTTCTCCATGGCGGTGTATATGTTGTCGGGCAGGTAGCGCTCGGCCTGGCGCAGATTCTCGATCTTGGCGATCTGGCCTTCCAAACCGGTCTTGAATACGCCCAGCATGGTCATATACGGATTCGCATCCGGACCGACGGAGCGGACTTCCACGCGCATGCTTCTGTGGTTGCCGATGGGAATCCGGATCATGGAACCGCGATCGATAGCTGAGGCTTTGAGCTGGTTCGGAGCTTCAAAGTGCGGATCGAGACGGCGATAGGCGTTAACGCTGGCATTGAAGATCAGGCACAAATCGTTTCCGTGGGTCAAAATGCGGTCCACGAAAGACCATCCGAGGCTGGACAACTTCTCCTGGCCTTGCGGATCCCAGAAGAGGTTCTTGCCGTCCTTCATGATGGAGACGTTGGTGTGCATACCGCTGCCGTTGACGCCAACCACCGGCTTGGGCAGGAACGACGCCGACAGTCCCATTTTGTTCGCTACCTGGCGGCAGATCAGCTTATAGAGCTGGATCTGGTCGGCGGCATTCACCACTTCGGAATAGCAATAATTGATCTCGAACTGCGAGGGCGCAACTTCGGGGTGATCTTTTTCGTTTTCGAAGCCCATCGCGCGCTGCACTTCTGCCGTGGTGTCGATGAAGATACGCAGCAGGTCGCCCGGCAGCGAATGATAATAGCCGCCGTCGCTGACGTACTCGAACTTGCCGGTTTCATGATAGTGCCGCTCGGCATCGACGCCCTTGAACACAAAACCTTCGATTTCGTTGGCGGCATTGAGCGTATAGCCTTGCTTGCTGTGCAGTTCGTTGGCATATGCCTTCAGAACGCCGCGTATGTCGCCCGCGTAGGGCTTTCCGCTCTTGTCGATGACTTCACCGAACACCATCACCTTGCCGTTGCCAAAAATGTCGGCTGGTCCCCAGAAAAACGAACCCCAGTCCAGACCGAGACGAAGATCGCTTTCTTTTTGCGCGGTGAAGCCGCGAATTGAGGAACCATCGAAGGTGAGGTTGTCCCAACTCTTGATCAAAAACTTCTTGTCATAATCGAGCATGTGGAGCCGGCCTTCGAGATCGCTGAAGAGCACGGTCACCGACTTGATTCGCTTTTCGTCCGTCAGGTACTTGATCCGTTCTTCCCGGATCTTGTCGGGGGCAACGCGATTCATGCGCTGCTCCTTAGCTGCCAGATTCAGTTCTTCGAGCTCCTCATAAGGGAGCGTCAGGAAGTTACGCAGTTCGTTCGACATTAATCTCCTTGACTTGGGATTGCACTGGGCCGCCCAACAATTGGATTTGAAAATAAAAGAGTTAGCAGGTTAAAGGCTATCGTAGGCCCGTCCAAAGTGTCCAATTAAAATAGCTGATTAGCGATATAGGAGGAATTTATAGGCTCGGCTTTGGGCCGTGCGGGCCCACGCGGGCCGAACTGAATCGGCCTCCCGGAAAACTTTGAAGCGCTATGCGCGTCTCCGCGGGGAAGCGCGCCAACGGCAACATTGCTCTCTCAAGCTCTTGGTGGAGACGACGCGTATCGTGGCGCATGTGATCGACGACATCGTTTACCAGAATTTGTTGTCTTGGTCTGCCGCCGTTTGCCGTCAAATGCGGAGGCTCAACGCTGTGGGCCCTGATTATCGCGAGAGGTTTAAGAGCGTAATACTTCGTCGAGCGAGCACGGACAGACCGGACTGTTCCTTACTCCATTCCAACTACTCTGAAGTGGGGAGGATAGCTGGAACTGCGGGATGATTTCTCGGTCGAGCGCCGGGTAAGATCATCGCGGATGGGTTCATTCATCACGAAACATGTTCAAAAACATGATGCTGGTCAGGCCGGCCTCATTTCCCGTCGTCAATTTGAACTCTGATTGCAGCAGCAGCAACTCCGTCGGTGAGCACTGCATCCGCCCCGGTTCTGTCCCTCCATCCCGTGCCGTGCCCAGAATGTACAGGGACGCTTCCGCCCGTCCGGAGTTTCTCCAGCACCAGCCTGGTGCCGGTGGCAAGCGAGGGGTGAATCACAACGGCAGCACGTCCCTGATGTGTCGCCCCCCGGCTCTCCTGCAAAATCTCCTGCAAAATCTGCTTGCCAGTCACCCGGATCGGGCTATACTGGTGCCGCAGTTTGTGTCCTTTTTCTTTGCCGTAAAGCTGAAGGTGTCTGTATCTGCCGCGCGAGTCTATGACTCGCCATGAAAGTATCCGTAGCGGACCGCTTTTCACAGGCTCCTCTGTCCTGATCATCCTTCAGCCGGGCCCGAGTATATAGAAGCATTTCGTACCTTGCGCGGGGGGAATCATATGCCAGCCATCCTTTCCAGTCATTCGTCGTCGAGCACTTTCGCCAACCTGAAGGACCGTTTGTTCTGGTGTTGCTTCGTGCTGTTGATCATGGGCGCGCTGTTGAATACGGCGCATGCCCAAGCGGGCGATTGGACGTGGATGGGCGGTGGCAGCGGGAACAATCTCGGTGTCTACGGCACGCTGGGCGTGCCTGCGGCCGCAAACATTCCGGGGCGCCGCGGCAGTGCGGCCAGTTGGACGGATAACAATGGCAATCTCTGGCTGTTCAGCGGAGACGGGTCGCCCAATGATCTTTGGGAGTTCAAGCCTGCGATCGGCCAATGGGCGTGGATGAGTGGCAGCAGCAGTAATTACAGCCAAGGCGGCGTGTACGGCGCTCTGGGCGTGCCGGCGGCCGGAAACGTTCCCGGAACCCGGGACGGGGCCGTTACCTGGACGGACAGCAGCGGAAATTTCTGGCTGTTTGGCGGGTCGGGCCGCGATGCTGCAGGCAATTTGGCTTCTCTCAACGATCTTTGGGAGTTCAATCCTGTCACCAACCTGTGGGCCTGGATGGGCGGGAGCAGCACCGCCACCTACAACCCGGTAACGCTGCAGTACGGCCAAAGCGGAGTGTACGGAACCTTGGGTGTGCCGGCTGCCGGGAATGTAGCCGGCGGCCGATTTGCTGCCGTCAGCTGGACCGATAGCGGCGGAAATTTCTGGCTGTTCGGGGGGGTTGGTGTCGATTCGGCCGGCGCCTGGGCCCCTCTCAACGATCTTTGGGAGTTTAATCCATTCACGGGCGAGTGGGCATGGATGGGCGGCAGTTCCACCGTCGTAAAAATTCAGGTAAGTTCTGCGGAAAGCCATTGGGGCCGGCTTGGTGTGTACGGCACCTTGGGCGTGCCGGCGGCCGGCAACATCCCCGGAAGCCGTTACGCCGCCACCAGTTGGACCGACAGCAGTGGCAACCTCTGGCTGTTTGGAGGTTTTGGCTTCGATTCAGCCGGCACTTGGGGCTGTCTCAACGATCTTTGGGAATTCACTCCTTCATCGGGCGAATGGGCATGGATGGGCGGCAGCAGTACGATCCCCTCAACCTCCGGTAATGGCTGGGGCCAGCCTGGAGTATACGGCGCCCTGGGAACGCCGGCTGCCGGGAATGTGCCTGGAGGCCGATCGGATGCTATAAGCTGGACAGATAATGGCGGGAGCTTCTGGCTCTTTGGCGGTTATGGCTA
>Ga0326728_10010684_pt1 | contig 21379 bp, 15 predicted proteins | sample MB3enrmetagenome_FD_207602 | JGI IMG/M metagenome (GOLD analysis project Ga0326728, IMG submission 207602) | Lab enriched peat soil microbial communities from McLean, Ithaca, NY, United States - MB31MN | ecosystem: Environmental > Terrestrial > Soil > Wetlands > Peat | place: USA: New York... | reverse complement strand
GGGATGGCGCACAAAACTATACGGCCCTGTTCGGGTAATGGTATGTTCCTCGCGGATAGCAGGCATCCCGCTCCAGTTTTTTCCCAGGTGCACCCGGGCCCATATGGCAAATGCCAGACCGGCTATCGTGATAAGAAGGCCGGCAAGGGTAGCGCCGATACTTGCAGGGATAAGCCGGTCACCCATGAGATCGGGCACAAACCAGGTTACGAGGAATATCCAGATGACGACCCAGACAATTCCGTAGGATAAAAATGCAAACCGCGATTGTTTCCTTTTTACCGGCGAACGAGTCATCCACGCTGAAACCATCCAGTAAATATAGAACGCGGCCCAGAGAGGAATGAAAAGGAGATCAACGAACTGCATAGTGTCCTCCCGGACCGGGGGTCTGTTCCTTTTGGCAGTCAATAAAAAGAGTCATGGCCGGGTCGCTCTGCAATTATAATGATATATCAGGATGGAACGAAGAAAAAGTATTCCTAGATTTAAAGGACACAAGACTTTGAGCCAAGTACGGTTATGGGGAAAGATGAGGTCATAGAAGCTACTATTAATTTTCAGGTTCGAGCCGCAGAAGCACGATGTTACCTTCCTTTCGTGTGGAAACAAGCAGGTTTTCTTTTACCGGGTTGCCATCGTTGTTCCGGATCAGCACAGCTGGACGTCGGGTTATCTCATTTCCTGTCATGTAGGTCTCGGTTACCGATGACCTGATGACACAATGCGGACAACTGGCAGTCTTGCCGCATCCTTCGGGAAGACATGCATTAATACATTCAAGCACATTGCCGCAGAGTTTTCCCTTCATCAATGCTACCGGTTTTTTGACAGACGCAGTTGCAAGAATGTTTGCGGCAAGAACATTGGCATCGCCGTCCACAAGGAATACGGGCGCGTCAAACAGGTTGAGGAATTTCTTGAGATTAAAGCCATATTCGGAAAAAATCCTTTGGAAACAGGATTTACAAACACCATGGTTTGCCCCTCCTTCGGAGGAGGGCTCTTCACTGATAACCGCATTGCAGAATGTGCAGATGGTCTTCATGCCCGGTCAGAGAATTAAATATAACTATAATTTGGATTTATATTTTTGGCTTTAAAATTCTCATTCCCAAGGCTTTGTCGCTACGGCAAACAGGGTAACATTCCCAAATCCGCTGCCGTCCGGTCCCTGGTGCTGATTGAGTTCCCGTTTAATTTCATCCCCGATCTTCTGCCGGGTATCTTCGGGGAGATCTTTTAACAGGTAATCCGTTCCGCCTTGTGTGCTGAGGTGGTTCATGACATCCTCCGGTGAACGATACTTCCGGGGAATGTACCGGGGCTCGATGATGATTTCGGTAAAACCGGCGACGGTAAACAGATCGTGGAGTTCCGTGGCGGTGACCCTTTTTTTACCTCCCTGCCGTTCATGGGTCCGTTTCACGTTGTATTTTTCGAGGATAGCATCTACGATCCCCCGCATGATATGGGGACTGTCCTTGTCGAGGGTCGTCATCCCCACTTTTCCGCCGGGTTTCAGTACCCGGAATATTTCGTTCAGGGCCCGGGGTTTGTCGTCAACCCAGTGGAACGAGGAACAGAAATACGCGTAGTCAAGGGACTGATCCGGTATGTTCCTCAGGTCCTCGGCTTGTCCAACGAGGAATGTTACCTTGGCATTTTGCTTCCCAACGAATTTTTCCTTGGCAAGTTCAATGCGGTGTGAGGAGGGATCGATACCGGTGAGCTTTCCGGAAGGTCCGATAATCCCGGAGACGTAGACCGCCTGCCGGCCGGTGCCACAGCCTACATCGAGTATTGTGTCTCCTGTGGCTATTCCCATCATCTCCACCAGTGCCCGGCCTTTGAGGTACTGGTGATCGCAGTTCTTGTCATACCGTACGGCAATCTCCGGGGTATCCCAGTCAATTTCACTCATAGTTAACCTTTCAGGATGGGTTCTGGATGAACAAATCCAGATGTACTAGTTCATTGATCTTTTGTGCCGGGACACTTGAACGTTTCAATGGAACGAAAAAACGGCGTATACTGGGGAAATGTGCAATAAGGGGGAGGAAAAAGAGGAAATTACATCTTTTTGACTCGGTGTGCAACCTCCCGGCCCAGCTCGTAGCATCTGGCGAGTTCGGCCGCATCGGGCTTGTAAAGAACCTCGTACCCATCGTTGATGGTCTCGATTCCGGCCTTTTTGAGTCCCTCGGTGATAATTTTTACTGCGCCACCCTGTCCGCCGTGCGAGCCAAAGGCAAACCCGATCTTTTTTGTCGCAAGCCGGCCGGGCCGGACACCGTGCAGGTAACTGAGGAAATCAGCGATCGTGGGATACACCTCATCCTGAAGCGTGGGCGAGCCGACAAGCACTGCTTTAGAGTCGAGAATGTCCGTGACCACATTACTCCGGTGCGTGCCTTCGAACCTGCCATCCTTTAACAGGCAGACTTTCACCGCAACACCTTCGGCCATAACGCCTTCGGCAAGGGTCTGGGCCATAAGATCGGTGGAGTGGTGCATCGTGTCGTACACTATGGTGACTTTGTCTTTTGCGACTCCATTACACCAGTTAACATACGAACCGAGCATGTCGCCAACATAGGATCGCCAGATAATCCCGTGGCTTGGTGCCACCATGTCGATCGGGATACCGAGTTTCGTGACTTCATCGAGTTTCTTTAAGACTTTTGGCGCAAGTGGGACAATCAGATTTGCAAAGAATTTCTGGGCATGATACAGCGATGCCTCTTTTCCCAGTTCGTCGTCGAAACGTTCGCAGCTGGCAATGTGCTGGCCGAACGCGTCGTTCGGGAAGAGGATCTTATCTTCGGCAAGGTAGGTGAACATCGAGTCAGGCCAATGGAGGAGAGGTGCTTCGACAAAGACTAAGGTCTTTCCGCCGAGATCCAGTTTGTCCAAGCTCTTTACGGTCTTAAAGTTCCAGCCTTTAGTGTCGTAGTGCTTGCCAAAGCCAGTAACCGCGATTTCCGTACAGTAAATCGGGACGCTGGGCAGAAGTTTGGTGAGCATCGGAAGCGCTCCCGAGTGGTCCTTTTCCACATGATTTGCGACAATGAAATCGATCTTTTTCGGGTCGATGACATCTTTGATACGCTCCATCATTTGGTATTCATGACCGGGGTACGTATTGTCGATGAGTGCAGTGTGTTTCTTTCCCACTACAAGATATGCATTATAGGTCGTTCCCGGCAGGGTATAGCCGTGATAGTCGCGCAGGTTCCAGTCGATGGCGCCAACCCAGTAGACGCCCTCTGCAAGTTTTGTTGCCTTCATTTCAAATCACCTTTGCAAAACTGTTCGATAGCATACGAACATTCTATTTGTTACGAACAAATTATATATCAATGTTACGAAACAGTTTGTACGAATTATGAAACGGGCACAACAATCGGGTATCGGCCTCTTCTCCACACCTGCGGGTATCCGGGCCGTGGAGTCACCGGTCCGGGTGAGGATTCTTTCGGTCCTTTCCACAAAAGAGCTCCCATTTGACGAGATCGTCCGTCTTTCCCGGCGGGCAAAGTCCACGGTCTCGGTTCATCTCAAGGGACTTGAAGAGGACGGCATCATCGCTTCGCGGCCGGATCCCAAAGACTCCCGAAAGAAAATATTTTTCATACGGTCGCCTTCTGTCGGCAATCTCTCGGAGAAACTTGTATTTCCGAATGATTCCCTGAACACACCCGGTGCCGATCCGTTTGCTTTCTACCGTTATATGTTCCGGACGATCCGGGTCTCTCTTCTCACCGAGGGGATCAATATCGACCCGGTGCTCAACGAGGCCGGGTACCGGGTGGGCCTTGCTTTTTCTTCGTCGCTTTCGGATAACGATCTCAGGAAAGTTCTCAAAAAAACCCAGGCATTCTGGAAGAAAAACAATCTTGGGACGCTGGAGGTTGAGAGTGTTTCTCCTCTCTGTGTCCGGGCATACGACTGTTTTGAGTGCGGCAGTCTCCCGAAGCTTGGCCGTCCTGCATGCGCTTTTGACTCAGGCATTCTCCGGGCAATCTTTTCCCAGCACTTCGGCACCGACCAGCAGGTCGACGAGACTGCCTGTTATGCGGCAGGCGACGACCACTGCCGGTTTGTTATTGCACCCCGGTAATTCAACTCTTGAACCAGCCGAGCCGGTAAAATACCCATGCGGTCGCAAGCATCGTGATACCCACGACGGTTACCATCTGGGCAAGGGAGATCGGCCACGGGTTACCGATGAGGTTTGCGCCCAGGAGACCGCCAACAACAGTCGGGATAATCGCGAGTGCGGTGAGGACGGCTATTAATTTCATGACCCGACCCATCTGGAACGAGGTCGCGTCGAAATAATAGTCGGTAAGGGAGGATACATTCTCTGTCGTGTCATCAGAGATATCGTACAGGTACGATGCCCGTTCGAGTAAGGCTGAAAACCGTGACCCGTCTTCCATACCGTGGAGGACAACTTTACCGGTGACGATGCTGTTGAGCACGTCCCGGGTATGCAGGAGCCATGAATGAATTTTGACTGATTCTTTTTTGAGCTTGAATGTTGCCGGGAGGAAGCTTGCCGGTTGCTCGCTGATAGGGAGGGATCCGGTATATTCGAGTTCGTCTTCGATGGCCCGGAGCGTTTCCTCAATCTCTGAAAGGGCGTCCTGGAAGAAACGGTACGTTATTTCAGCCGGTGTGATCGTTTTGCTACTGGCCAGGGTTTCAAAGGCGATCAGGTTAGGGGCATGAAGAGGAGATGTGGAAAAGGTCAACAGCTGGTGGTCTTTACTGACGATAAGAATCCATTTCCACGTGATGAACATCTGCTTTGTCGAAGTATTCCGGCGGCGTTCCATGAGCTTGAGGTAGACGGCAGCGCTGTTACCATGCGCCCGGGCCCAGGGAAACGCACGTTCCCTGATTGCTTGATCAAGGAAACTTAAAGGAACGCCAGTCCACTGGTGTATTTTCAGGATATCTTTTTTCTGGACTGAAGTAAAATCCTGCCACAGCACGCTACCGTCTGGCTCGCTGCTTGTTTCCTCGGATTCGCTGTCGGGGATATCCTGCAATAACCGGGTGCTCCAACCGGCCTCCCTTCCCGGGCCGGCGGGTAACAGCGTGCGGACAGTGCACTCCGGTACCGATTTTGATTCACCGTTTCCGTCCGTTTCTGCTATGGCATCCTGTCGGGAATACACTCTGACACCAACTGCCGGGATCCGGATAAGCCGCAGTAACCGGAGGAGCCGGAAAGCCCCGGTTACCTGCTGCATCGTTCCGGCGAGAATCCCTGCGATGGGAAGAATAATGATGATGAGATCCAGGATGTGCCAGGGATTCCGGGCATACTGCCAACGGTTTTCTGCAAACGCGAGCTTGAAGGCGTATTCGAGAATGAAGATTACCAGGATCGTTCCATTGAGGGTATCGAAGACCAGCTGGACATCTGGGGGAACCTGCACGAGATCCGGAATGAGCAGCACCGGGATGAGTATCAGGGAGACTGCTATCATCAGGCCCTCTGAAAAAATGGCATCGATGCTGTTACGAATCTTCGAGAACCGCAGCGACTGCTCACGTTCCTGCCAGTGTCTCCAGCGCATGAACTGCTCCTCTCCGCTTTCGCCATCTTCGGTTTTATACGAGGAAATGCTGGTCTGGTCCGGATCCATCACTATACTCCTATGGTATCATAATGGGCATTAGGGATAAGAGGATTTTGATGAAAAGGGAGTTTCTATCCAAAGTCCGGTGATTCATCATAATAACAATGCATGATAATTCACAGAATTTATTGATGAAGAAAAGAACCGGCTAAAGAACCATCAATATAAGGTCATCAAAGCAGGGGATAAAAACCACGATCTTGATATTTCCTTAAAGACCCGAGATAGGTGAGAGGAGATTTCCTCCCTGCGAAACTACCTGCTGAAATACCTGGCAAAAACATTCCATGCAACTATTCCGGACTGGTCCCCGGAAGAACTGGTTTTTAATGCAATCGTGTTGAAGAGGGGGAACCGGTTCTTTGGCTACTCATGGGATCTGTCAAATGCGATGAAAAGAATGGGGAAAGAACACCAAAAATACATCTGGCGAAGCGTTTTAGTTATTATTAAAAAAATAATCTCTTAAATGGGAGAGAATTGTATCGGGTAATTTATTTTTCCCCAGCGGATTTTCAATAATTTCTCCAGTCAAATCAATCTTTGGCTCACCTTTTTGGGAAATTTCGTTGTGCGTTTTAAAAAAAATTATCCCATTGACATATTTCGAATTCGGATTTTTCAATAAAACACTCTGGCTTATATCACGGCTCAGTTGTGTGTGAACAACTTGTTTAGTTGAAGGATCAATATCCATAATAGCAGACGGTGGTCCGAATAAAGAAGAAGCAATATCTTCTTCTCCGAGGGGACATTGGTCGATGTTAATTATGATGAAAAAGTAATAATTGTCGAGTACAGCAACAAAGGCACCTCCTCCAGATCTGTTTAATTGGTAGATTTTCTGGTTTATTGTTTGATATGAAAGAGTCTTCATGAAAACTGCTTCGTTAGAAATTTTTAGATCCCTAGGCATTCGAATCGATGTAACTTCAAATAGAAGATTAGAATTTCCTGTTTTTATGGACAAGTCGAGATCGGACTCATATCCGAAATTAACATCATTTTGAAGAGTTCCTTCGAAATTAATCCTATTGATAACCGTAATTTCATATAAAAAAGACCAGAAATTCGATGTCTTTTTTAATATGTCGCGAAAATGCTTTTTTTTCAAATTTAAGGTGTAATATTTAGTGTTCGAAAGATCTTCGTAAATCTTTAAACCATCCTCAAGCTCTCTCAACCACGCTTTGCCCCAATTACTTAGATGAAGTTCTCCGCTAGGCTTACTTTGTTCAGGTTGAAGGAATAATAACAGGGGAGAATAGGTTTTTTTTGCTTTGCATTCAGACAGAACTTCATATGAGTACTCTTTTAATTTGGGATAATCGGCAATCTCGCTTAAAATAAAATCAAAATTAAAGGAAATTTCCCAATGATCTCTTACAAATTCCAAAAATTCTGCTACTTGATCAATGAAGGAATTGTATTGGCTTTGATCAAGTTTGGTCGATTGAAGTAATTTCTTGCTAATTGAAATTTCCAAAAATGGTGTTTCACTATATTTAGTTAATAAGAAAATGGTGATGTCTTTGACAGTGGGAAAATGTTCTTTATCCTTGTAGCAATAACCAATAATCGTTTTAAACAGTTTCAATTGGATTTTATCATTAAGGTCTGAAGAGACAGGAATATCTTTTATTATTTCGACAGCGAAATAAACGTCTCCAAAAATTATAAACTCAAAGGGAAATGGATCAATACATCCACCCAGTTCATGGCAGAATTCCAGATATTCTTTGATGTAATATTCAATAATTTTGGGATTTCCTTTAGCCAATTCGGTTAAATAATAATCCACCATAAGGCCTTTAAAAATCATTCTCTTTCGAATCCAGTAAAAGAAAATATTCATATTTTCTCTTGCTCGCTGGGGATGTTTAATTAGAATATTCGCCATGTCATTGAGAATATTACCATCATCGCAATCTTTTGAACTTTCTATAAGAGAATATATCTCATCTTCTCTAAAATCGTTGAAATTAATTAAGGGATTAAAAAGGGCAGCCCGATATGAAAGATTTTGTTGCGTTATCAGATTTTGAATAATTGTAAAAAAGAATTCTCTGTCTTTTGAAATATTTTCAATTGACAGAAAAATGAGTTCACAATTAATATTTACAATATTTCGCTCAATCAAACCCGATATTATCCCTTTATCGATATCCGAAAAGGACACCTTGGATTTGCACACAATTCGAAATCCTTTAACGTATGATAGTAAAAGATCCTCGTTTGTTTCATGAATTGCACTCTCTAATAAGCGGGTATATTCATCAGACTGAGTGATGTAAATCCCTCCCAATAAATGGCCTGATGCTGCAATTAAACGAGAATATTTCCCATTAGAATGAATGATCTCTAAAATCTTTCTTGCAATTTCTGGTTTTTCACTACCTAGAGTAATTAATGGAGTTAATAAATTAGGATATACCGGGGATCTTATTAATTGTACTACGACATCATTTAACAATTCGATAAATTCGGGTGATGGGGCTGCTATTTCTATAAAAATTGAAAAAAATATCTCCGTGTTTTGGAAAAATGTGAATTGGTCAGCAAATATTCTCCTTAAAAATTGAATTTTTTCTTGCTCGCTGTATTGACTTTTGTTTATATTCCATTCCTCTTTAATTCGTTGAGTCATGACTTTAGGTTACTTTCAATGCGGCACGGTTAAATAACATTCGTTATTTATCGTTAGGATATTAGTTCCCATAAATGGCTTGTTTCGAGTAAGAAGAAACCTCTGCTGGATGAGCAGGCCGTTTTCAAGGGGTTAGAGGATGCCCCAATCTCCTGAATTCCCTTATTTTGGTCTGCCTAGAAAGAAGCCCGATAAATCGAAAAAATCTGAGTATGACTCAGGGCTGTATTTGAAAGATCTCGGACGACAACTCCTGATCAAAGATGATGATATTGATGAGTATACCCTAACTAAACACGAGAAGGAAATGCTGACAATGAATCATGAAATATCGATGGCATTCAAACCGACTGATGTACTCCTCACAGAGCAAGGAGGGGATTTGAAAGATATTACAATCTAACCCTGATGGCCGAACAGGATAATAATAACAAAGAATATGATCCACATTAGATATAATCCAAAATCGGCAATTATTCCGATTAAAACCGCTCTCTTTCCCCCATCATCATACAATTTTTTAAGATATGTTTGGTAATCTATCCATTTGTCTCTTAACTTTGAGGAATGTCTTACTAATTCGATTTTTTTAATGTCTGATTTGCGAATTGCAGTCCAAAAAGTTATAGTTTCTGGATCTCTGAAATAAAAGAAATCTACATCATCCGAAATTATTTTGGGGAAATCTTTTGATCCCCCATCTGAGAACCAAACCTTAACCCAAATATTGTTTAAAAATCGCATTAAATCTCCCAACATCATCACAAATGAGATTATAATAAAATAGAAAAATGCTGGAAAAAATGAGAGTGCTAAATCTGTTTGGATAGAGTTAGTAAATCCGGTAGCAAGTAGATGTTGATTTTCAAAGTTCTGAATTGTTTGAAAGATCCCAATGAAAAAATGAGTAATAACATTATTTTGATTTGGCGAGACTATAATCAGGACAAAAGTAACTAGTGAAAAAGAGAGAAGGAGTAATGCGCTAGAAACAAAATGAAAAATTGTCAGAATATAGGAGCGATACATATTATGTGGTTTAGGCGAAAAGCCTGAATTGAAGGCATCGTGTATAATAAACCCAAATAATGCCAAAACAAAGAAAATTAATCCTATCTCGGGTAATATGTCCCCTAACATACCTGCATCTTTAGAATACGATCACATAAATCATTTGTTTATATAGTTGCAATAAATTTTCAATCTTGATGAGTTTACATTTGATTCCAAACCATAAGCGTCTTGAACATCAAGGCAGCCTGCGCTGACCGCGGGACTTAACCCAAGTAAATCCTCAAAAAATAGTAATTCTGTTGTATTTAAAAATCAGTCATAATCCGGAACTGGTCGATCTCTTCCCGGTTGAGCTGGTCAAGGAATTCATCGGTTGCATGTGAGATATCCTTGCTTGCGGTAATACCACGACCCACTACAAGGATATCTGCGCCAGCCTTGAGTGCATCCTTGACAACTTCGACCCGGATACCGCCGGCGGTTGCAACAAGCAGTTTCCCGCCGGCAGCCTTCTTCATTGCGGCAATATCGCCCCATGCATGGGCGGTCTCTTCGGTATCGATTGCCCGGTGGAGTTCAACAATATCGGGTTTCACTTTCAGCTTCTCGATGAGTTTCGCCGGGTTCTGCACGTTGAGCATATCGATAATCGAATAAATACCGACCTTTTTAGCTTCGGCAACAGCCTTCTCAATCGTTGAAGTCGGTGCGAGACCAGAGACTACAACCGCATCTGCCGTTGCATCGGCTGCCATACGAGCTTCGAGGTTTCCTGTATCGAGAATCTTCAGGTCAGCGATAATAAACGCGTTGGGCCGGAGCTTCCGGATCTCCCCAATAACGGAGAGACCGAACTTCTTGATAAGCGGCGTTCCTGCCTCAATAATTACGTGATCGTTCTGCGGCACTTCTTTTAAGACCTGGGCAACTTTACCCATATCAACGAGGTCCATAGCCACCTGCAGGTATGGCGGGTCCCAGAGGCGCTGCACCTTGAATCCCATGATACCATGCGCAGCCCGGTCTTTCTCGTAGATAAGGGTCTTCTCGTCCGGGAACTTATCAAGTGCCCGGCGGAGGGCAAGCTTCGTCGCACCGTAGTTATACCGGTAGATCCGGTTGTAGTCCTTTGCATCCGGGTGAACAAAAGCTGAAGCAATAATCGCGATATCCTCAATATCGACGTTTGCAAACACACCTTCCTCAAGGCTGTCGGCAATCGCCTTTGCAACCGCTGCCTGGACAGGTCCGAACATCTCGTTGACCTGGCCCATGTCCTTTAACGTTACTTTCGGGATAATAACGGTAGCGGGCTTGGTGAGCAGGTTGGGGCGGACAACCGCCAAAAGCGGGGTGTGTCCCATAGACAGCTGGGAAACCGCGTTTGCAAAAGCAGAACCGACCGGTCCTTCCTTGTTTCCGAGCAACAGGTCGATGTGCGCAATTTCCGCGCCGTCGCCGATGAGTGCTTCTCCGACAAGATACATAATACTCTTTAATCTCCGGTTACTTATGTGACCGTCAACCATGATAAGATTACGCGGGCACATGCCCCGGAATGACGTCACACCTGCAGCTTCCCGGAAAAGACCTCCACCGCGTGGCCGCCGAGGATCACACGGTCGCCGGCGAGTCTGACCTTCACGGATCCACCCCGTAAAGAACACTGGAACCCGGAAAGTTCGGTTTTGTTGAGTTTTTCACCCCAGTATGGCCCGAGACAACAGTGAGCAGAACCCGTCACCGGGTCCTCAGGAACGCCAACGGCCGGTGCAAAGAACCGGGAGACAAAATCAACATCGGTGAGATCGGATGCCGCCGTAACGATAATTCCCCGGGTTGGGATTGCAGCAAGCGCAGCCATATCCGGTTCAGAGTCACAGACATCGTCTGCTGTAGGCAGCTCTACCAGTAAATCGAACTTATTCCTGCCGACAAAAAGCGGGGCCGCACCCAGTGTCTTGTCAAGACCGGGGATAGGAGGCACAGCGTTTGCCGGTGTGGCAGGGAAGTCAAGGTCAATCCACCCCTCTTCCTGCGTGGCAGAAAGTTTCCCGGAGAGCGTCTCGAACATTACAGGGGTACCCTGAGGAACTCTGCCGGTCTTCCAGAGAACGAAGGCAGAGGCAAGGGTCGCATGGCCGCAGAGCTCAACTTCCTGTTCCGGTGTAAACCACCGCAGGTTCCAACCACCAGAAACGGGAGAAAGAAACGCCGTTTCCGAATGTTTCAGTTCTGCTGCCACCTGTTGCATCCAGACGGGATCGGCCGGGCCGTCAAGAACGCAGACCGCGGCAGGGTTCCCGCGGAATGCAGAACGGGTAAATGCATCGACAACGTGCAGCTCACAAGGCATGATAGTGGATTGGTATTCCGGCTCATAAAAGATCCGAAAAAAACAGCAAATCTCACTGATAACCGCTTTGCTCTTTAAAAAAACGGTTAAGAGAAAACGTGGGGTTGGTGAGATTTGAACTCACGATCGACGGGTCTCTCCGACATGCATCAGTGCTCCAACGGGTCATCATCGAATCAACTCAGGAGACCCATTGTTCATCATCTGCGAGCACGAAAGAACGCAAAGACCGCTGGAGCCCGTCGCCATTCCGGGCTTGGCCACAACCCCGCAAATCTGTCACGAGAGTTACAAGACTCCCTTTGACTATACAAAATCGCGCTGACGAAATTTAATAGTTTTCCTCCAGAAAATCCCGCGAACCGGCGACATTAAGACCCACATTTGTCGCCGGAGCCATTAATCATATATCCTGTCATTGCTCCATTCTTTAACGATGGATATAGAAGGGAACTTTGCGACCGGCCCCATTTTACATTCATAGATTCATCAAGCCATTTTTCGGCAGGATTTCCAGTCATCCGAATGACGGCGAATATGAGGCAAGTGACAAACTGGTGTACGAGTTGTATGGGATGAGGGCAGAGGAGATTGCGCTTTTGGAAGGGAAGGGGAAATGAAAATCTACATGGATGTCTGTTGTTTGTGCAGGCCGTTTGATGATCAGACCGTGGGGCGCATTCGTCTGGAAGTAACCGCCGTGCAGGAGATCATCCGTCGCTGCGCATCGATGGAATATACGCTGGTCAAAAGCGAAGCGATAATAGAAGAAATCTCAAAAATCCCCGATATCAGGAAACGTCTTCGCGTGGAGAAAATTGTATCCATTGCGGATGAACAGGTGATCCTCGACGAGGATATCATTGCCCGTATGCACGTGCTCATCGCAATGGGAGGGGATGCGATGGACTCGCTTCATATCGCCTGTGCAGAACGTGCCGGGGCAATCCTTCTCACAACAGATGATGGCATGATAACATTTTTTAAGATGCATCAGGACATACAGGTACGTATAGAAAACCCGGTTACCTGGTTAAAGGAGGAAAACAAATGAGCGCCAGAACACTGCACCAGATTCAGCAGGAAGGACTTGACGTGCTGGTCGAGAAACTTGGCCCGGACGATGCTATCCGGTTCCTCCATATCTATGAAACAGGCAGCGGTGACTGGACAAAAGACCGGAAAAAATATCTGGAGAAAGACCCGGATAACATCATTAAAAACATCATGGAGCGCAGGAAAAAACTTCCGGCTCCATGAGCATAACTCCTTTGACGTGATTTGGGTACCATACTTCGATCCCCGTTTTCAGCACAATATTCATTATTAGTCTGAACCCGTATAAGCCACATACCTTTTTTTAAAAGTACCCGAACAATTCATTAAAAGTAAGGAGAAAATATACTCTCACGATGGATAAGGGCAGTTATACGTGCGGGACGTCAGAGTTTCCCCTGCTGGGCATGACGATGGGTGAGATGATCGACCATACCGTGGCACGATACCCGGATACCGAAGCGATTGTATCAATCCACGAAAACATCCGCTGGACCTACCGGGAATTCCTTGAACGCATTAACCTGGTAGCCCGCGGGCTCATGGGCATGGGCGTAGAAAAAGGAGACCGGGTAGGTATCTGGGCGATGAACCATGCAGACTGGGTTGTCATACAGTTTGCCACCGCAAAAATCGGGGCGATCATGGTCAACATCAACCCGGCCTACCGTACGTACGAACTCGAATATGTCCTCAAACAATCCGAGATCCAGACCCTTATCCTGCAGGGCCGGTTCAAGACTTCCGATTATGTAGGAATGTTTTACGAGGCCTGTCCTGAAGCCTGGGAACAAAAGCCGGGCCACATCTCCTCGGAGAAATTCCCCTTCTTGAAAAACGTCATATTCATGGGCGCGATCCCGTACAACGGCATGTTCACCTGGGACGAACTCATGGAAAAGGCAGACGAGATTACCATGGACGAAGTCGCAGACCGGGGCGAAAACCTCACGTTTGACGACCCCATCAATATCCAGTACACAAGCGGCACCACGGGTTTCCCCAAAGGCGTCGTGCTCACCCACCATGGCGTCCTCAACAACGGGTACATTATCGGTGAAGGCATGGGTTTTTCCGAAAAAGACCGGCTCTGCATCCCCGTACCCTTCTACCACTGCTTTGGCATGGTGTTGTCCAACATGGCCTGCGCCACCCACGGTTCGACGATGGTGCTTCCCGCTCCCACCTTCGATGCCGAGGAAGTCTTAAAAACCGTCGAAAAAGAACGCTGCACTGCCCTCCACGGCGTTCCGACGATGTTTATTGCCGAGCTCACGCATCCCAATTTCTCTAAATACAACCTTTCTTCACTCCGGACCGGCATCATGGCCGGCTCCCCCTGCCCGATCGAAGTGATGAAGCAGGTCAATACCCAGATGCACATGAGCGATATCGTGATCGTGTACGGCCAGACAGAAACTTCTCCGGGAGTCACGATGACGACGACTAAAGATCCTGTCGAACGCCGTGTCACGACTATCGGCCGGGCATTCCCCCACACAGAGCTCAAGATCATCGACCCCAAGACCGGTAAAATTGTACCGATGGGCGAGATCGGTGAGATCTGTGCCCGGGGTTACTGCGTGATGAAATGCTATTACAACAACCCGTCAGCTACCCATGCAACACTCGACAAGGACCGCTGGAACCATACCGGTGACCTCGCCACCATGGACGAGGAAGGCTATTTCAAGATCGTCGGCCGGCTCAAGGACATGGTGATCCGGGGTGGCGAGAACATCTATCCACGAGAGATCGAGGAGTTCCTCCACCACAACGAAAAGATTGCGGATGTCTACGTTGTCGGGGTACCGGATGTAAAATACGGCGAGGAACTGTGCGCCTGGGTTAAAATGAAACCGGGCCAGACCATGACCGATCAGGAGGTAAAAGACTTCTGCAAAGGAAAGATCGCCCATTTCAAGATCCCGCGGTACGTTCTCTTCGTCGACGACTTCCCCATGAGTGTCACCGGCAAGATCCAGAAGTTTGTGATGCGGGACGAGTCTATTAAGCAACTCGGTCTTGAAGCGGCAGAAAATATCAAGACCGCGTAATTTTTTTTGTAGTGACACCGCGTCAGCTTGTTTTTTTGATGAGTTCTTCGATAAGTTCGAGCTGAATATTCTGGATCTCCAGGATTTTTTGTCCCTGATCCGTCATGAGATAATCAATTTTCTTGTGGAGCCGGTGGATTTCAGCGTCGGTATGGATACTCACCTGGAAATCACGTTCAGCGTGGAGCCGGTCGCGGACTTCCTGCCGGTTCTGGCTCATAATGATGACCGGCGCCTGAACGGCGGCGATAACTGAAAGAACAAGGTTGAGCAGGATATAGGGATAAGGATCGAACGGCCGGGCTAGTAAGATATAGGAGTTCAGAACGATCCACAGGACAAGCAGACCGGCAAAAACAAGAATAAACGTCCAGCTCCCCGCAAAACCGGCGAGTGAGTCCGATACCCGTTCGCCAAGGGTCATCGCCTTTTCATATTCTACATTATCATTTTTGGGAAGGTGATCCTCCACCCGTATATCACCGTTAATGGTCCCTTCAAGCGAAGCATACCCGGCTCTTTCCTGATCTACAACGTCCCGGGCATACTGTATCATGAACCGGTCGAGATCGGTCTGGCAGATGTATCCTTCAGGAGACCATTCCGGGCATTCCCTGATGATACTGGTAACAATCGATGCAGGGATCCGCTCAGCGGGCACAAGATCTTCTTTCTTCTTCTTTCCCCCGCAAATCCGGCAGGGAAATGTTTCCTGATCCGCCATGGTACTTTTCCTCTTGTATCATCATTGGATCGCTGCGTTCTAATTAGTTATCGGGACTGCGAATAGTTACTGAACAGGGTTACATCGCTAAAATGCAATTTTCCCAAAAATGTTCGGTGAGATGACTGGTGCATTTACTGGATAATATTGTCAAATATATTTCCCAATCTTTATCTTCCCTGTCACCCCACGATTGACGAAACCGGGTGCGCAGGCTTTTCTAAAAACCGGAGTACCCCATGCTCTGCGTTTGTTAAGCAGTACATCACCCGGACGTCTGGTCAGAAGTAGGAGTTGGCATAAGTTGAGTCTGAAACGGTATGATCTGATTCTAGGATTGATGTTGATAATTGCGCTGGTACTGGTAGGAACAGTATCAGCTGCAGCTCCCGTGTATGAATATGCTACCGAGTGGGGTGGGTTCAATCTGTATCCGCAACCGGGAGGAATTGCTGTCAATTCGTCAGGATATGTATACGTTACAGATCCGGGCAACAACCTGATCAAGATATTCATACCCTCGGGGTCGCTCGTCTCTACATTGACTCCGATTTCCGGCTCCATCCCTGTTGAAATTACCTTCGATTCCTCAGACAATGCGTATGTTTCTGACTGGAATACCGAGGGTGTGATTGATAAATACCCTCTGTCCGGGTCTCCTTCCGAGCTGTCTATATCTGCGGTCGGCTCCCCAATCTCCCCTATGGGAATTGCCATTTCCTCTGGCAATTTCTACATCGCCGATTTGGCAAATGTCGATGTCGGTAAATTCTCTTCTTCGGGGGCTCAATTGAATACATTTGGTGAAGGGCCGCTCCAATACCCTGCCGGAGTTACTGTTGATCCCACGGGAAATGTCTCTGTTGTGGACAATTATAATAACAGGGTTTATAAATTCCCTCCCGCAGGAGGGAGCCCTTTATGGGAATCAACAGGCGATAGTAGTATGTCATTGAGCAGTCCCTGGGGAATTGCCCGGGATTCCTTCGGAAATATCTACGTTGCAGATGAGAGCAATAATTGCATCCAGATTCTTGATACTAACGGGAATTATATCTCGAAATTGGGATCACTAGGCGATGGTCAAGGGAAGTTCAATACTCCCGCAGATATCGCCATTGATGCATCCAACAATGTTTATGTTCTTGATACTGGCAACAACCTGGTGCAGAAATTTGTTCCTTTGGCAATCTCGACCGTTACGCCCGCAATCGGTTCGACATCTGGCGGCACTTCCGTGACCATAACCGGTACCGGGTTTAATTCCGTCGGGACTACCCAAGTGACCTTTGGAGGAATCGCAGGTACCTCAGTTCACGTTGTCAACCCCACGACTATCACCGTTACAACCCCTGCTCATGTAGCCGGGGCAGTTAACATCGTGGTCACCGACCCGGACTCGAATACCGGCACTCTTGCGAACGGGTTCACCTATGTAGTACCGCCGGTCTTCTCCAGCATCCTCCCAAACTCCGGCACAACACTTGGTGGTACTGCAGTAACGATTACCGGGTCGGGTTTTGTTACTGGGAGTCCCTTGGCTGTAACCATAAGTGGTAACCGGGCTTCGGATGTCGTCTTTGGATCCTCCACTTCCATTACAGCGGTAACTCCCGCCGGTACTGCCGGATCCACCTGGGTCAACATTACCAACGGTGATGGGGGAATCGTCAACACTTCAGCCGCTTACACCTATATTGCACCGCCGGTCTTCACCAGCATCTCACCGGCATCCGGCACAACACTTGGAGGTACCGCAGTAACAATCACCGGGTCGGATTTTGTTGCCGGGAGTTCGCTCGGGGTAACAATCGGGGGTACACCGGCGACCGGGGTCAGTGTAACTGACGCTACCCATATTGCAGCTATCACACCCGCCGGCACTGACGGATCTACCTGGGTAAATATCACGAACGGTAATGGAGGTACCGTCAATACTTCGGCTGCATACACCTATGTAGTACCGCCGATCTTTTCCAGCATCCTCCCTAACTCCGGCACAACACTCGGTGGTACTGCAGTAACGATCACCGGGTCGGGTTTTATTGTCGGGAGTCCTTTTGCCGTAACCATAGGTGGTAACCGGGCGTCAGATGTCGTCTTTGGATCTTCCACTTCGATTACAGCGGTAACTCCCGCCGGTACTGCCGGATCCACCTGGGTCAACATCACCAACGGTGACGGTGGAACCGTCAACACTTCGGCCGCTTACACCTATATTGCACCACCGGTTTTCACCCGCATCTCACCGGCATCCGGTACAACACTTGGCGGTACCGCAGTAACGATCACCGGATCGGGTTTTATTGTCGGGAGTCCCTTGGCAGTAACCATAGGTGGTAACAGTGCGTCGGATGTCGTCTTTTCATCTTCCACTTCGATTACAGCGGTAACTCCCGCCGGTACTGCCGGATCCACTTGGGTTAACATCACCAATGGTGATGGAGGAACCGTTAACACTTCGGCCGCATACGCCTATATAGCACCACCGGTCTTCACCAGCATCTCACCGGCATCCGGCCCCTTGTCTGGTGGAACGTCAGTAACCATTGACGGCACCGGTTTTGTTACCGGGAGTTCGCTCGGGGTAACAATCGGTGGTGCACCAACGACCGGTGTCAGTGTTACTGACACTAACCATATTGCAGCTACCACACCCGCCGGCATAACCGGATCCACCTGGGTAAATATCACCAACGGTAACGGCGGGTTCGTAAACGAATCCGGTGTGTATACCTATGATCCACTCCCGACATTCACCAGCATTTTACCGTCCGCAGGACCGTTATCCGGCGGTCAACCAGTAACCATTACCGGTACAGGATTTGTTACCGGGGCATCGTTACGGGTAACAATCGGCGGTACACCGGCGACCGGTGTCAGTGTTACTGACGCCACCCATATTGCAGCTACCACACCTGCCGGTACAACCGGATCCACTTGGGTGAATATCACCAACGGTGACGGTGGGTTCGTAAACGAGTCCGGCGGGTATACCTACGATGCACTCCCGACATTCACCAGCATTGTGCCGTCCGCAGGACCGTTATCCGGCGGTCAACCAGTAACCATTACCGGTACAGGATTTGTTACCGGGGCATCGTTACGGGTAACAATCGGTGGTGCACCAGCGACCGGTGTCAGTGTTACTGACACTAACCATATTGCAGCTACCACACCCGCTGGCATAACCGGATCCACCTGGGTAAATATCACCAACGGAGATGGGGGAATTGTCAATACATCAGCCGCATACACCTATGTTGCCCCACCGGTCTTCACCAGCATCGTGCCGTCCGCAGGACCGTTATCCGGCAGTCAACCAGTATCCATTACCGGTTCAGGATTTATTACCGGGAGTTCGCTCGGGGTAACAATCGGTGGTACACCAGCGACCGGTGTCAGTATAACTGACGCTACCCATATTGCAGCTACCACACCCGCTGGCACAACCGGATCCACCTGGGTAAATATCACCAACGGTAACGGCGGGTTCGTAAACCAGACTGGCGCATACACGTATGCAGCAAATCCAACGGTCACCGGTGTTTACCCGGCATCCGGCCCCCTCTCCGGGGGAACATCAGTAACCATCACCGGGACCGGATTTACCGGAGCTACCTCTGTAACGTTTGGGACAATAGCGAATGTTACGGGTGCAATGACCGTCAACAGTGCTACGTCAATTACGGTAACCAGCCCCGCCGGTTCAGCCGGAACGGTCGATGTCACGGTCACTACACCCGGTGGCACATCCTCGCCTTCACCTGCTGACAAATTTACGTATGGATCAGCCCCGACCTTTGTTTCCGCTACGACCACCACAACCGGCACGGCCATCAACATAACCTTCAGCAAAGCGATGAATAGTCCAGTAGGGTACGCGAATCAGTTCAGTTACTCGATCAATGGTGGAACCCCTCAGTCATTCAGTGCGGCAGTGCTCGATAGTAACACCGCTGTTATCGATCTAACGACGTCCGGTGCGGCCATCGCGTATGATAATACAGTCACCATCAACTACACGGGAACCTCAGTTACCTCTACAGATGGCGGTGTTCTTGCCACCTTCAACAACCAACACGTCACAAACGCCATGCCGGGCCCTACGCCGACACTAACCCCAACAACTTCGCCTACGGTTACCCCAACATCAACGCCGACAATTTCACCTACGATAACGCCAAAGCCGACAGCAGCCACGAGTCATCCCCATGCGGCTACCGCGTATTGGGTAAATACCGGTAACACCGGGACGACATCCGGGTACACCGGCCCTGCTACCACCCCGGCACCGGTCAAACCTACGCAGGTGTCCACGGTGCAACCCATAGTGAGTGATCCGGTGACGGCAGCGGCCACACCATCCCCTGCATACACCGAACCACCCCTCCCGACAAATACACCCAAGTCCGGGATCAATGCAATACCGGTCATCGGTGCACTCGGCCTGTGCGGTGTTATCGTCCTGTTCCGGAAGAACGGGAATTAATCTTCTTTTTCAAAAAAGATCCTGCACTGGAAAGATTCAATAAATTATTTTTTTGAAATATACTTTTCCCTTATATATAGAGTTTATACGGGAAATATATATTTGCAGCAAGTACGAATATATATTACTCTTCAGCAGCCAGAGGACGGGTATCGGCCGCGTTTCCTCTGGGAACGAGAGGGGTTTTCCTTTTCCTGCATACCTGAGTCACCCCACAGGGAAACGGATCGCAGACAATAAATCACGGAGTAGATAGTGTTAATGCCCGCCCAAAGTAAAAAAAACATAAAATACCAGGTCCTTTGTGTTGATGATGAAGCCCCACTTCTCGATATTTGCACGGTATTTCTTGAAAGATCCGGGGAGTTCATGGTAACGACTGCACTCAGCGCCGCGGATGGACTACAGTTACTTGAAAAAAACCGTTTCGATGCCATTGTTTCCGATTACCAGATGCCAGGTAAAGACGGTATCCAGTTCCTTGTCGAAGTAAGAAAGCGTCTTGGCGAGATCCCGTTTATTCTGTTTACCGGACGGGGAAGAGAAGAGGTTGTCATCCTTGCTATAGACAATGGCGCCGACTTCTACGTCCAGAAAGGAGGGGAAACAAAAGCACAGTTCGCCGAGCTTGCCCACAAAATCCGGGTTGCTGTGACCAGAAGGAGTGCTGAAAGCCAGATTTCAGAATCCGAAAAATTCCTTCGGACGGTGATTGCTGATGCAAATGAGGGCATCATCGTGTATGATCGGAATATGCGCATTACCTTGTGGAACCGGTTCATGGAAGAGCTCACCGGCCTGAAAGCATCAGAGGTACAGGGAAAAAACGCGCTTGAACTATTCCCCTTCCATAAGGAAAATGGGATTGATAAGCTGCTGAGTCTGGCACTTGAGGGCACGACAGCAGAGTCACCGGATTTCGCATTTAATATTTCATCCACGGGAAAAAATGGGTGGGCCAGAGGGGTTTATTCGCCAAATTATGATGCCCACGGTAAGATCATCGGCGCTATTGGCATTGTCCGAGATGTTACCGAAAGAAAACAGGCCGTTGAGGCATTAAAAGAAAGTGAAAAGCGGTACAGGGACCTGTTTGATCTTAATAATGCGGTCATGGTTATCGTCGATCCAGTGACCGGCAGCATTGTTGATGCAAATACTGCCGCAAGCCACTACTACGGTTACAGCCAGAAGGAATTTTCCGGGATTACGGTCATGGATATCAACCCTGCCGAACCGGCAATTATCTGGAAAAATATGGCCACTATAGTTGAGAATCAGGGAGCGATCATCAACGTCAAGCACCGGAAAAAGGACGGGGAAATCCGTGATGTGATGGTATCCAGTGCGCCCATAACGCTCGGGGGCAGGCAGTT
>Ga0326728_10010682_pt1 | contig 21382 bp, 9 predicted proteins | sample MB3enrmetagenome_FD_207602 | JGI IMG/M metagenome (GOLD analysis project Ga0326728, IMG submission 207602) | Lab enriched peat soil microbial communities from McLean, Ithaca, NY, United States - MB31MN | ecosystem: Environmental > Terrestrial > Soil > Wetlands > Peat | place: USA: New York... | reverse complement strand
CAGAATTACCTTCGCAGTAATTTCCGCTACACCCTCGATCCGTCTGCCATCGAGCCCAAGGATCCCATCGTCAGTTTCTTATTCAAATCCCGTTCAGGCTTTTGCGAGTACTTTGCTGCCTCCATGACGGTGATGCTGCGGACCCTCAATATCCCGTCGCGGCTGGTGAATGGCTTTCAAACAGGTTCCTATAATCGTGTCGGCAAGGATTTTGTGGTGCGTGCCCGCGACGCGCATAGCTGGGTGGAAGTGTATTTTCCGAAATACGGCTGGATCACTTTTGATCCCACGCCTGCCGATCCCAATCCCATCCGCGCCGGAGCCTGGGACGATTACCTCGATGCCCTCAGCCTTTTCTGGAGTGAGTGGGTGATCAACTACGATTTCAGCCATCAAGTTCAACTCGCGCGGCAGGTGGAACAAACCTCCAGGAACTTCCAACAGGAATTCGTCGGCCACGCCGACCAGTTTAAGCGGCGAGCGGTGCGGGTGGCCTACTTCATCGAACGCTGGCTCATGTCGCACAAACTGCTCATGTTCCTTATCATGGTCACCCTCCTGGCGGTGCTGGCGGTGGGCGAAAAAGGTGGCTCGCTGGCCGAAATCCGCTTCTTCTGGCTTTGGAAGTTCGGACGCCGCGAGCTCGCCCTCAGCCCCCGCCAGGCCACTATGTCTTACCAACGATTACTGACGACTCTGCGAAAGAAAGGATACCCGAAGCCGCTTGCGCTCACACCCTGGGAATTCGCTAAGTCGCTGGCGGGGACGCGCCTCGCCTCGGGCGTCTTCGAGTTCACCCGCCTCTACAACCTGCTCCGCTTCGGCCAGGTGCAAGTCCCCATGGCGCGCCTGCGCCAGCTTCTGGACGAGATCAGCAGGACGTGAGCATTTGCGATTTTAAGTTTTAGATTTGTGAATCGCAGGTGGTATACGGGGAAAGTCCATGGAACGTCCGCCCTTACGAAGGGGTCCTGTGCATTGATGGGAATTCCTACAAGGCGAAGCAAAGGAGGCTTATCGCGGCGCGACTTCCTGGCGTTATGCGGCTCCGCGTCCTCCCTACTGCCTGCCCCGATACTTGGAATGCATGCCGTTGACGAGCCGCTGAGTCTGCGGCAAGTGAGACTCTGCGCTACTTCCGCGGAGTTGGCTGCGGCCACTCCACCGTACGCGGATAATCGCATCGTTCCCCACTATCCGGTGCGCTCCCCCCTCGAGGAACTGCTCCGAAAGGCCCGGCAGAATGAGGATGATTTTCCCACCGAGCGATTCAGCCGCGAAATCGCAACTCAGCTCACACAATGGGGCATCGAGCTTCGCAAGAGCCCGAAGAATCTGCGCATGCTCGCTGGGCTCCTTTCGCCGCAATTTGCGGCTGCCTCGCCTAAGCCCGAAGAACTGCGCGAGATCCGCGGCGCCGCGACCCTGAAACTCCAACAGGCGAGTTTTTCTTCCCAACCGTCGCTCGGCCGCGACGCGTTTCTCGACCAGCTCCAATCCACTTTCGAGCGGACTTCGGAAATTCTGACGGCTGAATTCCAGCTTGCGGATCTGGAGATGGTCTCCACTTTTCCGCCGCTCCTCAGGACCCAGGTTCGTTTCGTGTTCGTGGGGACAGGGCCGCGGGCGCACCGCCTCGAGCGAATCGGCGTTTGGGAAATCGAGTGGGAGCGGCGCTCGGAGGGCGGTTGGGCCGCAAAGAAGTGGCTGCCCCTTTCCGAAATCCAGAGCTTCTCTGCCCAGCCGATTTTTGTGGACATCACTTCGACCGCCCTGAAGGGCGCGTCCTCTTACCGCACGCAAATGCTGCGCGGCACGGATTACTGGCGCACGGTGCTCGACGGGGCGACGGGCATCGACATCTATGGCAACAATGGCATCGCCGCCGCTGACTTCGATAACGATGGTATCGACGATCTCTACATCTGCCAGCCTTCCGGACTCCCCAACCGCCTTTACCACAACCGGGGTGACGGCACCTTCGAAGACCTGACGGAAGCGGCCGGCGTGGGCGTCCTGGACAACACTCCTTGCGCGCTTTTCGCGGACATCCGCAACAATGGCTATCAGGACCTGGTCGTCGTCACCGCCAACGGACCTCTGCTCTTTCTCAATCAGGGGAACGGCAAGTTCAGTCTGAAGACCGACGCCTTTCGATTCGCGCAACCACCCCAGGGAACCTTTACCGGCGCAGCCTTCGGCGATTACGATCGCGACGGACGCCTGGATATTTACTTCTGTTTGTATAGTTACTATAAGGGGCTCGAGCAATACCACCTCCCGCTTCCCTACTTCGACGCACGCAACGGACCGCCTAACTTCCTCTTCCACAACGACGGCGACGCCATGTTCCGGGATGTGACTGCGGTCACCGGCCTCAACCAAAACAACGACCGGTTCAGCTTCGACTGCACCTGGTGCGACTACGACCACGACGGCTGGCCGGATTTGTACGTGGTGAACGACTTCGGGCGGAAGAATCTCTATCACAACAAAGGCGACGGGACGTTCACGGACATCGCTGAAGAAGCGGGGGTGGTGGACGTCGGGCCGGGCATGAGTTCCTGCTGGTTCGATTACGACAACGATCTGAACTTCGACCTTTACGTCTCGGACATGTGGGAAACCTCCGGCATGCGCTTGACCTCGCAGACGAGTTTTTTAGAAGGGATGTCTCCCGGCGTCCGCGCCCTGTTCCGTCATCACGCCAAGGGGAATTCGCTCTTCCGGAATCTGGGCAACGGCCGCTTCGAGGATCGCAGCGCGGCGGCCGGTATCGAGCAAGCAGGGTGGTCGTGGTCCTGTCACGCCTGGGACTTTGCGCACGATGGACGCTCGCACCTTTACATCGCTAACGGTATGATCTCCGGCCCCACACGTGATGATCTGGAAAGCTTCTTCTGGCAACATGTGGTGGCGCAGTCCCCGCCGGACGCCCATCCCACCGTCCCTTACGAACTGGGCTGGAACGCCATCAACGAATTGATTCGTTCCGACGGCACCTGGGCAGGATATCTGCGCAACGTTTTCTTTTTTAACAACGGGGATGGGACGTTCTCCGACATCTCCGGAGCGGTCGGCCTGGATTTCCAGGATGACAGCCGAGCCTTCGCTCTCGCCGACTTCGATCACGATGGGCGCCTCGAGATCGCTGTGAAGAATCGGACGGGACCCCAATTGCGAATCCTGCACTGCGAGGCGCCCGATCTGGGCAATGCGATCGCTTTCCGGCTGCACGGCACGAAAAGCAACCGGGACGCCGTCGGCGCCGTGGTTATTCTCTCAACCACGCAAGGGCGGCAGATCAAAATGCTGCAAGCCGGCACAGGCTTCCCCTCGCAGCACAGCAAGGAGATCTTCTTTGGCGTCGGCAAGGCCGTGTCCGCAAGCGCAGAAATCCGCTGGCCTAACGGCGATGTGCAGCACTTGGAAGGGTTGCCGGCCAATCATCGTGTCGAGATTGAGGAGGGCTCGGACAAGTTCCAGGCAGTACCTTTCCGTCCCCATCAACCTCTCGCCATGATTCCCCCTCCTCCGGTAGCCCAGCCGCCGCCCGCCACGTGTGAAACCTGGCTGATCGATCCCATCCTCGCTCCGGATTTCGACTTGCCCGATCTCGCTGGGCCGACGCACCGGCTTTCCGATTTGAAGGGCAAGGTGGTGGTCCTGAACTTCTGGGCCACCTGGAGCCCGCCCAGCCTCGATACCCTCAGGGCACTGGATCGTTCCGCGGCGCTGAGAAGGGCCCTTGAGGTACTGGCCGTCAACCTCGATAAATCCGAAGACGCTGCGCAGGTCCGCGCCTTTGCGCGCGCGAACTCGTTGCAGGTGCCTGTCTTGCCGGCCAGCGATGATGTTTCCGGGGTTTACAATCTGATTTACCACTTCATGTTCGACCGGCGGCGCAATCTGGGCCTGCCCACCACGTTTCTCATCGATCGCAACGGGTTCATTGTGAAGGTCTATCAGGGACCGGTCGATGCCGAGCGCTTGATCCGAGACCGCGAGCGCATCCCGCAAACCGCCGAAGAACGAATGAAGCTGGCGTTGCCCTTTCCCGGCGCGCTTCACCTGGCAGAATTTCGCCGCAATGAATTCACCTACGGCGCGGCCTTTTCCCAGGCGGGATATTTCGACCAGGCGATCCGGGAATTCAACTTGGCGCTCGAGACGGATCCGGATTATGCCGAGGCGCATTACAATCTGGGGACCCTGTATCTGAATCAAGGGAAAGCGGACGAAGCCCGCCGCCACCTGGAGCGCGCACTCGAGTTGCGCCATGACTATCCCGACGCCCTCAACAACCTTGGACTGCTGGCTGCGAAGGCCGGCGACAGCATCCAGGCCATCCGCTGTTTTCAGCAGGCGATCGACCAGCGGCCCGATTACGCCCTGGCGTACTTCAACCTGGGGAACGTCTGTCGACGCGAGGGACGTATCAGCGAGGCGAAGCAGGCGTTGGATCGCGCCGTAGCGTTGGCTCCGGACGACCCGGAGGTGAACTACGGCGTCGGCATGCTTTACGCACAACTAGACGACACCGGCCGGGCGCTCAAATACTGGCAGCACGCACTCGAGCTTCGCCCCAACTATCCGGAGGCGCTCAATAACCTCGGCGTGCTCTTCATGCGCCAGGGTAAGACCTCAGACGCTCAAGACTTGTTCCAGAGAGCCATGCGCGCGGCGGGCGATTTCGATCAGCCCTACCTCAACTTGGCGCGCCTCTACGTCGCGCAGGGAGACAAAGATCGTGCTCGGGAGATTCTGCAACAATGGCTCGCCCGCCACCCCGACCACGCACTGGCAAAGAGCATGCTCGAGAAACTTGGCCAGTAGTCCCTCTCCCACATTTCCATTTGAACTCCACCTGTGAACCTTCGGACGTTGGCCGTCATAAATATTGATGTGGGTTCAACGTTAAAACTTAATCGAAGAAGTGCTTGACAAGCGATTGCCCTAGGAAATACTCTTGACTTGGGCAAATCATCCATAGTCAGGGCTGAACTCCGTAATTACTTTGCAGTACTGTGGCTCAGGTTTCCGAATGGGAATCCTGAATATACTGTTTGAGTCCGGGAGGCCAAAATGGAAATCCCGGCCTGTTTGTCTTAGCTCAGGGGACAGGAGCATACGATGGCTAGTGAAGCGGAGCAGATCTATCAAAAATGGTCTACGCGCGGGAGCCGCGCGGCGGTCACGCCGGAATCCTTCAAGGGCGGGTCTTTCGACGCATTCCGCAAGGGTGGCGGCTTCGATATCGTGAAGACGCGCCTGACGGAATACCTGACCAAAAAGGGTAGCCGCAGCGCGGCCGAGCAGACCTGGAAACTGCTCGAAAAGTTCAAGCGGCGGAACGGAGAGCTGGTTGCAGTTGAGGCAATGAGAGCCGTGGAGACCGACCTTGGCCTGAAGTCGGCACTGGCACAATTTCCCGCCAGCATGTTCCCGAACCTGAATGAGGATGCGGTTGAACTTTCAAAGAAACTGGACCCGAACAATATCCGGTTCCCCACTTCCGGGATCACTGTGCGGATTGTCAAGATGCTGGGGAAAGGCGGCGCGGGGGGAGCGGTGTATCTGGCAAAGGACACGACGGGGAAAAAATACGCGCTGAAGCAGTTCAACACGGAAAACTACGCGGTTCCCAGTTACACCAGCACCACGAACCAGGGCCGTCTGAACCGAACGAAGTTTTATATGATGAAGTACTTCGAAGCCTCGTTGACCACCACATGCATCGATGCGCTGACGGTGGGCCGGACCGAGTTCATTCTGCTGCAGCTTGGCGAAGGCGCCGTGGATTACACCAAGCTGAACATGTCGGATTTAATGAGCGTGTTCGACGACCTCAGCAAACTGGAGAATTATTCGCAGAACCACATGAACGTGGAGGTCACCCAGGATGTATCCGTCTTGCACGGCGACATTCACGGAGAGAATCTGATGCGGTTCGAGGGGAAGTTGCGGCTGATCGATTTCGGGTTTGCGGTCATTTTCTCGCCGGGGCAGGAGGCGCTTGTCCGGCGGGCGACTCCCATCGATTACGACAAAGACAATCCCTTACTCTACATTCAGGATTCGGGCCCGCTGGAAGACAAGAAGAAGTTCTACGATCCCCAAGGGGGCTGGAAGGACTACATCGCGAACTGGCAAAAAGCCTACCGGGAAGCGCCGGTGGTGCAACTGTGCGAGAGTTGCCGGCGGCAGTATCCGGCGGGGTTGAAGATTACCGAGTGCTACCGTTGCGGGTCCAAGAAAATCGTGACGTCGAACCTGCGGCGCGCGGACATCCAAGGGATCGCGAGGCTGAAGGGGGTTTCACCGGGAACTATCGGTGACAATCCCTATGCTGACGGCGAAGTGAAGCAGGTGAATCCGAAGGAGTACGCGTGCATTGTGATGACGGCGGTGCTGATCAAGGAAATATGGGCGGCCACGGAAAAGGGACGCGATCTCGGCATGGGCGGTACAAAGGCGAAGTCGATCGTAAACACGGAAGTTTACCCGAAGGCTCGGACCGGATTGTACAAATTTTCCGCTGAATCGCAGTCCGGAGTGGTGCAGTTGCTTCTGCTGTGGTTTGACGAGATGATGCGCCGTCTTTTCGATGGCGAAAGTTTCACGGCCAAGGATGCGGTTGTATTTTTCGGAGGCAATCGCAGCACCAAGCCTTCGGTGCAGCGGCGGCATTCGGTTGCATTCTAATCGCGCGTCGGCTTCTTTGCCTTCAAACTGCTCCGGCGCCATGTACTGCGGTGTGTGGGAATGATGAGGTTTATGAGCCCAAGCTGCGCTATAAAGACGGTAAGCTCCAGCAGGATGTGCGGGCCGCCACTGCCTGGATCAAACAAACCCCGGAAACAAAGAAAGCGTCCCTCGATGCGAAGAGCGAAACACGGACCACGGCTTTGAACAAGCAGTTCCAAGCCAACGCGGCCTTTGCGTGAAGCCGGTCTGTCCCCCCATGGATTTCTTCCCAGGTTCCCCCGCCCGTACCCGACATGGCCAAATTGACCATGCCGGGCGCTTCCGAAGCTGCGGCATTAGCCTTTTTCGCATTTTCCGCTTGACAGACCCGGCGGCTTGTGATAGCCTATAACTGTGGTCGATATCTGGACGTTTTGTCGCAAGACGTGCCGGGGTGCGCAGAGGGGAAGGACAAAGCCGGACGGTCCCATTGTGCTCGGGGACCACGGATCGGAAACAAAATAAAAATATACGAACGAAGCCAGTATGTTATTGAAAACACAAGGAGCAAAACTTGAGTATTTGAAACGAAGCTAAGAAGTAGCTGAAAACAAAAGGCTTATTCAATAACTGGCCGGAACGAAGCTAAGAAGTTGTTGAAAACAAATGACATCACGCTCTTGTTGGCTGGAAGTTTCGCCCGTTTTGCGCGCCAATTGACCCGAATTGGAGCCCAAAAGCAGCACAAACAGGTGCTAAGGCGAGGCCGGAAGATTGACGAACGGGCGGCTACACGAGGGCCGATTCACGTCGACGAGCGCCTGGGTCTGGGAATGGATTCCCGCGGTTTGAGGTGGGTTGGGGTCTGGGGGCTGGCTTTCGCTTTAATCCCTTCGTCGTTCGCGCAAGGCCCGGCGGAAGATCGCATCGTGCAGGCGATCGACAACGCTTCGCGGGTCGTGCTCCAAGGCAACGTTCGTCCTATGTTCCGGGCTGAAAACGACCTGGGACGCGCCGACGGCTCCCTCCGACTTGAGAACATCTCCCTCAGGTTCGCGTTCACCGCGAGCCGGCAATCCGCGTTGACGGCGCTTTTGGACGACCTGCAAAACCCCTTGTCGCCCAGCTTCCACCATTGGCTAACGCCGGAGCAGTTCGCCGGCCCGTTTGGGCTGAGCCAGAATGACTTGAACAAGGCCGTGGCCTGGCTCGAGGGGCAGGGTTTCACTGTGACCTGGAAGGCTCGCAGCCGCACCTGGGTTTCTTTCTCGGGGACCGCAAGCCAGGTGCAGACGGCTTTTCAAACCGAGATCCACAATTTCTCCTTCCACGACGCGACGTACTATGCCAACGCGACGGAGCCATCCGTACCCAACGCCCTGGCGGGGGTGGTGCTGGCCATTCACGGCTTGGACAATTACCCTCTCAACCCGGCGGGTGTCGTCCGCAAAGCGAGCGCGGGTCTCACTCCGGCATTTACCTCTTACATTAGCGGGAACACCTACGTTGCCCCAGGCGACTTCGCCGAAATCTACGACCTCAACAGCCTTTACTCCGCGGGAATTGACGGCACGGGGCAGTCGATTGCCGTGATGGGGCAAACGGACCTCTATAGCGGCGGCAGCGGGCCCAGCAGCGATATCGCTGCGTTCCGCAGTGCCTCAGGCTTGCCCCCCAACTCGCCCCAGGTCGTCTTGATTCCCGGCGCCACGGATCCTGGAGTCGTTTCCGACGATATCGCTGAAGCCAGCTTGGACGTGGAATGGGCCGGCGCGGTGGCCAGGAGTGCCACGATTATTTTCGTGAACGGCGGCGCTAAAGGAGTAGGTAAGGCCTTGCAGTATGCCATTGACAACAAGACCGCCTCGGTCATCAGCATCAGCTACGGTGAGTGCGAATCGATGCTGGGTTCCGCGAACCTCATGGCCCTTGCCAATCTTGCCCAGCAGGCAAATGCACAAGGGCAGACCATAGTGGCCGCTGCCGGCGACACTGGCCCCGCCGGTTGCGAGGGCGGCCTTTCGTCCACAGCCGCCACTACCGGCTTGGCGGTCAATTGGCCCTCCAGCCTTCCTTACGTGACTGGCCTGGGTGGGACGGAATTCCATGAGGGCTCAGGGGTTTACTGGATTGCGGATACCAACGGCGTGGACGTCCCCCTCTCCGCCCTCTCCTACATCCCCGAGGTGGCCTGGAACGACACATCGTCACCCTTAAACACCGAACACGTGCTCTCGGCCGGAGGAGGGGGAGCCAGCGCTTATTTCTCCAAGCCGAGTTGGCAGACAGGAACCGGAGTGCCGAACGACGCTGCCCGCGACGTTCCTGACCTTTCCCTTAATTCTTCCCTCTTTCACGACCCGAGCCTGTTGTGTGTTCAGGGGAGCTGTGTCGATGGATTCCGTGATAGTCAGCAGGACCTGACGGTGGGGGGTGGAACCTCCGTGGCGGCGCCCTGCTTTGCGGGAATGGTCGCCCTTATCGATCAAAAGCTGAACACTCCCGAAGGCCAGGGCAACATCAACCCTATTCTCTATTCCCTGGCCGCCACAGCGCCAGCAGCGATCCACGACATCACCAGCGGTAACAACATCGTGCCTTGCTCGCCAGGTTCCACCGATTGCCCCGGCGCCGCGCCCTTCCAGTTCGGCTACAGTGCCGGCGTCGGCTATGACCAGGCAACTGGCCTAGGCTCTGTCGACGCCTTCAATCTGGTCGAGGCGTGGGGCTCGTCGTATGCCGGAAACCTGCCGGCTCCCGCCTTGACCGCACCTCCTAACGGGACCGCCGGGGTTTCTCTGGCCCCTCAATTCAGTTGGACGAACGTCGCCGGCAACGCCGGTTACCGTATCCTGGTCGCAACTAGTCCCGCCGGCCTGCCCACCAACCCCGCAACGACCACGTGCAATGCCTGCACGATTGTCGACGAGACTAACACGAATTCGAACTCATACACTCCGCCCAGCGCTCTGGCTGCCGGCATTTACTTTTGGCAGGTGCAGGCCCGTGAGCCCTCCTCGAGCGGTGGCACGGCTGCATGGTCGAACATTTTTAGCTTCACGACGAGCGGTTCGGCCCTGGCGGCGCCGGCGCTCGTGGCGCCCGCCAATGGAGCGACAGGCGTGTCAATCCCGTCCACCTTCAGTTGGAGCACGGTGGCAGGGAATGCCGGCTATCTCTTATTCATCGCAAAGACGCCGGGTGTACTACCCACAAATCCAGCCGTTGGGAGCTGCTCAGGTTGCTCAACGGGCACGAAAGTCAACGCAACCTCTTACACTCCGCCAAGCGCTCCGACTGCGGGCAATCTTGCTGCCGGCACTTACTATTGGCAGGTCAAAGCCTTATCCTCGTCGAATGGCGTGTACGGTGCCTGGTCGAGCGTCTTCAGCTTCACGACCATCCCCGGAGATTTTTCGCTGAGCGTTTCCCCTAGCACCTTGACGATGACCGCCGGCGGCAGCGCTACGTCCAACCTCACCTTCACGCCGATCAACGGCCTTTCGGGCAGCAGCGTGACTTTCTCCTGCAGCGTCTCCAGCACACTGGCGGGAGTGACCTGCGCAGTCGGAGCGCTCGACACCAACAACACGGCCACCGTAACCATTGCAGCCTCCTCCTCAGCATCGACTTTCCCCGCGCGGCAGAAAACGCGCCGACTAAACGCGCGCGGGACGCAAACTTGGGCGGGGCTCGGGTTGCTGCTTACGTTCTTGATCGCCCTGCACTCGCGTGATTCGCAAACTCTGCTGCCGAGGAAGCGGGTGCGGCAGCTTGCGTTCGGCGCCGCGCTCACGGCGGCGTTCGTGGCCGGCCTTAGTTGCGGAGGCGGCAGCGGCGGAGGTGGTGGAGTGAGCCCCGCGCCCTCCGAATCCGGGACCGTCACCGTGCAGGGCACGGGGCCGAGCACCAGCCATAGCGTGACGATTTCCGTGAGCGTGGACTAACCACAACCACGAAGTCGATGGAGCAAGGGCAAAAAACCGAAACAGGAAAATAGAAAAGGGAAACTCGAAACTGGAGATTGGGAACCCGGCACTTGAAGCTGGAAAATAAAAATGGAGATGAGGAGCTGCTGGCAGGTTGCCTATTTCTATTTTCCAGTTTCCAGACTCATGCGATCCAGGCGCGCAGGGCATCCGCGAATCTGTCGAGCGTAAGCGGGGCTGTTTCGCGCCTCAGGGGGAATTCCTGGGGCGCAACAACATAGGCTTCGGCGAGGCTCTCGGCCAGACACACGCACGCGGTCGAGCGCTGGTATTCCTCGTAACGGTTGGCGGCCAGCCAAACGTAGAGTGCGAGCATCTCGGCATCGATGGCGCTGCCAGGCAAGTCCGGGACGGGAGGGAGAGGATTAAGTTTCTCGGGATTTTCAAATAAAACCACGCCGGTAAAGGGTTTTGGCTTGTTGCGAATTCCGAACTGCGCCACGAGGAAAGAAGGACGGGCGCGACGTAGCGCTTCCGAGGAGGCCCATTCTACGAACGAGTTTCCAAACAGCAAGGCGCCGTTGCCGCTGAGATAAAGCGAGCGCAGGAACTCCCGGATCGCGGGTTCTTCCGCCACCTCCGCCGGACACCATTGCGTGACCTCGACTTTGCGGAGATTATCGAACACCGCGTCCGCGTCGGAGAGGTCCTTCCGCATGATATTCATCTCGTGCGCGAAGCTCTCCCGGAAGGAAGCCAGCCTTCCGTAACTGAGCAGGATGGCGGCAGAGGGCGTGGCCCCGGCACGTCCGCCCGTTCGCAGGTAATCGACCAGGCTGGATCCGGCGTCACACACCCAAGTGTCCGCAAGCGACGAGTCCGGACGGCCCAACGCCACATCCAACAGTCCTCCCGACCGCCCCCCGGCCCCGCCGGGTGTACCTCCCAGGAGAGTTTGCGCGGGACTCTGATCCGCGCCGGATGAAGTCAAATCGAGCTTCAGCGGGCGGCCGATTCCCTGCCACTTCGTCCAAACCGTTTCCGGATCAAGCGGAAGGGGCTTAGGTAGAATCAAGAGAATCAGCCGGCGTTCGGCCTTGCCGGCGGCGGTCTGAGTTTTCGGACCGCGCTGATCAACCACGTCGAAAACCGCTTGCACAGCTCTCCGCCATTCCTGGAAGTACGGCGAGCGGGCCAGAAGAGACGAATTCTCGATCGTTTGTTCGGTGGTCGAGAACTGCTTCCAGTGGCGCACCCCCATCTTTTCCTCGAGTTGCACCACGTCCTGGAACAGGTTGGAAAACTCAACTTCGCTCAGGCTGGCCACGTACACGATCAGGTGCTGAACCGACTGCCGCTCGTATGGAAACTGGTACTCCCACTCGCGAAGATGCTGGTTGGTGAAGGGAAGGAAGGTCAGCGGCAGGCGCTTAAGCAGGCCTTTCCTCAACGCATCCTGAACGTCTTCCGGCAGCTTTTCTTCGGGTCGCATGCCAGCTCCCAACTTGCGCGGGCTTCCAAGGGAACGCCCCCTCGTTCACGGGCTTCGGACCAAAGCCCGGTACCATATATTCTATGTCCCACACAGGCGTTTTTCAATCGGGTGGCGCGGCAACATTCTGAGAATGCTCTCTGTGCGGAAGCGATGCGTTCCGCGACAGCCGCCCTACTCACAGGGACAATGCTTGGTGTTAGAATTGAGTTCGGCAAGGAGCCGAGTCAGGGATTCCTATGGCCGGGACAGTTGATTTGCGGCCCCGAAGCTCCTCACGCGGATGTATTCGTCGTGACGAGGCTAAGAGTCCTTCCAAATTCCGGGCTTTCATCACGGAAGCGGAGGCGTTCGCCGCCCTGCGCGGAGTGTTTCTCGCACTCCTGTTGGGGGCGGGAGCCCTTGGGGCAGTCGAGAAGGGCGCTTTAACGGGAACCATCGTTGGGTCTGCCAACCGTCCAATTCCCGGAGCGAAGGTCACGCTGGCCGCTGCCGATGGGAGCCGGCAAACCGTCAAAGCAGATCAGAAGGGGCGCTATTCGTTCTCCTCCCTGGAACCTGCCAGTTACACCCTCGATGTGGAGGCTGCCGGCTATAAGCCTGGCAGGCGAGCTGATGTGCGGGTTACGGGTGGGACCTCCACCACGGTTGACTTGTTTCTAACCGCGAGCGCCCCTTCCCAACCCAATCCAGAGTCCACCCTTGCACAACCGGCCGGCTTTTACGACGACACAGCCTTGAAGGCCAGCGGAGTCCAGACCGCGATTGACGCGGCGGGGTATTCCTCCCAAGCTCAGAGCCCGCGCCGATTGTTAAGCGAGGGTCCGAGCCTTTCCCTCAACCCACCCTCTCCCCGCGCACCGGAAACACCCAAATCCACAGAAACAGAGCACAGGCTTAGGGAAGCCCTTCGAACGGCTCCGGACGATTTCGATGCCAATCATCAGCTTGGAGAGTTTTACCTTTCCGCGGCAAAACCCGCCCCCGGTATTCCTTATCTCGAAAAGGCACAGGATTTGAAGCCCGGAGACGCCTCAAATGAATTCGACTTGGCGCGCGCTTATCTCGGAACCAAGAACGCGGCGAAAGCGCAGCCGCTTCTGCGAGACTTAATCCGCGGCAATGACACCGCTGAATACCACAATCTACTCGGTCAGGCGGACGAAGCGCTGAATGATCCAGCTTCTGCGCTCAAAGAATTCAAGCTTGCGGCGCAGATGGACCCGAGCGAGAAAAACACGTTCGACCTGGCGAACGAGTTGTTCTTCGTCACCGACAGCAACGGTCCTGCTGTTGAGGCTTTCACGCGAGGCGTCGCCCGTTTCCCCGATTCCGTAAGGATGCACATTGGGCTCGGTATCGCCCTTTACGCGCGCAATTCTTACGATGCGGCAATCGAGGCGCTGTGTCACGCTTCGGATCTCGACCCTTCTGATCCCCGGCCGTATGTCTATCTCGGTAAGATGTACAACGTTTCGAAGAGCCGGGGCGATGAGGTCGCGAAGCGCATGCAGAGGTTCATGGAGACAAACCCAGACAACCCGCTTGCTTACTACTATGGCGCTCTCAGCTTATGGAAAGGCGCTCACGGCGATACGCAAGGCATCGACGAGGCCCGGGTTGAAGCGCTGTTCAAGAAATCGCTGGCGCTCGACCCGCAGTCGGCGGACACGCATCTGCAGCTCGGAATCCTCTACCATGATCAGCGCCGCGAACCGGACGCCATCTCGGAGTTTGAGGCGGCCATCCGCTTGAATCCCGACAATCCCGAGACCCACTACCACCTGGCACAGGCCTACCTCCGCACGGGCGACAAAGAGCGCGGGCAGCAAGAGTTGCGGGTTTATGAGAAGCTCCGCACTCGTGAAGAAACTGGGAACTCGAAAATCGAAACTGGAAAGCCGAGAACAGCCCCATGACTCTTGTTTGGCGCCTACCTCGCTTTTTATGTGCGCGCCAGGCGTGTTCACCAACTCATGGGGCGCAAACACCAACCGACCATCGCAGATCGACAATCATTCGTAGCGCAGCGCTACCATGGGATCCACCTTCGTTGCGCGGTGCGCGGGGACGAAGCTGGCCAGCGCGGCGATTGCCAACTGCACGAGCACAATGAGCGCGAAAGTTGAGGGATCAGTAGGCCGGACCGAATACAGGTACGAAGCGAGAAGCCGCGTCAAGGCGATAGCTCCCGCAAGGCCGGCGGCGATCCCGATCACGAGCCAACTGAGGTTCTGGCGGAGAATCAGCCAGACAATCTGTTGCCTGCGGGCGCCGAGAGCCATGCGAACGCCGATTTCGTGTGTGCGCTGCCGCATACCATAAGAAGCCACGCCGTAGATGCCCACTGCCGCCAGCACGGCTGCAATCGACGCGAACGCTCCAATCAATAGCAAGATGAACTGCCTTCCCGCGGCTTCTCTGGCCACCCATTCATCCATGGTCTTGATATCGGTGACCGGCTGGTCGGGATCGACTCGCCAAATCTCTTTCTCGACTCGGGGAATCAGCCATGACGGCTCTGCGCCGACGCGCAGCACCAGCGACATCTCCTGCGCCGGCCATTGATCGTAGGGCATGAAAAGCTCAGGATCAGGCGGCGCATCCAGCCCGAGTTGCCGAATATCACTCACGATTCCGACGATCTCGAGCATGTGCGGTTTGAACTGGACGTGCGTGCCTGCGGAGGTTCGCTCGGCAACGTAGCGGTAAACCACGATAGTCTTGCCGACCGGGTTCTCGGCCGGCCAGTATTTGCCGGCCATGCTGCGGTTGATCACGCCGACCAAGGGCGAGTTTGCAGAGTCACCGATCTCCAGCTCTCTGCCATTCAACAACGGTATTCCCATGGTGCGAAAATAACCCGCGCTGACGGCATGGTAGCCCGCTGTGCCCTGGCCGGGATGTGGTCCCGGAATCTCGAACCCGTTCGATGTCTCGTTGCGCGTTAACGGGAGGTCCGTGACGGTGCCGGCCGAGAGGACCGCAGGCATTGCCGCGAGGCGCTGCAGGACTTGGTCGAAGTACGCAGCCTGCTTTTCAGGTGTGGAGTACTTCGCCTCAGAAAGACTCACCTGCATGGTCAGCAGATGTTCGGTGCGGAAACCCACGTCAACTTCGAGCAGACGAATGAGGCTCTTCATCATCAGCCCTGCGCCGACCAGCAAAACTAGGGACAAGGCAACTTCGAGCGCCATCAGTCCTCCGCGCATCCCGCCCGCGCGACTGGCGGCGAGGGTACTCTGCGCGGGCCGTGCAGCTTTCCAAGCAGGCAAAACGCCGAATAGAACGCTCGACAGTACGGACAGGAGCGCGCTGAAGCCCAGCACCGTCCAATTAAGGTGGAGCTGGGCATCTTCGAGCCGCGAGAACAGGGAACTGAACGGCGGCGCAATGCGCCCCACCAGTGGTATTGCCCAATAGGCGAGCGCCACGCCGATTGCACCGCCCGAGCCCGCCAGCAGCAGGCTTTCCGTCAGCAGTTGTCGCAAGATGCGCCCGCGGCTGGCCCCCACCGCCGTGCGGATGGCCATCTCGCGCTCGCGCGCCGCACCCTGGGATAAGAGCAGGTTCGCGACGTTGGCGCAGGCAATGAGAAGCACGAAGGCGACTGCGCCCAACAGAAGCCACACAGTCTGGTTGGCGCCCGAAACGACGTATTGCGCGAGCGGTTGGAAGGCGATTCCTTGCGCTTGTTCGGAATCAGGATAGGCTTGCGCGAGGCGGGCGGCGATGCCGTTCATCTCCGCCAGCGCCTGCTCCTTGCTTACACCCGGGGCAAGGCGTCCCAACACCCGCACGCTATGCCAATTACGGGCCGGGGTTGGAACGACAGGTACGAAGATGTCGGACGCCGGGGTCGCCCAGGGGTGTGATCGAAAGCGAACCTGGGACGGCAACACGCCGACGACCGTGTACGCACGCCCCTCGAGGTGGATCGGTTTGCCGACGATTCCTGCATCGCTGCCGAATCGCCGCTTCCAGAACGCGTAACTCAATATGGCCACGCTTTCGGTGTCATCGCTCCTGAACTCGCGCCCCATTGCGGGGCTGACTCCCAAAGTCGCGAAGAAGCCGGGTGTGACGGTCGAAGCCTGAACGCGCTCGGGTTCCGCCGTGCCTGTCAGATTCAGAGAGTCACCTCCATAGGCGGCCAGGGATTCGAACGTGCGGCTTTGACGCTGCCAATCACGGAAATCGGCATACGACGCTTGCTCGACGCCGCGTTTCCTCTTGCCCTCGAGGGGAAACAATCTGAAAAGCCGCTCCGAATGCGGATAAGGCAGGGGGCGCAGCAAGACTGCATCCAGTAGGCTGAAGACGACGGCGGTCCCACCGATGCCGAGCGCCAGCGTCAATGCCGCCACGGCCGTAAAACCGGGATTCCTGCGCAGCACACGCAAACCGAAGCGCAAATCCTGCCACGTGGTTTCGACCGTCGATTCCCAGCCGGCGCTGCGGATTTCTTCCTTGACCGCGTCCACGCTGCCCATTTCAACTCGCGCCGCACGCGTTGCTTCTTCCCGGCTCATGCCGGAACGCATCTTGTCTTTCGCCGCAGCGTCAAGATAGTCGCGCAGTTCTTCGTCCATTTCCCGTTCCACTTGCCTTTTGCGGAACAGCGCTCGCAGGCCAGCAACGACGCTTCTGATGCGGAACATGGCAATCTCCTTCACCACCAAGGCAAAAAAAGGCCAATCAACTTCAATCACCAATCGCCAATCACAAATCACTAATGGCCGGCGCCCTCATGATTCGCGTGATTGCCGCGAGTTGTCGCCCCCACTCCTCGGTCTCGGCTTTCAGTTGCTTCCGGCCAAGAGTAGTGAGTTGGTAGAATTTCGCGCGGCGATTGTTCTCCGTGGGGCGCCATTCGGGCTTGATCCAGCCCGCCCGCTCCAGGCGGCGGAAGGCGGGAAACAACGAGCCGGGGTTGACGCGAAATACTCCCTTGCTGATCTGCTCGATCCGCAAGGCGATGCCATAGCCATGCAGGGGTTCAAGCGCCAGGGTTTTCAAGATGAGCATGTCCAGAGTTCCCTGGACCAGCTCGCTGGATTTCATGGTCTCTCCTCTCGACGGTCAAGATGAGGATACGCTCCTCCTCTAGATTGTCAAGAGGACAACATGTCATTTGTGATTTGCGATTGGTGATTGGTGATTGTCGGTTGAGGTGGAGCGGAAGGTGACTCTCAGGGAACAGCTTCGGGGGCAATCACAAATCACAAATCGCAAATTGCCAATGATTAGCCGCTGCTTTATTCGTACCGCAGTGCCGCCATGGGATCGACTTTCGTGGCGTGGCGCGCGGGCAGGTAACTCGCAAGTAGGGCGACGGAAAACAGGAGGACAGGAACCAGCAACAGCGTCAGTGGATCGTACGCGCTAGTCTGGTAAAGCGTGGCCCGAATCAGGCGTTCGGCAAGGGGAAACAATACCAATCCGATTCCACAGCCAGACGCAGCGAGCGCGGCGCCGCGTTTCATGACCATCCACCAAAGTCCCGCCGGGTTGGCGCCCAGCGCCATCCGTATGGCCAATTCCCGATGTTGTTGCGCCACCAAGTATGACATCACACCGAACAGTCCAATGAGCGCCAGGGCCAAGGCGATCAATCCGAAGGACAACGTCAGGAGAGTAGTGAAGCGACGCTGAGCCAGCGATTCAGATATTAGTGTGTCAAGGGCCGCAAAGCTGTAAATGGGAAGGTCCCGGTCGAGCGACCAGATCTGCTGCTGGATGCGCGCGTATAGGTCCTTGTCCTGTGTGCCGCGGTCGGTTCGGAGGATTAAGGCAGTGCGGTCGCTGGTATGGGTCTGAAGTTGGAACATCGAGTGGTAGATCATGGGCGGCGGATCGGCGTCGAGGGCTGAAATGTGTACGTCGCGCGCGATACCGATAATCGTGAACAACCCGCGCCCGCCCCAGTGAAACCGTTGGCCGAGGGGATCCTGCCCGGGAAAATACTGGCGCGCCATCGTTTCGTTGATGATGGCGACCAATGACGTGTTGGGGCGATCCTGGTCTGTGAAGTTCCGGCCCCGCAGAATCGAAATCCCCATGGCATGGAAATATCCCGGCGTCACCAGCGAGTTTTCCGCCCAGTGAAAATCGTCGGGCGCGGCATGTTCGAGGCGAAACCCAATCTGGCGGCTGTCGCTCAGAGGCAAGTGGCTCGCGGCCGCCACGACCTGTACCCCCGGGAGATGCGCGAAGCGGTCGATTAATTCCTTCTGTACAACTTCCCGCTTCGCGGCATTGGGGTAGCGAGCCTCGTCAAACAGAGTGCGCACGATGTAAACGCCCTGAGGACTAAACCCGAGAGGGGCATTCAAGACGCGCAAGAAGCTCCTGAGCAGCAGGCCGCCCCCGACCAACAGAAGAAGCGTGGCGGCGATTTCGCCCACGACGATAAAATTCTGCAACCGATCCGTTCCACGCGCCCCGCGGTTTTGCGAAGATTCCTTCAGGCAGTCCTGCGGCGCGACGTGCGAGAGCCGCCACGCTGGAACAAATCCAAAAAGCACCGTAGTCAGCAGCAAGAGTACTGCCGTAAACATCAGGGCCATGGGCTCGATCGCAACTTCCTCGAGGCGCGGCACGTCTGCGGGGCCGAAGACGCGCACTCCCTTCACCATCACGAAAGCCAAAGCAAATCCGCCGCCGGCTCCTAGAAGGGAGAGCAGAAGGCTCTCCACCAGACACTGCCGCACCAAACGGGATCGAACTGCGCCAATCGCGCTCCGAACCGCCATTTCGTGAGTACGATAACTGCCGCGAGCGAGCAGCAGATTCGCGACGTTGGCGCAGGCGATCAAAAGAACGCTGGCGACAGCGGCCATCAGAAGAATCATCAGCGGCCGGGCCTTCTGCACCGCGTAGGCGGCAAAGCGGTGCACATGGGGGACCACTCGGATGGTGCCGGAATAGAATTCCGGAAGCTGCTGCATAAATCCGGCCGCAACGGAGGTAACGTCTGCCTGGGCTTGACGCTCGCTCAGGCCCGGCTTCAGCCGTCCGATGAAATTGACGCCAAATTCCATCAAGCGATCCTTCAAGCGGTCTGGAGCGAACACTTCGGGAACCCACAGGTCGGGCCGCTCGGAGAGCGGAGCTCCGTCAGAGGGAAAGTGAAACGACGGCGGCATGACCCCCAGCACCAGATAAGGTCTTTCATCCAGCTTGATGGACTTGCCCAGAATTCCGGCATCGCCGCCGTAGTGCCGCTGCCACAACGAATAGGAAAGCACGGCCACTGCTGCGCCTCCGTTTTGCTCCTCCTCGGCTGTGAACACCCGTCCCAGCCTGGGCGAGACCCCGAGGAGCTGAAATACCGAAGCAGTAACCGAAGCGGCGTGAATGCGCAACGGATTTCCTTCCCCTGTAAGATTGAATCCCGCGTCTTCATAGGCTCCGGTCTGCACGAAGGTACGGTTGCCATCGCGATAATCCAGATACTCCCCGGCCGCCATTCCAACTTCCATGTCGCCTCCCAATTGCGGCACGGTCTCTGACACCACTGCCAACTCCGAGGGAGTGCGGTACGGAAGCGGCCGCAGGAGAATAGTGTTGATCAGGCTGAACACGGCAGTGTTGGCGCCGATGCCGAGGGCAAGGGTGAGTACGGCGACAGCAGTGAAGCCGGGATTCTTCCCCAGCATGCGCAGTCCATAGCGTAAGTCTTGCAGCAAGGTTTCAAGCCAGCCCCAGCCCCACATGCCGCGAGTGACTTCTTCCACGAGTCCGACGTTGCCGAATTCGCGTAGGGCGGCGGCTCGCGCCCGCTCGGCGGATTCACCCTGATCCATGCGCTCCTTGGCGGCCATCCGCAAATGGCCCTCGACTTCCTCGTTCAGCGACGTCTCCATCGACTTGCGCCGGAAGAGTGCTCGCAGGCGAAACCACAACTTGCTGATCATCGGTACCTCCACTTCAGTGGCTAGTGGCTAGTGGTCAGTGGCTAGTATCTGCGGACAAACGTTCGTTGAGAAGCTTGGCGGCGCCACAAGCCGAGGATCTCCCCTGGCCAACCAGCAATCACTAGCCACTAACCACTAGCCACTGCTTCATTCATACCGCAGCGCCTCCATGGGATCCACTTTCGTCGCCCGTCGCGCGGGGACGTAGCTGGCCATAAATGCCACGGCGATTACCCCCAGCGCGGCCATGGAAATGGGCAAGACGCTGGATGGAGGCAGTCCCTCAATCAGACTACCGGCGAGTTTCCTGGACCAAAGCGCCACCGGAATTCCTACGAGCAGCCCGGCTGAGACCATCCCCAGCGCGTCCCGCAGCACCATCCAAGTCACTGTGCCGCGCGTCGCGCCGAGCGCCATGCGGACGCCAATCTCTTTCGTGCGCCGCGCCGCTGTGTACGCCAGCAGTCCATAGAGGCCGATTGCGGCGAGGATTAACCCCAGCGTGCCGAATGAGCCGGAGAGCATGGCGATGAGCCGCTCCGGAACGATGGCGGCATCGACCTGCTCGGACATGGTAGTAATGTGGCGCACCGCAGCGCCCTTCAATATCTCGGCAACGATGCGCCGTACCTCACCCGTCACTGCCTCAGGGGGGATGCTGGTGCGGAGGATGAAATCACTTGCGTCCATTCTGCCGTCGCCGAAAGCGGTCAGGTAGAGGGTGCGGGGCGGCGCCCCGTGCGCGTCATCGTATTTTGCATCGCCCACGACGCCCACGATTTCATACGGCTTGTCCGGCCCGCCGATGTTTTTCCAATCCTTCTCGATGGTGAGATGCTTTCCGATAGGGTTAGCGTCAGCGAAGTAATATCGCGCCATGGCCTGGTTGATGATCGCGACGCGCGGGCCGCCTTCATCCTGGAAGGTAAAATCACGGCCTGCCAGCAAAGGCGTGCCGAGCGTCTGGAAATACTTCGGCGCGATGAATGACATCGCCACGTAGCGGCGGTCCTCAGGCTTCTGCTGGTAGCCTTCCACATTGACGAAGCTCGACGCTCCTGCGCCTGAGATCGGAGTGGGGGAACTGATCGTTGCCGTGCGCACGCCGGGAAGAGCATCCAGCCGCCCCAGCAACTCCTGATCTAAGAGAGATAGTTGTTCCGCGGAATACCCGGTGTGGGCCGTATCGAGGCTCACGAGCAGAAGGTGGTCGCGCTCAAAGCCGAGCTGATTCCGCAGGTCGGACAAATGGCGCGTAAACACGCCGGCGAGGCTCAACACGACGACGGACAGGGCTACTTGGGCTGCGACCAGACCTTTCCCGAAAAAGCGCGCCGCCCTCGCCTGCGTGGGCC
>Ga0326728_10010680_pt1 | contig 21383 bp, 19 predicted proteins | sample MB3enrmetagenome_FD_207602 | JGI IMG/M metagenome (GOLD analysis project Ga0326728, IMG submission 207602) | Lab enriched peat soil microbial communities from McLean, Ithaca, NY, United States - MB31MN | ecosystem: Environmental > Terrestrial > Soil > Wetlands > Peat | place: USA: New York... | reverse complement strand
GCATGTTGACGGTGCCGGCGATCATGCCGCGGGCGACGGATACCAGGTCGTGGACGTACTGCTCGTGCAGGGGCGCAGTGAGCTCGCCGGTGTGGCCGGCGTAGATGGTGTAGTGGCCGGGGCCCATGCGGTCGAGCAGGTGCTGGAGCGAGCCGAGGTATTGCTCGGCGGAGAGCGCGCCGACGCCGATGTAGCCGGTGCCGATGGAGTCGCCGGTGAACAGATAGCGCTTATATTTGACGACGATGGAGCCGGCGGTGTGACCGGGAACGGAGATGACTTCGGCATCGCTGTCGCCGAGCGGGAACAGGTCGCCATCCTTGACGGCGTGGACCTTGTTGCCGTCGGGGCCGAGCATGGCAACGATGGGGCCGGTGTCTTGCTTTCCGGCGTACACATTCTTGAGCTGGTCTGCGCCGATGAAGGAGGCGAGGCCGCGGATGTGGTCGTCGTGCTGATGGGAGAGGAAGATCTCGATTTCGGCGCTCTTGTTGACCAGTACGTGGTCGCGGATGTACTGGTAGAGACCGCCATGGCCCATGGTGGTATCGACGATCATGACGTTGTTGCCGCGCTCGACGACCCAGGAGGTGCCGAGCGCGTAGTCCCAGACCTGTGTGACGCCGTCGCCCATGGAGTGGCTCTGGTAGAGCGTGGTGGGATCGATCTGGCCGTCGTGCGTGCGGCCGAGGTCGCCCCAGAAGAGCGAGTTATAGACGACTTCAAATTTATGGAAGGCGGTGTACCAGGCGTCGTGAGGCGAGGGCGTGGAGGCGGGGCTCCAGATGCAGGGAGTGGGCGCGCCGAATCCGAGGAAGCTGTTGCCGCCGGACTGCAAAGCGGCTGAGGCGTTGAGCGCGGCGGCAACGGGAACCTGCATATCGTCATAGGAATGGATGATGATGACGGGCGTGTTCTTGAGCGCGGCCCAGGCCGCCTTGTCGCCAAGGAAGGCGTCGGCGGAGCCGCTGATGGGCATGGCGGCGGCAAACAGGCGGGGGTTCTTCAAGAGCATCTTCCACATGCCAGTTGCGCCCATGGAAAACCCGACGATGTAGACGCGGTTGGTGTCGGCGTTGGAATGGCTCTTGAGGAATCGATTGAGCAGCGCGAGGGTGTCGGAGTAGACGGCTTCGTCGGTCCAGAGCTTCCCTTTGGCGATTTGCGGAGCCAACACATAGACCGGGTGCTGGGCCTGGTGCGCGGGCGTGACCCACACGGTGGCGCAGTCGGTGGTGATGAGCTGGGCGTTGTTGTCTGTGCCGGCCTCCTGTTCGCCGTGAAGATAGAGAATCACGGGATACTTGCCGTTGTCCGGGCTCTTGGCCGTTGGTGAAAAGTAGCGGTAGGAAAGCGTCGATCCCTTTTCGCCCTTGAGCACGTCTGCCTTGAACAGCGCGGCCAGCTTTGGTGTCTCTGGAAAGGTCAGGTGGGTTGCGGCAGGCTGGGCGATCGCGGCGCCGGGAACAAGCGAGGCCGCTATGGCGGCAGCGAGCATGAGAAGTCGGTTCTTCATGATTCTCTCCGTGATGATAATGGCGTATCTCAGCGTCTTCAAGAGAGTTTGCGCCTCTGCGAAGGCGCTGGCAACTTCGCGGTTCTTGGAGTATGCGGATCGTTTGAAGGTTTCAGCTCCAGTGAGCCGAAGCCAATGAGTTCGAGGTTCGGGATTTCTTTGAGAGCGATAAGCGACAGCCGCTCGATTTCCCGCGAGGCGCGCAGGCGGGTCTCGATGCGGGCCAGATCGTCGTCGTTATAGCCGGGATGGGTGATGAGCTCCCAGGTTCCTTCAGGAGCCTGGCCGACTAGCGAACGAATCATAGCGGAGTCGAGCACGCCGGTGCCTGCCATGGCCAGGGTGCCATCGGTGGTGGTGAAGCCCTCTTCGCGCAGAATCCGCTGCCAGATTGAACGGAGAAAAAGCAGACCGGCGACCATGCCTGCGCGGAGAAGGCCGGCACTGGTGGTGGCGCGAACGGCCCATAGGGGCTCAAATGGATTGCGGATGCGCGTAATTCCGCAGGAACGGGCGGCGCGCAGCAGAGGACGCAGCACACGAGGGAAGGCGTGGGTGTGCTTGTGCGTGTCGATGTGGGTGAGGCGGAGGCCGGCGTTCTGGAGGAACTCGATCTGTGCGCGGGCTTCGATCTCGATCTGGTGGTCGACTCTGTTGTGCGGCGAGGTGCGATAGATCGTGTCGAGAAAGGCGGGCAGGGAGGTCGCGAACCGGTCGTTGGCGGGATCGGAGATGTCTGGAAGATCGTGGAAGGCCGAGAGGATGGGCTCTCCACCCGTGAAGACGATGTGGCAGCCCATACCGAGAGATGGCGTGGAGCGGGCAATGTCGATGGCTTCCTCGGTGGCCGGGGCTCGCGCCATAATGGTGGCGCTGGTGACGAGGCCGGCATGGTGGAGTTCGACAATGGCGCGGTTGACGCCGGAGGTCAGGCCGAAGTCGTCGGCATTCACGATGAGACGGGGCACGGGATGAGTTTAACAAGTTGGCGTGGGTCGGGCCCTCGGCCGGGGAGTTCGCGGGGCTGCTTGGCTGTTCTATGATGAAAGAAGACCGCAGATCTTGCGGCGGGTGGGGCGGTTAGCTCAGCTGGTTAGAGCGCCTGCCTTACAAGCAGGAAGTCGGGGGTTCGAGTCCCTCACTGCCCACCAAGAAACCTTCCAGGGATATCCAGAGATATTCAGATAGTCGCGATGATCTCCAGTAAATACTGGGGTTTCCGTTCTTGCGTCCAAGAATGCACTATGCCAGCCGAGGATCTCTGGTGGTATTTTTCGAAGCCAAGAGAAAAGGCGTACCGGTTGCCAGATGGCAAAGAACTGTTCCTCTTCGTTACGCGACGGGCAGGAAGCTATGGTACTGGAAGTACCGGTGGGCTGGGATGCAGAAGCTGATGACGTTGGGCAAGTATCCAGATTGGCCTTGCGCTGGCTCAAGCCAGCGAGTCCGGTGGAATTGCAATGGCAGCGCCGTAAGGCGGTCCCAATAAGGTCGGGGCCGCGCTAGCGACCCCGCTCAAGCCGCTTTGAGCGGCTCACAACGTAAAGCCCCCGGCTCTGCCGATATTTACAGTTTGAGCCGCTGGAACAGCCGTTCGGCATTTCCGCCGCGGATCGCCGCCATCTCCGCAGCATCGAGGTGGCACTTCTCTAATCCCTTGATCTGCCTTGAGCCCGCGTTGGCCGGGTCTGAGGTCTGGATCATCGGCCAGTCGCTGCCGAAGACCATCTGTGATGTGCCGGCGATGGTCTTGAGCGCTTGCAACTGCACCGAGTTACACGATTGCGCGACGTCGTAGTAGAACCGCCGAAGGTGGAAGAGGTTGGAGTTGGGCTCAGGCTCGCGGGCGAGGGCCTCGTCCAGGCCACCGGGTTCAGCGATCTTGAACCGCTCGATATACGAAGGCATGGTTCCGCCTGCGTGTGAGAAGAGGAACCGGATGTCGCCGTAGCGGGTGGCTGCGCCGGTCGTGAGCAGGCTGTAAAGGGTGCGCATGGTGTCGGTGAGGAACTCGGTGATGCCGACATGGTTTAGCGTCTGAAACGGCTTGGCCGGGTGTACGCAGACAACCGCCTTGCGCCGGTTCAGCTCGTCGAAGACCGGATGGAAGATCGGGTCGCCCAGCCAGTAGTGTTCCTCATAGCTCGACAAGATCGAGATGCCGTCGGCGTGAAGCGTGTCGAGTGCGTACTCGATCTCCTTGAGGCAGTCGTCGGCGTTGGGCAGGGGCAGCGAGGCAAGGAATGCGAAACGGCGCGGGTAATCCGACCGCATTTTGGCGGCGTAGTCGTTGAGGTCGCGAGCGAGAGAGCGGGTTTCGGCCGGGTCTCCGAACCATGTGCCGGGGGACGTGGCCGAGAGGACGGCGGCGGCGAGGTCATTGTGGTCGAGGAACTCGACGGCCTTGGCCGCGGAGTAGTCGCGCCAGGGCCGTACGTCGTCCTCCGTAACCATGCCGAAGCCAGCCATCGGGCGGCCGATCCTGGCGGCGAGCGCTTTGGCGTAACCGGGCGAGCCGTAGTGGAAGTGGCAGTCGATGGCGCGGGTCGTGGCTGCGGCGGGTGTCTGCGCAGGCAGTTCGCCGGTTGCGAGAAGCGAGCCCGCTCCCACAGCCGCAACCCCTTTCAGGAAGTTTCGACGGGAGGGTTCGGTGGCCTGTCGTGCTGGGTTGGTCATAGCGCCACCATCGTACGCCGGATCGGCGGAATGGGGATATGATGGGAAAAACAACCGCAGATCCCGAAATGCAACCGCAGATGCTTCGGCTGCGCCTCAGGATGACAGTGGTTGGTCGATAGCAGTTGGCCGGTCCCTTGAAAGCCGGCCGTTTTTTACCTGGATGACGAGAATCCTGCTCTGGCGTGGCGTTGCGGCGGAGTGAAGGAGAGTTCTATGCGCCCATCGGTCCGGATTCTGCTGGCGCTCTGTGCTGCTTCGGTTCTGATTGCCTCTGCATCCGCGGCTCCCAAGAAACATCTGGTTGTGCTGGGCGCGGCCAGAAAGGTGGCGTACTCGCGCGCGGGCGACCCTTCGGGGGCGCTGGCCGGGGAGGACTCGCTGCGTGTCCGGGCGCTGATTGTCGATGGGGTGGTGAAAGAGTGGACCACCGGCGACGCCCACGACGTGACCGACCGCAGCTTTGTGGTGCGGCGGGCGCTCAGGCTGAACGACACGCTGCCCGGCGAGAAACCGGGAGCGGAACCGAAACTCGTCCAATGGGTTTGGCAGCGGGGGCCGTGGCTGCTGGTGGATCGCGAGACCGGGCACGTAAGCGCGCTCAAGCTGCCGGACTATGATCCCGGGGTGAGCCAGGTGAGCTGGTTCCGGGACTTCGCCGCCTACTGCGGGCTGACGGCGACGGGCAAGAGCCTGTATGCGGTGGTGGCGCAGGTGGCGAAGGGCAAAGCGCTGCTCTCAAAGAGGCTCTCGGCCTTTGACCCGGCGGACCATGCCGACCCGGTGTGCGCGGCTCCGGAGTGGCAGCGGGAGCCGATGCGGGTGACCTTTCACCCGACGGGCAGGGATGCGGCGGCCTTTGACCTGGCCCCGGGGTCTGCGGTCCTTATTGAAGATGCAGATGCAGATGCAGGAGATGCCGGTGGCGGGGGCGGTCAATGAGCGGAGACTTGCGCGGGTTCAGTTCCCGGGTGAAGTTCGCGAGCACCCAGAGCATGAAGCCGATGGCTGAGCTGGCGGCGAGAAACCCGAAGAGGTGTTCGAATTCGGTCATCATGGGTTGACCCCTGGGGCGCCTTGGCTGGACGCGTAAGCGCCATACCTCAAGTGAAGCGCCGAACCGATAAGGATGGAGTTCGGAGAAAGTAAGGTCTTTGTCCGCGAAAGATAAAGCATTTGTAGGGACAATGCAGGGGAGACATAAAAGCGGGGGCAGGCGTGCCAGAGGGCCGAATGGCGGGGCTTGGGGCCACCAGCGCCAACGGGGCGGGCCGAAGAGGTGTGCGGGCGCACCTTGACACGTAACCGGGGGCACGTTTCTTATCTTGAGAGGCACTCTTTAGGGGAGTCGTCGGCGGGAGCGGTATGCTCCGGCGCCGGAACCCGAGATGAGGCGGGCCGTGTCGAACAGGAAGCAGATAGAAGCGAGGCGTTTGCGGCGGGTTAAACTGTTGTCAGACCCTACTTTGAGCAGCTGGGCTGGTGGAACCGGCCGTCCCTAGCAGGACCATTCCCGGAGACAAAATTCAGACAGGGCTTTCAAGCAAGAGAGCGCCTGTGCCCGGACGGTCCCTCAAGGCCTCCCGGGCGAGCAAAGGATGAGCGTGACAACGAGTTTAGCGATCTGGGCGGGAACGCCCGCAGGTGCCGGCAGCAGCTTTACGATGCTTTTGCCGTTAGTGTTGGTGGCGGTTCTCTACTTTCTGATGATCCGGCCGCAGCAGAAGCGCCAGAAGCAGTGGCAGGCGATGCTGAACAACATCAAGACCGGCGATCGGGTTACGACCACCGGCGGCATCCGGGGCACGATCCTCTCGCTCAAGGACGACACGATGATCATTCGCGTTGCGCCGGACAACCTGAAGATCGAGGTGGCCAAGAACGCCATCGCTTCGGTGACGACAGAGGAAGGCTCCGGGAACTAGTTCAGCATTTGGCTGCTAGCTTCTAGGCTCTAGCTGCTAGCTTGAACGTTGGCGCTGCGATCCCGGTGAACAGGGGCAGGCGGCAGGAATTGGGAAATTAGGTTTCGAGATCAACCAATGAAAAAGAATCTTAAGAACAAGGTTGCGCTGATTGTTGCCGTGCTGGTGGTGTTTCTGTACGGCATCTTTGGAGTGCCGAGCGGTGTTTCCGGCTCCGCGCTGCTGGGGGCGCTGACCAAGCGCATCCATCTGGGACTGGACCTGCGCGGTGGCGCGCACCTGATCCTGCAGGTCGAGGTGAAGGAAGCCATCAACGCCGAGACCGACAACTCCGTGGCGAGCGTGCAGCAGGATCTGAGGACGGCCAACCTGGGCTTCTCGCAGGTTTACAAGCCCGAACCGCTGAAGGCCGACGAGACGGGGCGTCCGGAACTGATCGAGGTGGACGGAGTGACGGTGGCCAACATTACGCCGGTGCGCTCGCTGCTCGACCAGAAATACGGGGCGCAGTACGACCTGGGCGGGGGCAGCGACGGGAACTTTACGCTGACCATGAAGCCTCTGGTGGTGCAGGAGCTGCAGGCCAAGACCGTTTCTCAGGCGATCGAGACGATCCGCGACCGCGTGGACTCCCTGGGCGTGAGCGAGCCTCTGATTCAGGAATACAACCTGGGCGCCAACCAGATTCTGGTGGAGCTGCCGGGCGTAAGCGATCTCGACCGGGTGAAGAACATCATCCAGTCGACGGCGCGGCTTGAGATTCATGCCGTGGACGGCGACGCTTCCGGTTTTGCCGATGAGACCACGGCGCTGCAGTCGGTGGGCGGGGTTCTGCCGACCGACGACGAGATTGTGCACGGGGCCTCGACTACGGGCGACAAGGCAGACCACGTGTTTGTGGTGAAGCGTGTCTCCGTGGTGGCGGGCTCGGACTTCCGCTCGGCCGATCCGGGGACCAATTCGAACACCGGCCAGCGCATCGTGCAATTCACGCTGACCGACGAGGCGGGCAACCGCTTCTACGAGTACACCAGCGCCAACGTAGGCAAAAGCATGGCGGTGGTGATGGGCGGACGGGTGCGCGAGGTGGCGGTGATCAAGAGCGCTATCCGCGACTCGGGCGAGATCGAGGGCACATTCACCCAGGACGAGGTCATGGACCTGAGCCGGTTGCTCAGGACCGGCGCTCTGCCTGCGTCGCTGGTGTATTTGGAGCAGCGGACGGTGGGCGCATCGCTGGGCGCGGACTCGATCAAGGAAGGCGTGACCGCGGCGATCGTGGGCGTGCTGCTGGTGATGGCCTTCATGCTGATCTACTACCGGGGCTCGGGCATCAACGCCGACCTGGCGCTGTTCCTGAACCTGGTGATTTTGCTGGGATTCATGGGCTTCTCCGGCGCGACGCTGACGCTGCCGGGAATTGCCGGCGTGATCCTGACCATAGGTATGGGCGTTGACTCGAACGTGCTGATCTTCGAGCGCATCCGGGAAGAGATCCGGGCCGGCAAGGCTGCTTCGGCGGCTGTCGATCAGGGCTTTGCGCACGCCTGGGTAACCATCGTCGATACGCACGTGACGACCATTGTTTCAGCGGCAATCCTGTTCCTGTTCGGAACCGGGCCGGTGAAAGGCTTTGCGGTAACGCTGACCTTCGGTCTGCTGGCCAACCTGTTCACGGCGGTGTACGTCTCGCGGGTGATCTTCGAGGCGCACCTGAACAAGCTGAAGGCCGGCGAGATGGTATCAATTTGAGAAGCAGCTTCTAGCTTCTAGCCGCTAGCTCTTAGCCATTCGGTGGCGGAATAGCGGTAAGGGACAACCAGTGACGAGCTAGAAGCTAGCAGCTAGAAGCTAGCGGCTGCATTTGGGAAGGGAAGAGCAGTGGAATTCTTTCGTGGCGTAAATGTGAACTGGCTGGGGTGGAAGTGGTACTTCCTCAGCTTTTCGTTGATCTTCAGCGTGCTCGGCATCGCAAAGATGAGCTACAACTGGGTGCATACCATCGATGGGATGCATACGCCGGTTCCGCTCAGCGTGGACTTCCGGGGCGGCACGCAGGTGCAGGTGCAGTTTGTGAACGCGCCGGACATCAATCAGATTCGTGCGGCGGTGAGCGCGTCCGGGGTACGGGATGCGCGCATTGAGAACTACGACACGGCGCACCCGGAGAACCACGAAGTGCTGATCAGCCTTCCCGAGGAGCGCAACGAGGCCTCGCTCGACGCGGGCCGGACGCTGATTGAGACGGCGCTGACCAGCCGCTACGGGAACCCGTTCACCATCCGCAACGTGCAGGTGGTGGGACCGACCGTGGGCAAGCAACTGGAGCGGCAGGCCGGTCTGGCGACGCTCTACTCGATGGCCGGGATGCTGATCTATCTGTGGTTCCGGTTCCAACTGATCTACGGCGTGGCGGCGGTTGTGGCCTGCTTCCACGACACGCTGATCACGGTGGGCGCGTTTGCGCTTACGGGCCAGGAGATCAGCTTGACGGTGATCGCGGCGATCCTGACGCTGGTGGGCTACTCGATGAACGACACGATCGTGGTGTTCGACCGCATCCGGGAGAACCTGCGCATCAGCCGGCGCGAGAACCTGCCGGACCTGGTGAACCGCAGCATCAACCAGACGCTGAGCCGGACGGTTCTGACCTCGGGACTAACGTTTTTGACGGTTTTGTCGTTGTATATCTTTGGCGGGCCGGTGCTCCGGGGCTTCTCGTTTGCGCTGGTGGTGGGTATTATCATCGGAACATATTCCTCAATTGCGGTAGCAGCCCCGATGCTGGTGGCCTACCAGGAGTGGCGTTCCGAGAAGGGCCGGGCGGTGGCATTGCCGGCGGCCAAGCGGAGCAAGAACTAGGTTCGGAGCCGTAATCCGGCCGGCGCCAACTGGGGCGCCGGAGAGGCGCGGCAGAGAGTATCTTGGCACGGGTAGCGCGGTTCTGATAAGGTGAACTGGCTCCTGTTTAGGCCCCAATATTCCCCGGGAACAATTTGGGAATTTGCGGTGTCTAAGAGAATGTAACCAAACCCGATTCGAGGCTGGCTATGTTTGAAGATTCCACATTTGAATCCTCGGGGAGGATCAAAAAGTCATCAAAGAGCGGCAAATGGATGATGTTCACGGGCATCGTGAACGGGTCCATTCTGGTGCTCCTGATCCTGATCCCGTTGATCTACCCTGAGGCGCTGCCCAAGGGGGCGATGGAGACGATGCTGTTTGCTCCGCCGCCGCCGCCACCGCCGCCGCCGCCACCGCCGCCTCCCGAGGTGCATGTCGTCAAGGTGCAGTCGGAGATGATGAACAACCAGCTGACGGCTCCGACCCGCATCCCGAAGAACATCGTGATGGTGTCGGAGAAGGAAGCACCGCCGGCTAACTTTGGCGTGACGGGCATGGAAGGTCTTGGCGGAGCGGGCGGCATGATGGGCTCGATCTTTGGCGACTCCGGTCCCAAGGTTCAGGCCGCGGCCCCCAAGAAGATCAACATCTCTGCCGGCGTCGCGGTTGGTAACCTGATCGTGAAGACGCAACCGGTGTATCCGCCGATCGCCAAAGCGGCGCGCGTGCAGGGCACCGTCGTGCTGCAGGCGACCATCTCGAAGTCCGGCACGATTGAGAACCTTAAGGTAGTCAGCGGTCCGCCGATGCTTCAGCAGGCGGCTCTGGATGCCGTGAAGCAGTGGCGGTACAAGCCGTATCTGCTCAACAACGAGCCTGTGGAAGTGGAGACTACGGTCAACGTGATCTTCACCCTTGGCGGCTGATCGGGATTGAGGTTTTCGGCGGTGTAGCCGCCGGGGGCTGAATGCCGGTCTCATTTAGCGGTCTGGCAATGGGCCGCGAGTCAAACCCCGCCAAGGCGGGCCCAACCAGTTCACAAACTCCTTAGGAGGAACGATCCAAGTGATTCTCGCTCAGCTTTCACATTTTGCGTCGCACACGGTCAGCAGCCTGGCACTGTTCCAGGAAGGCGAACAGACGGTCAGCTTCAGCCCCATGGGCTTGTGGAACCACATGGGATGGCTGGCGCGTGCCGTGGCCATTCTCCTGTTCATCGAGTCGATCTGGTCGCTGGCCGTAATGATCGACCGCTACCTCTATTTCTCAGCCGCCCGCAAGCAGTCTCGTGAGTTCGCTCCCAAGGTTGCCGGCGCTCTGAAGGACAGCAAGCTGGAAGAGGCGATCAAGATCGCCGATCGCAGCAAGAAGTCGCACCTGGCCGAGGTTGTTACGGCCGGTCTGCAGGAGTTCCGGGCCTCGGCCGGCGTTGCCAATGCTGAGACCATCGAGAGCTCGAGCCGCGCTCTGGAGCGCGCCGAAGCAATCGTTCACGCCAAGCTGAAGAGGGGCCTTGCGGTTCTGGCCACCATCGGCTCGACGGCTCCTTTCGTCGGCCTGTTCGGCACGGTCGTCGGCATCCTGAACGCCTTCCAGCAGATCGCTACCCAGAAGACCTCGGGTATCGGCGCGGTGGCCGGCGGTATTTCGGAAGCCCTGGTAACGACGGCATTCGGCCTTCTGGTCGCGATTCCGGCGGTTATGGCGTTCAACTACTTCACCGGCCGCGTCGAGGCGTTTGACGTCGAGATGGACAACTCCTCGAGCGAGCTCATCGACTACTTCATCAAGCAGAGCCACAAGCGCTAAGCAGGCAGCGGCTTCAGGCGTGGCGAGAATCCGGACGCGGGGCGGGGGACTGACCCTCTTCCGTCCCGCGGATCGAAGATCGCGCCGGCTGCTTGAAAAGATTGGAGCCGGGCCCACAGGCCCGACAAACCCCAAACCCCACGGAGCCCCACAATGGGAGTTGCAGTACGTGACGAAGGCAAGAAGGTAAACTCCAACATCAACGTCACCCCGATGGTGGACGTCATGCTGGTGTTGCTGATCATTTTCATGGTCATCACCCCGATGCTGCAGAACAAGGTGCAGATCACCATGGCCACGGTGGAGAACGCCACGGCGATGCCCGATGCCGACAAGGACGACGCAATTGTGATCGCGGTGACCCGCGACGGCAGCGTGTTCCTCGGCCAGGACAAGGTGGATCCGGCCAATCTGGGCACCATCATCGCCGACAAGCTGGCGGACAAGACCGACAAGACGATCTATTTTCGAGCCGATTCCCGCGCGCAGTTCAAGTCAGTAGAAGATGCGATTGACGATGTGCGTACGGCGGGAGTGGACGAGATTGGCCTTCTGGTACAGAAGAAGGAAGGCAACCTCGCCGGCGGCGAGTAAGGACGCGAGATTCCGGATCGCCCGCTTGAGCTAACAAGCATGGCTTCCGCGCGAGCGGGGCGGCGGGCGAGACGACAGGCGGGGCATGGGCTCCGCGGGAACATACTTTAAGAGGAGTTTACGTCATGGCAATGACAACTGGCGGCGGCGGCGGCAGCATGGCCGACATCAATGTGACGCCGATGATCGACATTCTGCTGGTGCTGTTGATCATCTTCATGGTCATCGTGCCGGTCACCCCCAAAGGCCTGGATGCACTGGTGCCGCAGCCCCCGAAGGACAAGCAGCAACCGCAGCAGACCCAAGACCGCACGATCGTGGTGCAGGTGTTCTACCAGGCCGGCCAGACCCCGTACTACAAGATCAACGAGGACGCGGTCAACAACGGCGTGGGCGGCAAGGCGGCGGATGTGGAGCTGCTTCAGAAGCTGACGGCGATCTATGCCAACCGCGCCGAGCGCGTGATGTTTGTGCGCGGGGACGACGAGGTGAGTTTCGCCTACATCGCCAACGTGATCGACATCGGCAAGGCGGCGAACGTGGATCATATCGGCCTGATGACGCCGAAGATCCAGGCCGGTCAGTAAAGGTTCAGCGGGAAGGCCGCGTCCTGGTGGATGCGGCCTTGGAGCCGTGGACGGCGTCACAGCGCCGTAAGCGGCAGGGAAGAGTAGAATTTGCGGCGTACCGGCAGCGGGAACCCGCTTGCGCGGAAGCGAAACACGAGCAGGCACGGCAAGACCAGAGGCCGGCCTGAAGGAGAAGAGACTGAGATGAACGGACCCGCACGTATAACGGCGCTCGCGGTGGCCCTGGCAGGCATGGCGATTTCTCTGAGCGGGTGCAACCAGCTTAGGGCTCGGGATCAGCTGAACAAGGGCGTGGACGCTTACAAGAGCGCGCACTACGAAGAGGCGATCGGGCACTTCCAGCAGGCGACGGAACTCGATCCGAAGCTTCCCATGGCGAAGACCTACCTGGCGACGGCGCTGGCCCAGAATGTGGTTCCTGGGCTTGAGACGCCGGAGAATCTGAAGACAGCCAATCAGGCGATCGCCATGCTGAAGGACGTCATTGCCGAGAATCCCTCGGATGTGAACAGCATCAAGCAGGTAGCAGGCATCTACTTCAGCATCAAGAAGATGGACGATGCCAAGGAGTGGCAGAAGAAGGTTCTTGCGGCGAGTCCGAACGATGCCGAGGCGGCCTACACGATCGGCGTGATCGACTGGACGCTAGCTCACCAGAACACTCTGAAGGCTTTGCAGTCGGCCGGCGTCAACGACGACGGGCAGGGCAACACGAAGGCTCCGAAGAAGGTGATGGAGCCGCTGGCCAAGGAAAACGGGGCGCTGGTAGCCGAAGGCCTGGACTATCTGAACCAGGCAGTGAAGAACAAGGCCAACTACGACGACGCGATGGCTTACCTGAACCTGATCTACCGGCGCAAGGCGGATGTGGACTACGGCAACTCCGCGGCTGTGAAGGAAGACGTGGCGCAGGCCGAGAAGTGGCGCACCCAGGCGATGGACACCCGCAAGGCCAACGAAGCGAAGAAGAATCAGGGCCCGGGCGGTATCACGATGGGCGAGAACGGCGAATTGAAGTAGCCTTCAAGCTGCGAGCAAGAACCAGAAAGGCCTCCGCTAACGCGGGGGCCGTTTCTTTTGCTAGAGCGATATCCGGGGGAGACGGGGTGGGCGTCGGCCGGGCGGATCTTTACCCAAAGCTGGGGGCGGGAATCAGGCGGCTTCAAGGCTGCCCCGTGGCGGACGCCGCTGCGCGAGCAGCGAGTCCGTCGTTGAATTGTTTGACCCAGTCGTCGGATTTCTTCCAGAGCTCGCGATCGGCCCGGGTGATGTGGGCCTTGCCGTCATAGGTGTGCCGTTTCTCTACGGATTCGTATTGGGGGAGGGGTTTTTCGCGGTCGCACTCGTGGCTGGAAGCGTCGATTTTTGGCACGGTGTATCCGCGCTTATGCCATTCCCCCGGTTCTTCGACTTCGATGGGAACGTCTCCCGGAGCCTGGGGCGCGTAGTTCTGGCCGTTGACCTCTTCGATCTCCTCGACCTGCTCCGCAGCGACCAGCTCCTCTTTGGCGCGGGTGAGGTTGTGGGAGGCGGACTGGATGGCGACGAGGTAGGGCCAGACGGTCTTCTTGTCGAGCTTGTCGGCGGCCAGAGCGGCGAGTACGGCGTCGAGGGCCATCTGGATTGCGCCGCGGTCCTCGAGCGGGGGGAGAGCTACGGTGTGGTCGCGCTGGCGGTTGTGGCGGACGAGGTTGGTCTTGCGGTTGTGGTGGTAACAGAGCGGCTCGCCGCGGAGCGCGTTGGCGTGGCAGCGGCGTCCGTTAGGAAAGATGTGGCGGCACTCCGGACATAGTTTCGATTCTGACATGGCGATATCCCCCCCACCCATATCTCGGGTCGTGGACGTTTGGAATCAACGAGATAGATGGTCCGGAAGGGAGCTATCTATCCCAGAATGAGTACTTTCGAGCGTTCTATCCTGTTTTCAATGAGTTAGCCTAGATTGGCTCGATGTCAGCATCGCGTTTTCTGGATCTTCCGTTCCGCCTGCTGCTTTGCATTGGTTGGGAGTTCCCGTTGGCGGCGGCCAGTCGGCTTCTGGCTTCCTTGTCGAGGGCTCTCATCTCGCGACTGAAGGTACGGCTGTCGATCACACCGTGGATTCGATAGTTGCAGAGCTCGGCGGAGCGGTAGAGTGGCTCCAAGATGTAATCGCGCGAGTGCATGAGTGCTAGAGAAAACTGGCTATCGGTGTCCATGATTTGAGTGTAGGGAAAAAGGGAAAAATGATCGGCAAGGGAGGGTTGCATGGTAAGTGATTGATGAATCATGGGATGCGGGGATGGATTGGCTGGGGAGGGGGTTGACAGGTGGATAGGTGGTCCGGCGAATAGGTGGTCCGGGCTGGGTTGGCGCGGTTCGCGGTGGGATTTCGCGGCGTTAATACGAGATGGCCTGGAATCGGATGGTCCGAGGATCGAGGGCCTCCGATTCTCCGGTAAAGGTAAAACGGGGGGGAGTTCCGGAAGGGCGACCAACCGGGCACGACCCAAATCCTAGAGCCTGTGGCGTTCTTGGGGATTAATCCGTGGCTCGGGAGGGTTCCCGCTCTTCCAGGTCTCAAAGGCAAAATTCCCCCCAAGGACGAAGACTTTGTCCGTGGGGACCCCGGACCTGTGGCCACCCAGTCCTAGGTGGCTGGTCAGATAACGGCCGCCCGCCGGAGTATTCATGTAGATCGGGGCAGCCTATTAGTCTGTTATGAGGAACAGGAGATTCTGAAAATGAGATTTCGACAGAAACCGGGGAACGGTAGCAGTTCAATGCGCAATTGGATTCGGTTGATGGTATTGTCGGTGTTGATTTCCAGTTTGCACATTTCTATCTACGCGGCTGAAAGTGAGAAGTTCTCGGTTGGCGCCGCGAAAGTCGATATCACTCCGTCGGCACAGGATTTGCCCAAGCCTTATGGGTCTGTCTTCCAACATATTTATGCGCGCGTGATTGCGGTGGATAACGGGAAGTCGAGAGCGATTCTTGCCTCCGTCGATGTTTCGACTCTCTCGGAGGATTTCCCCGCCCGATTCACGCAGAGAATTGCCAGGGAGGCCGGCATTGCTCCCGAGCACGTGCTATTGGCGCAAACCCATGCTCACGACTCAATCATGGTTGGCGAGGCGGGTCCGGGTATGCCAATGGCTCATACACCCGCTTTTGACGCGAAGGTTGAAGCAGCGCTAGCCGAAGGCGTGCAGCAAGCAATCAAGAATCTTCAGCCGGCGCGCATCGGTTTCGGCCGTGGGAGATCCTACATCAACACCAACCGCATGCAATGGGATCCCGAGCAAATGCGATACGTCGTAGGCGCGGATCGGTCCGGTCTTCTCCCTACCGACAAGACGGTAAACGTCGTCTCATTCGAGACGACTGCGGGGAAGCCGATTGCGCTGCTGGCGAATTACTCCCTGATGCCGATCGCGCACCTGAGAGATGGGCGCGAGGGAAGCAATCAAAGGCTAGGCGGCGATGTTCCGGATGCGACATCGCTCTATCTCGAGAAAGCGATGGGCAACGACGCTGTGGCCATCATGACCATGGCCGGCGAAAATCAGCACCCCATTTATCAGATCGACAAGCAGGCGCACGATGCGGTCGAAAGAAGCGAGGAATTGACCCTCGCTTACGGCGTGATGCTTGGCGAGGAGATCCTGGCGGTTTCGCGCGACATCAAAACCAGGATGACGGAGGGGCCGATCTACACCGCCTCGAACTCCGCGACGTGTCCTGGAAAAACGACTACGCCGAAAACGGCGCCGGGGCCATGCACGGATACGGCGAACGGCACGATCCCGCAGTGTGCGTACAAAGAACAAGATACCCCTCCGGTGACATTCAAGATGGGTCTCTTAATGCTCGGCAACATTGCGATCGATGGAATGTGGGAAATTGTTGACGCCACGATCATCCAGCGCATTGAGGCTGCTTCGCCCTATGCAAATACCTTTGTGATCTCGCGATTTATGGGCCCTGCCGGATACCTCGTTCACGATGAAGGCTATGAAACAGTGACCTTCGACAGCATCAATACCCACCTGAAAGCAGGTTGCGGCGAGCAGGCAGCTATCAAAGGGTTCCTCGATATGCTTCCGGCCACACAGTGAAGATCGCCGATGAATTGGGCAGGTGGCGACGATCTCACGCAGAATCATAATAAGTCGAGGGTGCCCCGAGCCTTTCCTGAGCTTGTCGAAGGGGGCCCTGGTCCGCCGCCGCGGAGGGACCGGGTACGATCGTTCTCGATCCTCCCGCCAGTTTTGCTAACGATATGCCGGCTTTGCGACTGTAACCCTGAATTCTGGCGGTTCCGGTCGTATGACCGCGAATGTGGAAGTTCAGGAAAGCAGCTTTAGATTCCTCGCCGCGTTCGGGATGACACCTAGTTTTTGGTCTTGGGCGAGTGACCGCCTGCTGGTCAACGGCTTATAGGGAAACAACCCCGCGGGTTTCGGCGCGGATGCTGTTGCAGGCCTCCGCGAACCGAGCCTGGTCTGGCGCTTGGTGAAGGGCCATCCCGTCCCTTCAGGACGGCGAACACAACGGGACATCCATTCCTATCTTCAATCGCTCCCTACGGGAGCGGGTGTTGTGGCCGGGTGGGGGCCGTGATCTCCCTGGTCTCAAAATCGAGAACCGGACACCCATTTTCGTGGTGGGTACAAAGACGGAACAGCCGGGCCTGGGGCCCGGCTGTTTTGATTTGGAGGTTGAGGCGGCCGGGGTTGTGCTACTGCCCGCCCTGTTTGAGGATCTGCTCGGCGAGGTAGTTGCGGACCTTGGCGTCGTCCTGAAGCATTTCGAGGTAGGCGTTCTGTAGCAACTGCTTCTGGCTCTCGTGGAGGAGCTGGTGGATGGTCTGCTGCACGCGAGGGTCGTTTAGCTCGCGCTGCCCGGCGGGCTCGCGGGCGAGGACCTTGAAGATGGCGTAGGCGCTGACCTTGTGGGCCGCGTCGTAGAGGGGCATGACGGGCGAGACCTGGTCGATTTTGAGGGCGCTGAGGGCGTTGTAGATGGGCGCGTCGGACTTGAGCTGCGACTCGGGGATGAAGCCCATGTCGCCGCCGTTGGAGGCGGTGTTGGGATCCTCGGAGAAGTTCATGGCGACGGAGCCGAAGTCCTCGCCGCTCTCGAGGCGGTTGTAGAGGGTTTGAATCTTCTTTTTGGCGTCGGCGTCACCGGAGGCCTTGTTGTTCTGGAGGTTTCCGGCCTGGGCGGCGGGTGAGGTGGTGGCGACGATCTGGGCGAGGTGGTACTGGGGCTCGACGAAGTTGAACTCGGCCTTGTGCTGGGTGTAGTAGGCGGAGATCTGGGCGTCGGTGATGTTGATGCGGGACTCAATCTCCTTGTTGAGGAGCTTGGTGGTGGTGAGGGTGCGGCGGATGTCGCGCTTGAGGTCGTCGAGAGAGAGATTTCGCTGCTTGAGCTGGTTGTCGAACTCTTCCTGGGTGTAGGGGGTCTTCATCTCGGTGAGGCGCGCGTTCACGTCCTCATCGGTGGCGGCGAGGTTCTCCTTGGCGGCGCGCTGCTGGAAGATCTCGTCCTTGATGACCTGCTGGAGGATCTGGAGGCGGCGCATGTCGGCCTCGACCTGGGAGGGCTGGGGGGCGTTTTCGCCGAGGCTGGCCTGGTAGTAGCGGTCAAGGTCGGCGCGGAGAATCTCCTTGCCATTGACGGTGGCGACGACATCGGCGGATGGAGAGCGGTGGCAAGCCACGGCAAAGAGCAGGGCGCAGGAAGCGAGGAAAAGGATGGAACGAACCGGAATGCGATGACGAGCTGGCAACTTCATCTCTCCTCAAGAGGCAACTTGGCGGTCCGTCGAGGGACAGAACCACACCTCTTTATCGGGAGCGAACTTGCGGCGCGCGCTTTGAAGAGAACAGGGCGCATCGCGAGCAAGATATCTCCCGGGCTTTCAGCATAAACCTCGGAGGGGGTTGGGGGATAGCGGGAAAGGCGGGGGGTAGCGGATTGTTTACGGGAGAAGCAGGGAGCAGGGACTAGGGACTGAGGGACCAAGGGACCGAGGGAACAAGGGAACAGGTGATAGGTGTTAGGTGCTGGGTGCTGGGTGCTGAGTGCTGGGTGTTCGGTGCTGGGGGCTAGGGACTTGGGACTTGGGACTGAGGGGCGTTGGGGGTTGGTGATTCCCGGGTCTCAGGATCTAGACCCGGGTCTGGTTGAGTGTTGAGGGCCCGGGGCTACTTCTGGGCGGCAGGGGCGACCTGGGGCGCGGGTGGGGGCGGGGGCTGGATGCCGCGGGCGCGGAGGGCGCGGTCGATGGAGGTCCAGAGCTGGTTGGTGGGAACAGCGCCGCCGATGCGCTCGCCGTCGATGTAGAGGTTGGGAGTGCCGGAGATGCCGAGGGATTCGCCTTCGCGCATGGAGGCGAGGATGGAGGTCTGGTCCTGCTTGGCGAGGCAAGCGTCGAGGGCGGCGGAGTCGAGCTTGGCGACGGTGGCTTCCTGGCGGGCGATGCGGTCCAGAGCCGCGGCGCTCTTGGCGGGGTCACGGTCGGGGCCGGTGATCTCCTCGCCGTGGGCGTGGAGGTAGTCGACGTAGGTCCAGTAGACGGGGGAGCTCTGGGTGGCGATGCAGTTGGCGTCGACGGCGGCGCGCATGGCCCAGGGATGGATTTCGACGAGGGGGAAGTCCTTATAGATGAAGCGGACGAGGCCCTTGTAATGGTCGATGGTTTCAGGGAAGAGTTCCTGGTGCATACGGGCGCAGTAGGGGCACTCGAGGTCGTCGAAGTTGATGATGGTGATGGCGGCGTTCTCGGGTCCGCGGACGGGGCGGCCGGCGAGGTTGATGTTGTCGGCGGGAGTGTGGGTGAGGTCGAGGGTGTCCATGTGGACGAGCTTGGAGCTGTCGTCGGAGATGAGGAAACCGATCTGCTGGGTCATGCCGGCGCGGGAGATGGTGACGGGGAGAGTCTCGTAGCCGGGAAAGGTGCTTGGCGCGCGGGCACCGATGGCGAGATCGACGTCAGGGGGCAGGTCGTACTGGGAGCGGACCAGGACCTCGATGCGGCGGTTGAGTGCGGCGCTGGGATCGGGCGGCGGGGTTTGGGCACGGCAGCCGATGACGAGGGCAAGGAAGACAAAAGAAGCCAGATAGCGGCGCTGGAGCAAGGCAGTTTCCTCTGATGGAAGGATAACGCACAAGGGCAGTGATCAGTGGTTAGTGATCAGTGGTCAGAGCGGGTTAGTTATGGGCGAGGTAGGTTCGGGAGAGGCGGTCGTGCCAGCAGAGGTGGTCGTCGTCGAAGAGGCTCCATACAACACCGATGCCGAGGGGCAGAACCGATAGGAAGACGGCGGCGAGGCGTTTGGATCGCTGGGCGCGAGTGGAGACTTCACCGTTGAAGCTGACGAAGCGGAGGCGGGCGTACTTCATGCCCGGGGTGGCGTGGCCAAGGGTGAAGAAGAGGCTGAGATAGAAGAGGGCGATGAGGGCGAAGGCGGCGGCAGTGCCGAGCGAGAGGGTGAGCAGGGAGGGGACCTCCGCGGCGCGGAGCAGGGCAGCACCGAGAGCGCCGAGGGTAGCGGCGGATACGATGAGCGAGTCCATGAGCAGGGCCATGAGGCGGCGGCCGAGAAAGGCGGGCTCGATGACGTGCGCGGGCCGGGGCCGCTGGCGCGGGTCCTGGAGCTCTTCGAGGGTGTCGGGCTCGGGCTCGACGGCGTCCATCCGCGGCCAGTTGGGCTGCTCCCAGAGGGCGGCGAGGGGTTCGGGTTCGGTGGCGACGGTGAGGGGGCTGACTTCAAAGATGCTGAGCTGCGGGTTCTGGGCGGCGTCCGCGAAGGGGCCCTCCGCAAGGCGGGGGCGAACGCGGCGAACGGCGACGAGCTCGCGGGGAGAGTCGGCAAGGGGGAGAGGCTCGGTCTCGACAGAGGCAGAGATCTGGGCTGGGGCGAGATCGGGGAGCTTCCACCACTCTTCCTGAAAGAGATTGACGGGGCCCTGGGGCTGCTGTGGCGGGGCGGGGAGGACAGGAACAGAGCGGACGTGCGGAGCGAGGGGCTCTGCGGCGGCAGCGGCCTGAATGGCTTCGATCTGAATGGACACGATGGGCGCGGGCTCATCGGGAGCGCTGTGGATGGAAACTGGCTCGGCGGACTTTTGCGGGCGGTCCGCGGGCTCTCTGCGTGCCGTTTGCGGCGCGGGCTCGACAGGCGCGAAGGAGATGGAGATGGCGGGCGGTTCCGCTATGGCCGCGGCGCTTGCCGCGGGGGAGGCGTTTGCTTCGGCGGAGGCGTTTTGGGCGGCGCGGAGATTGGCGAGGACGTTTTCGGCGACCTTGCGGGCTTCCAGTGCCGTGCGGGAGGCTTCTTCGGCGACGCGGAGTGCCTCGCGGGCCTCGCTGGCGAGAGCCTCACCGAAGCTGGGAGCGTTGGCATAGCGTGCGGCGACGCGAGCGGCGGCTTCCTGAGCGCGGCGGCTCATGTTGGAGGCCATCTCGATGGCGGAGACGCGATCGACAGTGGAGGCGGGCTTGCGGCAGCGATGCTCGGCGATGCGGCGGTTGACTTCTTCCTTCCACGCTGGGGAGTTGGCCGGATTCGTGGCGGGGGTCAAAGTGTTGCGCATCCCTTCTGGCTTGAGCCTTGAGAAACGCAGTCGGCGGCGGGCCAGCTTTGTTATGCTGAGCCTACAGTTGACCAGGCTCCGAATGCATCCTCGTACTTTAGTTAGTATCACGCTGTTGGCGCTCTGTCACGCATTAGCATGCGCGCAGACGTTGACGAATGCGGCACCCCCCGCAGTGGCGCAGGCCGGGCCTGCTCTGGCGGCTGTGTCTTCGACGTTGCCCGACGATCCGGGGCAGGAGATTTTGCCGGTGGCAGTGGCTGAGCCGCAGGCAGCAACGGGCTCGCCGGCGAGGTGGGATGCCGACCGGCAGGACTTTGCCGGCGATCTAGTGACGCTGACGGGCCACGTGGTGTTTCACTACCGGGATTACGTGCTGACGGCTTCGAAGGTTACGTACAACCGCGCTACTACTGAGCTGAAGGCGGAGGGACCGCTGGAGGTGACGGGCGGGCCGAACGATGTTCGCATTGAGGCCGAACGCGGCGAGATGCGGCTGGACAACCATACGGCGCGGTTCTACAAGGTCTCCGGCTCGCAGGGCGTACGGGGGACGGGACGTACGGCGGTGTATTCGACGGCGAACCCGGTGCTGTTTTCGGCGCGGCTGATGATTGAAAACGGCGAGGGCAACTATCGCATCGAGGATGGATCGATTACCAACTGCCGACTGCCGAATCCGGACTGGCGGATTGTGGCGCGGTCGTTTGTGCTTGAGAACGGCGAGGCGCGGGCGACGAACTCGATTTTTGAGCTGTTCACGGTGCCGGTGTTCGACATGCCGTATCTTCGCCACGCGATGGGGAGCGAAGGGCGGGAGACTGGGTTTCTGATTCCGGT
>Ga0326728_10010679_pt1 | contig 21385 bp, 18 predicted proteins | sample MB3enrmetagenome_FD_207602 | JGI IMG/M metagenome (GOLD analysis project Ga0326728, IMG submission 207602) | Lab enriched peat soil microbial communities from McLean, Ithaca, NY, United States - MB31MN | ecosystem: Environmental > Terrestrial > Soil > Wetlands > Peat | place: USA: New York... | reverse complement strand
TGTGGTTCTGCGTCACGGCCACCCTGGGGACTGCCTGGTGGCAGTTGCGGGGCTGGCCCATCAACTGGATCCTGAGCCTGGACCCTCTTACCGCTCTGGCCACCGCCCTGGCCACGCACACCTTCTATGCGCCCCTCACCTGGGCCCTGGTAGCCACCGTTCTGACCCTGTTCTTGGGCCGATTCTTCTGCAGCTTTGCCTGCCCCCTGGGCACGATCAACCAGTTTACCGGCTGGCTGGGGCGGCTGGGCTTGAGCCCGGCGGCGCGGGAGGAGGCCAATCGCCACCGCCAGCTGCAGGCCTGGAAATATTACCTCTTGATCTGCCTGCTGGGACTGGCCTTCATGGGTTCGGTGCAGACCGGGATTTTTGACCCGCTGCCCCTGGTGCACCGCAGCGTGAACCTGGCCCTGGCCCCCTTAGCCGATAACCGTCTGGCGGTGCTCAATGACGAGCCGCGTTTTTATGCCTCGACCTGGCTGCTGGGGGTCGTGTTCCTGGCGGTGGTGGGCTTGAACCTGGCCCTGCCGCGGTTCTTCTGCCGCTTCCTCTGTCCTCTGGGGGCATTGTTTGGCCTGCTGAGCCGTTTCACCCCCTGGCGCATCGGCAAGACCGCGGACACCTGCGGCGATTGCCATATCTGTGAGCAATACTGCGAAGGGGCCTGCCGTCCCTCGGGAAGATTCATCGGCAGCGAGTGCGTGTTGTGTTTTAATTGCCTGGACCGCTGCCCGGCCGGCCGGGTCACCTTTGCCACCAAACCTTCGGCTGCCGGTGAGGCCGGGTTGCCGGACCTCTCCAGGCGCGGCGTGGTCATGGCCGGGGCCGGCCTGCTCCTGGCCTCCATGTGGGGCGTCGGCCGGCTGGCCGGGACCGACCGCGATCCCAACCTCATCCGTCCTCCGGGGGCCCTGGACGAGGAGCGCTTCTTGAGCCGTTGCCTTCGTTGTGGCCAATGCATGCGCATTTGCCCCGGCAACATCATTCAGCCCGCCCTGTTCGAGGCGGGGGTGCAGGGGTTGTGGACCCCCGCCGTCAACTACCGGATCGGCAGCAGCGGCTGCCTCCCCAACTGCATCGCCTGCGGCCAGGTCTGCCCCACTGCGGCCATCCGGCCCTTTAGCCTGGATGAGAAGCAAGGCCTGGGAGAGTTCGCCGGTCAGGGGCCCATCCATATGGGCACGGCCTTCGTAGACCGCGGCCGCTGCCTGCCCTGGGCCATGGACCGGCCCTGTCTGGTCTGTCAGGAAATGTGCCCTGTGAGCCCCAAGGCCATCTTCACCCGCACCGTGTTCGAGACCCTCAGGGACGCCCAGGCTGTGGCGGCCAGCTCCCGGGGACCCGCAGTGGACCTGGAAGCCGCCATGCCGGTGGCGGCCAACCTGGCCAGCGGAGACTACTACCTGCGTCCCACCGGGGACCCCGAGGCTGCCCTTAGACGCATTACCGGCTTTGCTGGAACCAATCTGACCCTGGAGAGCCCCCTGGCCGGGAAGGGCCTCCCGGCAACCGGGGGGCGGGTAGATATCTTGGTGCGATTGCAGCGTCCTTTTGTGGACGCCGCCAAATGTACCGGCTGCGGCATGTGCGAGCATGACTGCCCGGTATCTGGCCGGCGCGCCATCCGTGTATACAGTGAGAACGAATCCCGTTCCCGCCCGGGGCGCATGCTCATTTAGGCTGTGCCCAGAGCCCTTAGGAGGGGGCCATCATGAGCCGTAAAACTAAAGGTACAGACCTTACCCGCAGGGAGTTCGTGACCACCGTCGGCCTCGCCAGCCTCGCCGGCCTCGCGGTTGCAGGAGCCGGCGCCACCGGAGTTATGGCCGCGCCGGAGGCGCCGGCCGCGGCCAAGGCCACGAGCGTGCCCAAACGCCTGCTGGGCAAGACCGGGGTGGACGTCTCCGTCCTTAACCTAGGCTGCATGTTCGACACCATCAACAACCAACTGCTCCTCAAGCAGGCCCTGAAATGGGGGGTCACCTTCTGGGATACGGCCGAGCACTACGGTGATACCCTGAGCGAGGAGGGGATCGGCCGCTTCTTCGCCCGCAACCCCGAGGCCCGTAAGGAGATCTTCCTGGTCACCAAGCTTCAGCCCAAGGGTGGCAACTTCACCGAGCGCTTGGACAACTGTCTGAAAAGGCTACAGACGAGCTATGTGGATCTTTTCTTTGCCCCCGCCCTCACCGGCATCGATGACATAACCCCCTTCAAGGATTGGGCCGCGGAGATGAAGAAGGCCGGCAAGATTAAAGCCTTCGGCTTCAGCACCCATACCAACATGGAGGACTGTCTGCTGGGCGCAGCCAAGCTGGACTGGATCGACGCGGTGATGACGACGTATAACTTCCAGGTCATGAACAACCCCAAGATGCAGGAAGCCGTGAACGCCTGCGCCAAGGCCGGCATAGGCTTGGTGGCCATGAAGTCCCAGGCCGGCAGGCCGGGGGTGCCGAAGATTGCCAGCGAAACTAAGCTGGAAATGGTCGAGCGCTTCCTGAAACGGGGCTTCACCGACAAGCAGGCCAAGCTCAAGGTCATTTGGGAAAACCCTCACATCGCCAGCATCTGCTCCCAGATGCCCAACTTGACCATCCTCTCGGCCAACGTGGCCGCATCCCTGGACCAGACCAAACTGGCCCGGGAGGAGTTCGACTCCTTGCGCCGATATGCCCTGGAGACCAAGTCCGACTACTGCGCCGGCTGCGGCAAAATCTGCCAGGAGGCCGTGGGCGGGGCCGTACCCGTAAACGAGGTCATGCGCTGCCTCATGTACTACCGGGAATATGGTGACCCGGAGCTGGGCAAACTGACATTCGCGGGGCTGCACCCGGAGGTGCGGCAGCGGTTAGCCGAAGTGGATTACTCCCGGGCTGAGCAGGCCTGCCCGCAGGGACTGGCCATCGGCGAGCTTATGCGCCAGGCCCGGGAATTGTTGGCTTAGAACTATTAAAAAGTTGAAATTTCTACAGTCGTATAGGGTGGGCATGGCCCACCATCTCCTATGGTCACAGGATAACTATGCCGGAACCAATCTGACCCTGGAGAGCCCCCTGGCCGGGAAGGGCCTCCCGGCGACCGGGGGGCGGGTAGATATCTTGGTGAGATTGCAGCGTCCTTTTGTGGACGCCGCCAAATGTATCGGCTGCGGCATGTGCGAGCATGAATGCCCGGTATCGGGCCGGCGCGCCATCCGTGTATACAGTGAGAACCAATCCCGTTCCCGCCCGAGGCGCATGCTCATTTAGGCTGTGCCCTGGAGCCCTTAGGAGGGGGCCATTATGAGTCGCAAAACTAGAGGTACAGACCTTACCCGCAGGGAGTTCGTGACCACCGTCGGCCTCGCCGGCCTCGCCGGCCTCGCGGTTGCAGGAGCCGGCGCCACCGGCGTTATTGCCGCGCCGGAGCCGCCGGCTGGCGCGGTCACGGCCGAGACCATGCCCAAACGCAAGCTGGGAAAGACCGGGGTGGATGTACCCATCCTTGCCCTGGGTGGCATGTTCGACACCATCAACAACCAACTGCTCCTCAGACAGGCCATGAGATGGGGCGTCACTTACTGGGACACGGCCGAGTCTTACGGCGATGGCCTGAGCGAGGAGGGCTTCGGCCGCTTCTTCGCCCGCAACCCCGAGGCTCGCAAGGAGATCTTCCTGGTCACCAAGTTCCACCCCAAGAGCAGCAACTTCACCGAGCTCCTGGATAACAGTCTGAAAAGGCTGCAAACCGGATATGTGAATCTCTTATTCGTCCACGGCCTCTCGGACATCGGAGAACTGACGCCGGCTATCAGGGATTTTGCCGCGGAGATGAAGAAGGCCGGCAAGATTAAATTCTTCGGTTTCAGCACCCACACCAACATGGAGGACTGTCTGCTGGGCGCGGCCAAACTGGGCTGGATCGATGCGGTGATGCTGGCTTACAATTTCCGGGTCATGCACGCCCCCAAGATGCAAGAAGCCATCAACGCCGCTGCCCAAGCCGGGATCGGGTTGGTGGCCATGAAGTCTCAGGCCGGCAGGCCGGGGAAGCACGAAATCGGCGGCGAGGCCAAGCTGGAAATGGCCCAGCGCTTCCTGCAGCGGGGGTTCACCGACAAGCAGGCCAAACTCAAGGTCGTGTGGGAGACCCCCCAAATCGCCAGTCTCTGCGCACAGATGCCCAACTTGACCATCCTTTCGGCCAACGTGGCCGCGGCCCGGGATCTGCCAAAACTGGCCCGGGAGGAGCTGGAATCCTTGCGCAGGTATGCCCTGGAGACCAAGGCCGAATACTGCGCCGGCTGCGGCAAAATCTGCCAGGGGGCCGTGGGCGGGGCCGTACCCGTAAACGAGGTCATGCGCTGCCTCATGTACTACCGGGAATATGGCGACCCGGAGCTGGCCAAACTGACATTCGCGGGGCTGCACCCGGAGGTGCGGCAGCGGTTAGCCGAAGTGGATTACTCCCGGGCTGAGCAGGCCTGCCCGCAGGGACTGGCCATCGGCGAGCTCATGCGCCAGGCCCGGGAAATATTGGCCTAAAACGCAATCAGGCAGCACCGGCGTCTCGCCTGTGCCAGGGTAAGCAAAGCCTGCCGTGTAGGGTGGGCTCGAGCCCACCATCTTTCAGGTCAAAGGATAACCTGGGGTGGGCGGTGCCCACCCTACATTTACGTCTTTTGAGGCCTGATCGTAAATAACTGGTAAACCGCGGCCGGAAAGACAAAAAGGGCCGGCAACCCCGAGATTGCCAACCCTTGGTATTCCTTTTTAATTTCCGTGTTTATTCAATGATAACAAGTGAAGATCAAGGCGCCAACTCCAGCTTTACCGCAACCTCATTGAGCTTTTGGTCCAGGGTCCAGAGGGGAACCTTGGTCAACAGGGCCGAAGCCAGTAAATGCAGATCAATGTACCCCAGACCTTTTCCCATAAGGCGATAATTTTCGATAAACTGCATCACTTCTTCATGCCCTGCCGGGATTGCCTGGGGGAGCGCCTGGAGATGAACGAGGATTTCAGACCTGTGCTTAAGATTGCCGCACGCCAGTTCGCCGACGATGAAGGGATGGCAAACGACCCGGCCTTCATTGAGCAGTGCGTCCAGACCGATGGCTCCCTGCCGCAGGTGCGCCACCCAAACCGAAGTGTCCACCAGGACCATGTTAGTGTTCTGCCACTCTGCGGCGGGGAATCATCTCCAAATTCTTTTCGGTCCCCCCCAAGGCAGCCAGTCTTTTGGCGCTTTCCCTGGCTATCAGGGCTTCCAGGCCGAGTCTGACCAGAGAGGTTTTCTCCTTAATCCCGGTTAACTCCGCGGCCCTGGCCACCAATTCGTCTTCTAGGTTCAGCGTTGTTCTCATGAACCCACCTCAAATGTATGCAATAATATATGTATTAATATGTATTATGAAATGCATTTGTCAAGGGGGTAAACAGCGGCCGGAAAGACAAAAAGGGCCGGCAACCCCGAGATTGCCAACCCGTTGTAGTCCTTCCTTATTCATAGTGGAGATGAGGGGATTTGAACCCCTGACCTCCTGCATGCGAATGAGAACAAGGGGAAGGCGGGAAACCCAATCAAAATATGCATGTCGCCGGTTTCACTGCATAAATGGTGTATAACCATTATAATGAAACCGGCCTAAAAATCCCCTTATCAAGGGGTAAATGGTAAACTTTTGGTAAACGATTTGGCCCCGGTGATGGTTCGGCACCGGGGCTTTTTTTATGAGCGAATATTGATTTGTCGGATGGTTTCTCTATGCAGTTCATATCGCAAGATTCTGGGAGCTGCGGATAGTGGCAAGTTAGTTGCTATTCTTAAATATATTTTCTTCCAGCAAGATTTTGCCAGATGGACGGTTACCCACCTTTCCTCTGCTGCAACATTATCGGGCGGTGCTGGCCTTGGGTCTTTAAGCTCAAATAGAAGCGAGAGATCTTGGTTCTGGGCGTTAGATATGCCCAAAATTAAGGGAAAAAGTATTTTTTAAGGAAACTTGTGCTATCATGGCGTCGACGAGAGGATTCGGTTTCAAGAACAGAAACTTTGGGGGGTTTTCCCTGGGCCAAGAGTTCTAAAAAACATTTTTGACTCTGGCGGCCAAGGTTGCCGCGTAATCTCAGTTAACGAGGGAGGAGACATGAAATCCAGCTGGCTTGGCAAAATCCTGGCCTTGTTGCTGGGGTTGGGGCTGGTTATCCAGCTACTGCCGGCCCTGGCGCAAGCCCCGGGCCCCGCCCAGCCCCGGCCGGAGATCCAAGAGTTCGACCGCAAGCTCTGTCCCATCTGCCGGGAGGCGGAAATGATTATCCAGGAGGTGGGGAAGGAATTCCCCGGGCAATTTGCTGTCCGCCGGGTTTACATCGGCGAGGAGCCCAACCTGTTCCGCCGTTATAAGGTGGCTATAGTTCCCACCCAGGTGTTCGTGGATACTGCCGGTCGGGAGGTCTTCCGCCACGAAGGCGTCTTCCCCAAGGACAAGCTGGTTCAGAAACTGCGGGAGCTCAAGTTCATCGAGAACGGCAAAAAATAAGCTTTTCGGAGCATTTCATAATTCAGGGGGATTTCAGGCGCTTATAAAAATCCCCTTACCCCCTTTCGCCAATGAGGTGAAAAGACTAAACACCTCTACATCAAAAGTCCGAATGGTTACGTGCCACCTGTGCTTATGCAGGTCGCTTGTTAATATCGCATCTTATCCCATATCCATTGATAATTCCAGGTATGTGCGAAATATCATTTCAACCTCAAAACCCGACATATCTCTAAGCTTCGTAGTGACTTCTTAGATGACTGACCATTGCATCAAGGTCTACGCTCAATGATTTTAAATCTTCAAGACTCTTCCTTAAATCCATATTTAGTAAATGAATCAGATCAGCGCGAACGGGTACTTCTTCCTCAATTTTAGTGGCCATCGTTTCATAATAAATAGCTCCTTCAGAAGTCAGCTTACTCAGTTTCTTGGCAATCGTTTTACAGGTAGCCACTGTTTCCTCTTTTAGCTTCTTCTGATGCTCCATTGTGTTTTTCCTTTAAATCGGAGTTGGTAAAGAGGCCCAACCTTGGGTCCGCTCATTCCAGGCTTTCCCGGCAGGGTGTAAGGTCTATCCTTCTGTCCGCTGGAACGATACTGCCCCAGCTCCAAGATTTGTGGCAAGGCCTCTGGGATGGGTTGGAAGGCCACCTTATCCACCCCACTGTAGTCCGAACCCAGGCTGACGCTGACATCTTTGCTATAGAACCATTTAACGATGTGACTACCAGCCGAAATGGAGAGGTTTTGCCGCCCGCCAATCTACCTGATGACTAATGCTTCTGGTTGTAGCATGTTATCCACATCTGATGAGATTAAGGCATTTCCGCTGATTGAGAATTTTCCAGTTCATCTTGTTTTTGGTTTGGTCGGTATATCCCTAAAAAGTCGATTGCTTTGGCTACTTTCAGGCTAAAAAAACCTCGGGATTTTAGCGCTGATAAACAGATCATATCAGAATTTTTTGAGTAAATCTGATAAGTTTTCGTAGTGGCAAGATATCGAGCGGTCCCACCTGAGCGGGGAACCACGAATAGGAGACTGGTTTGGATTCTAACCGGATACCGCGGCACCTTTGGAACTTGACTTTGCACATAGGAGTGATCGGCTAATCTTGAACAAGGATTCTCATTTCCCTTGCAAATCTCCTTATGCTGTTTTATCTTGTAAATTAATCTTTAGCCAATATTTTGTTTATTCTTATAATGTCATAGGGGAAAGCCATGGCCCGGGAACGCAAGCAAGTGAGGACTGATGAGACCGGAAAGGAACTTTATTTGATCAATGAGGTATCTCGCATGGTAAACCTGTCCCAGAAACGTATTCGTGAGTATGAGAAAGAAGGCTTTTTCAAGCCCTTAAGGGAAAAAAATACCAACAACCGCCTTTATTCACCATTTGATATTGCCCAGATCGGTCAAATCACCAAACTGATCCACGAACGAGGCTTCACCCTGAGCTGCCTGAAGAATTTTATGGTTCATGCTCCATGCTGGAATATCTTCGACTGTGAGGAAAAGGAAGCCTGCCCTGCTTTTCAACCCCCTTGGCAGCCCTGTTACGAGGTGCGGAAAGATCCTGAAACACTAGGCAAACGCTCTTGTTCGCAATGCCCTATCTTTCTTAATCGTCACTTCAGGAAGGAAAAGATTTTGGAGCAGTTACATTCCGAAGGCTGAATCAATTCTCCCAAACCCTGGAAGCAGACCTTTCTATGCCTATCCTGGTTTGCCTCTCTTCCTACGCTCTTAATCTTTTCCCTGCCACAACTCTCCCCTTCCTTTATGGGAATCATATCTGCTACTTTTCTGGCTTTGGGGATAAGTACTGCGTTTGGCAAGTTACTCGCTATTGCTACAACGCGAGTGAAGAGGCTTTTTGTCCTAAAACGCCAAGGCTACCTTTGCATTGCCTACCGTAACTGTCTAGCCACCGGATCGTCGACTGGCTTCTGCACACCGGTGTCACCTTCAACATATGACCGCCCAGCAGCATAATTTTAGCTTATTAATTCAGGTTTGCGGAGATCTTCAGAAAAGAGTAAAGTTTTATCCGACCACCACAAGACCGCGTGAGGGAAAACTTTTGGGTGAAACGGCGCGTGACGTAATGGCTACACGGTTTTTTACACTGCGGCCCGAAACCTCCATCGCCGGGGCTGTCCAGGTTTTCCGGCAGGCCAGCCAAGAGACACAACAAAGGGTCTTCGGCCTAATGGTGACCGAGGCAAACGGCCGCTTGGTGGGCATGCTCTCAATGTATGACATTTTGCTATTTATCCGCCCCAAGCACATCAACATTTGGGGGGAAATGAGCGACCTGGAACTGAGCGGCCTCTTCGCTGCGGCCTGCCGGCGGGGCAAGGGTACCCTGGTAGGCGACATCATGACCACCGACCTCACCACCATTACCCCTGACACCCACCTGCTCTTGATCATTGACATCATGATCAAAAAGCACGTCCGCCGCATTCCTGTTTTGGAAGACGACCGGGTTGTGGGCATTGTCTACCTCTCCACCGTCTTCGACCACCTGCTGGACAAACTGACGGGGGTCGGCTGAGGGCCGTTACCGCGATTAGGACGGCGTCGTATGGAAAGTAGTTCGTCATGCCGGTCATCGATCAACGCCACGTGCTCAAGGGACTGACAGTCCAAGAGGCCATGCGCCGCCAGGTCATCCATCTGCCCCAAGAGGCGAACCTGGAGCAGGCCATCCGCTATGCCATCAAATTCAAGGTCAATGCCATCCTGGTCACCGACTCTGAGCAGCGAGCCCTGGGAGTGGTCTCCAAGACCGACCTGATGGGCGCCTACTACGCCGGCTTGCCTCTGGTCACCCTCTTGGCCGAGATTATGGTGGGCCCCATCCTCTTCTGCCACCGTCACGACTCCCTGGACGATGCCCTGGACCTAATGCGGCAAAGCGGCATCCACCGCCTTTATGTTCTTGAAGATGTCCCCGACCTGGCCGTGGGGGTGCTGGCCTATCCGGATATCGTCGGTCTGCTCTACCGTTACTGCCGACGCTGTGAGCGGAGCATACTAAGGCTGAAAAATGGGGGACGGCAGGTAGAACAGGAGGAACACTTCCGGGTCCGGGATGTGATGACCTCACAGGTCACCAGCTTCCCCGAGGGTGCCAGCCTCATGGAGGTGATGGAGGGGCTGGCGACCTACCGCCTGGCTGCAGGGCTCATCAAGGGCTCGGCAGGGTTGCCCAGCGGGGTGGTTTCCAAGACGGATCTCATACTGGCTTACAAGCATGGATTTCATGCCGGCGTGCCGGCCAAAACTATCATGAACTCGCCGGTGCAAGATTGCGACCAGGACGAATACCTGGCCTTGGCCATTCAGCACATGATTTTTTCCGACATCCATCGCCTCTTCGTCTGCAAGGGCGACTCCCAAGAGATCGTCGGGGTCCTCTCCCTCTCGGACGCAGCCCGCTTTCGCTCAGGCACTTGCCGGGCCTGCCTGGTGAGCCGCATTGCAGTGTGACGGTTAATGGGGGCGTGCTTAAACCAAGCTTGGAAACAAGAGGAAGGAAGCACCAAATATTACCTATTATGTGGCCCATCATCGAGGGCGCCAGCCTTTAAAGGTCCGGAAAGCTTCTCCTTGGATCAACCCCATCCAGTTCTGATATCCAAATCATCTCTGGAATTTTTTCCACTCAAGCGATAAGTGGCGATCCTGGCAAGCTATCAACTATTTCTCCTTCCATAGATGGTGCCTATTCATCTTATGAGGTTGATCTCGGGTCGCTTATCCGCCCCGAGAGGGGATAGGTTTATGTCGATTAAGCCTTTTTCACTGGTTCACCCCGAATTCGGGGGGAGGAAATAGGACCACCCTATCCAGATATAGCCGGTCTGCGCTGAGAAACCATTTGGATCAATGGGATGGGAGGTTTCCCCGATTGACACTACTGGTCATGGTTCTTATTTTATTTTTAATTTTCGAGTGGTTTTCCTCAAACTGGAGGGAACTATGAACAAAGCAGAACTGAAGAGTTTTGGGGAGCCAGATGAGGTTCGTGTGTTCCCCAAGGGCCGGCTTGAGCTCATCAAAATCGGCGGTACGACGGTGGGCCGTGCCATCTTCGAGCCGGGCTGGAGATGGGCAAACTCGGTCCAGCCCCTCACGAAGACCAAGAGTTGCGAAGCCCCGCACTTTCAATATCATATTTCGGGTGTACTAAAGATCCGGATGGACGATGGTACTGAGTTAGAGTGCCGGCCTGGAGATGTTTCCTTGCTCCCCTCAGGTCACGATGCGTGGGTCGTGGGAGATCAGCCCGTGGTCGTAGTGGACTTCCAAGGGATGATTGACTACGCAAAGCCTCGATAACCAGATCCAATTCGGCGAGTGTATGGCGCTAGCCAATAAGCAGTTGCAGGGGATACTGGCTCCCAGCGATATCTGCTCTGAAAAGTTCTGGGAGAGGGGGATTATTAAACTCCATCTTCAAGTGGACCCGCCTGCCGACTATCGGGCCTTTTTGTTCCTGAACGCGATAAATGAGTTAATACCAGCAGCAAAATGAGGGCATTATGAAACCCGCAACCTTGGTCGCAACTATCTTTTTATTCGTGATAGCTATCCTGCATCTTCTGCGCCTTTTCTTTCAGGTTGAATTGACCGTGAACGGCGCCATGGTGCCCATGTGGTTGAGCATCTTTGGCTTTCTGTTCACCGCCAGCTTGGCCATCATGATGTGGCGGGAAAATTGGCGCAGAAAGACATCTATTAACATGGAAGAGACTATTAGCTATACCATCGAGGGTTTGGAGGACATGATCTACGAGCTTCATCCTGAAATAGTCCAGCATGCTTTGAATCTGTCGGTTATCTTCGATGAAGCCAAAAATGCTTATATCCTGAAATTCAGTAGAGGTGGCCGTGAACTAAATACATATCTGGATAAGCAAGATGCGGATGAATGCATGGGAGGGAAAAAATGCATTCATCTCGGAGTTCAGATCGCCCAATTCCTCGATGATTTCGAGGAAATAGCATCCACCCGTAAACCCAGTTAATAAGGGTGTTCAGACCCAGGTCCGGGATGGCGACGGTATCGCCTCGGATCGCCGTCCCTTTTGGTTAGGCGATCATACCTACAAGCCTCCTATCTTGATGAGGTTGGACAGCCCAGAAATCCCAGGGAATATCTTTGTTCTTTGGGATCGCTCTACTGGCATTTGGACCACCCAAAACTTCCAACCCTCCCTGCCAAAAAATTTATCCGCTATTAAAGGTTACTGCTATGATTCTGGACTTATCAGGAAATTAAAAACTTCCCATATCCATTTAATATCTGGAACTTCTGCCTCTGTGCCGATAATTTTCGCTCATGGCAAGCTAGTGCGCATCGACCTCCATCTTATCCTCCCAGGTTAATTACTTTCGGTCCCACCTTAGCGGGGAACCACGAATAGGAGACTGGTTTGGATTCTGAAAGGATACTGGGCAACCTGCCAACTTGACTTTGCACAAAGGATTTATCGACGGCATAACATCCAGTAAGCCTCCATTTGACAAGAAAAGGCAGATCTAGATATTTTGACCTATTGCCTTGTTGAGGCTCATTGACTAATTTAAACATATCAGTTAAGATCCTCGCCTAATCTATGATTCAAGGACATTCGCAAAACGCGAACGTCTTGGAAAGCAAGACTTGGTTCAAGTTCGTTGTGATTTGAACCCCCATCCCTTCTAAAAGGCTTATGAGGCGATTCCATGGCCGCAGAGGGTTTTAAACGCAAACTCACCACCATCCTCAGCGCCGACGCGGTAGGTTACAGCCGCCTCATGGGTGAGGATGAGGCAGCAACAATGAGGACCCTGGAAACTTATAAAAGGGTCATCTCTGATTTGACCCAGCAGCATCGCGGCCGGGTAGTAGGTACTCCAGGGGACTTCATCCTCGCCGAATTCGCCAGCGTGGTCGATGCGGTGCAATGTGCCGTGGCGATACAGAAGGAGATCCAGGCTCGTAACCAAGAGTTACCCGAAACCCGGAGAATGCAGTTTCGCATCGGGATTAACCTGGGGGATGTGATCGAAGCGGAAGATAGCATCTACGGCGATGGGGTGAACATCGCCGCAAGGCTGGAGTCCTTGGCAGAACCCGGTGGTATCTGTATATCCAAGACTGCCTTTGATCATATCGAGACCAAGCTGCCCTTGGGGTACGAGTATCTCGGGGGGCAGACCGTTAAGAATATCGCCAGACCGGTACCCGCTTACAGGGTCCTGATGGATTCCAGAGTAACGTTAAAGACTCAGGCTCAAGCAAAACCGAAGGAGGAGGTGTGGCGCAGGGCCAGATTTATCGCCCTCGTAAGTGTTCTATTATTGGCGGCGGGTGCCACGGTGGTTTGGCGGTTCGCTTTTCCCCTGGCCGGACATAAGCTGGAGAAAGCCTCCAGGCAGCAGATGGCCTTTCCCCTGCCAGACAAGCCGTCCATCGCCGTCCTGCCCTTCCTGAACCTGACCGGGGAGCCAAACCAGGATTTCTTCTGCGATGGTTTAAGTGAAAGCTTGATAACGGCTCTCTCCAAAATGCCACAACTATTCGTCATCGCTCAGGATTCCACCTTCAGGTACAAAGGCAAGGGGGTGAAGACCAAACAGGTGAGTGAGGAGCTTGGGGTGCAGTACGTACTGGAAGGGAGTGTGCAGCGGGCCGGGGATCGAGTGCGGGTCACGGCGCAGCTCGTCGATGCCCTGACGGGCCAGCACCTCTGGTCAGAGCGCTACGACCGAAGCGTTAAAGACATCTTCGGCCTGCAGGATGAGATTACCATGAAGATCCTCACGGAACTTCGGGTAAAGATTTTCACCGTGGGCGAAACAGCTCGCATAGTAACAAAGGAAACGAACAACCTTCAGGCTTACTTGAAAGTTTTGGAAGCGGATTGGTACAAAAATCAGAACAACAAAGGAGCGAATGCGGTGGCCCTACGGCTTTCACTGGAAGCCGTGAGACTGGACCCAAATTACCCAATGGCTCATATCGTTCTATCCCGCGCGCTCGCGCAGGAAGTGTGGCTCGGTGCCAGTGAATCGCCCCAAGAGACGCTCGCCAATGCCATGAAAGAGGCGCACAGGGCCATTGAATTAGACAGCTCCTCGGCTGATGCCCAAGCTGCTGCTAGCAATATCTTTTTGTTGTTACATCAGCATAATAAGGCGATTGAGGTAGCAGAGCAGGCTGTGAGGCTAAACCCCAACAGCGCTAGTGCCATTTTTTTTCTTGCAACGTCTCTGAATTATTCTTTTAGGAGTGAGGAAGCCCTTCCTTTACTTCGACAGGTCATTCGATTAAGTCCTTTTGCCCCCGTTGCTTACTATCAATTCGGTGTCGCTTGTCGTGAAACCGGAAGATATGAGGAGGGGATCGCGGCAATCAAGAAAGCCCTGCAGATTGCCCCCAATTCTTTGCTTGCCAACGTTATTCTGGCCAGTTTGTATAGTTACGCTGGGCGCGAAGATGAGGCTCGGGCTGGTGCGGCGGAGGTCATGCGAATAGACCCCAATTTCTCTCTCATAAAGTACGTTAAAGGAATCCCTTGGAAGGAAGGGCCGCAAAGAGACCGCTTTATAGAGGCCTTGCGTCAGGCGGGGCTAAAGTGAGGGCCTAGTTCTGTTTCTTGCTCTCCTCCCGACCACAGTGGCACCACAAGCTGGAGGTGGACCATGAAGCTGCAGTCGTTTTCCGTTCCAATCGCGGCCCGTCGGCACGGCGTTCGCTGGAGGCTTGTCCTTCTGGTCGCTGGAGCAGCGCTCGTAGTGTCGAGCCTCGGTGCCGCGCAGACGGATGCTCCGGGCGAGTCTGTTATCATTCCTGGAGCCGAAATCTCCGGCTGGGGCCAAGTCGACAAGGTTCCGGGTCGTTTCGGTCTTCCTGCCGGCTCGAAACCCAAGGTGCCCGCAGTGCTGATTCTGCACGCCATCTTGGGGGTAGACGGCCGAGGCGCCTTCTACGCCAAGGCGTTGCAGGAAGCGGGCATCGCCACCCTCGAAATAACGATGTTTCCCCCGGGCGCTCCACCACGAGCCGGGGTCAAGGCAACGATGCCGTATGCCGCGGCGGCGCTCAAGTGGCTGGCGACGCAGCCTACCGTCGACGGTCAGCGGCTGGGGGTAATGGGCTTTTCCTGGGGTGGCTACATGTCGGTGGTGATGTCAAGCGAACTTGTGCAGGAGCGACTGGGGAAGGATGTACCCAAGCCAGTAGCATTTGCACCGTTCTACCCGACTTGCTCCATCCTGGTCCGCAGCCTTGTGAACCCTCGTTCTGCCTTCTACAACGCGCACACACGGATGAGTGCGGCGCCCATGCTTATCCACGTGGGCACCCGCGACGATTTTGAGGAAGGCGAACGTCCGTGCGCCGCGCTTGTCGCGATGTGGCCGGCGGCAGCGCGTGAGAACACGACCGTGCGCTACGTCGAGGGCGCAACGCACGACTTCGATTCGCAGATGCCAGGCGGGCAGGTTTACGAGAGTAAGTTCGCACACGCTCTACGTGGCGGGATGGTCAGTGTGGTCCCGAGCCCCAAGGATGCAGCTGAAGCGCGCCAGACCGTCGTCAATTTTTTCGTCAAGCATCTGAATCCCTGACGAGGCCGGATTCACCTTAGTGGGTTCCTTTGTCGTTGCGTCTCATCGGTGCGGCCTGCCTAATATACAGCCGTTCTGGCCGGTTTAGGTCGTCAGTTCAACATCGTACCCAATCCAGCGCTTAAGACCGAGGCCCGCGACCTGAGCTTCTGTTCGCCAGCCTCGCCGCACCATCCGTGCCAGAGCAGGCGCGGCACTGGCGCGGCTTGCCTTCCTCATTGGCAATCTTACTTCTAATCTTTGTTCAGAGGGGTTCAGCCGAAGATCTGCTATTAATGCGCTCTCCAAGAGATTTGGAAGGATTTTGTTATCCGGATCATATCCGCAATTTTTCCCGCCTGACTGATAGGGGTCTATTGTGGCAAGATAACGGGCGGCGGGATGGCTTTGTGCGTCGCGCAATTCTGTGATCGCAGAGATACTTCGGACTCGTATCTCCTACAGTCAGCTACAGCCCAACCGGAAAAGGAGGCAATATGGGATCTGATGGGGCGAGTGAAGGGACAGCGCGTGTCGCCGTCGGCTCAACATAGAGGCTTCCGACTACGCGATCGGTTACAGGTAGGTTGGCCACTTCACCATTTTTTCCTTGAGGTTTATGGTTCTGCCATCGACTATGAAGGTGCCATCCCCGTTGAGACCGGGGAACGTCCATTCCGCAGACGGCACTCTCCCCTTATAAGACAATATCAATGGGGTTTATGCTCCGAAGAAGTATTGGCTGGAGGAGTGACAGTATATCGCTTCAAATCGTATTTTTGGATGAGTTGATACATTAGAGAGCGGCTGATTTTCAGGGCCCGGCAGGCGGGATGGGCCTTGCCTTGGTGCAGTTTCAGAGCCTCGGTCAACAGCCGGGCCTCGAATTCGGCTTTGGCTTCTTTTAGGCTCTTGCCATTCATAAGTCCCACAGATCGTTCGGACACGGCTCCCAGGCCCAGGTCCTTGACGGTTATCCAGGGCCCTTCCGCCATGACTACACCGCGGCGGATGCGGTTAACCAGCTCACGGATATTACCCGGCCAGGGATAGGTCTGAATGGCCATTGTCGCCTGGCTGCCAAACCCCCGCACATCCGCGCTCAACTTTGAGGCATAGCGCTTTAAAAGGACATTGGCAATGATGAGGGCATCGTCTTCCCGGTCTTTCAAAGGGGGGATGGCAATGTTGACTACATCCAGGCGGTAGTACAAGTCTTCCCGGAAGCGGCCCGCGGCGATCATCTCCTGCAGATCGCAGTTGGTGGCGGAGATTATCCGCAAATCCGCCCTTTGGGTCTTGCGGCCCCCTACCCGGGAAAAACTAAATTCCTGCAGGAAACGCAGCAGCTTTACCTGCAATTCCAAAGGGAGTTCGCCGATTTCATCCAGGAACAGAGTGCCGCCTTCGGCCTGCTCCACAATGCCCCTGGTAGTGCGGTGGGCTCCAGTAAAAGCTCCCTTCTCGTGGCCGAATAACTCTGATTCCAACAATTCCCGCGGGATGGCGCCGCAGTTGATGGCGACAAACGGCCCATCCCCACGCCGGCTCCGCTCATGGATCGCCCGGGCCACCATCTCTTTGCCGGTGCCGGGAGCTCCGGTGATCAAGACGGGGACGTCGGCAGCCGCCACCTTGCGAATCAGATGAAATATCTGGCGCATGGCGTTGCACACCCCAATCATCTCCTGGCCTTCCACCTCCAGATTCGGCACCTTATCCTTGGAGAAATCCAGGGAGCCCTGGCACTTGGGGCATTGCTGCTTCTTGCCGGAGGGGCTGATTTTTCCCCCACAATAAGGACATTCCTCCAGAAAGCGCGGCAGCGACGAAATTATATTATCCGCCAGGATGGACTTGGTGTGATGGTCCAAGTCCATGAATGCCAGGGAGACGGTATCCCGGTCCAGGCGTAGCACCCTGGCCAGGACTTCTATGGGCTGGCGTTGCGGCGCGGGAGCAAAACGTAAGTTGCTTACCGCAGGAACCAGTTTGGGTGAGGATAGGCGGACCATAACTCCACCCAAGGCGAGATTGGCGATCGTTCCTCTATAGCTCGCGCCGCTGCCTTCTAGAGTGACCGGTATATTCGTGACGGTGCGCGGAAACTCTCTCATAAGCTGATTCCAAGCCGAATAATCCAGGATTAATCCATTATGAATCTAGTTTCCGTCGATCTTTAGGGTGGCGGAGGCAGAGGGTGGAGTCCATCGGGGTGAAAGATAATAGACAGGTTCCCCCACGGGCTGGGGCTTTAGCAAAGCATAAAGGCAGGAAACCAGGAGTATTCCCCAGTAGCCCGCCAGAAGCGCCCCTAGAGTAAAGCTGCAAACAGCCCAGAACATCACCGCCTCCATTTTCCTTGATGGCATGCTAAAATGCAGCAGGCTAATAAGCAATAGGTAGAATTACCTATTTGGGTTTAGGTAAAAATGCCCATAAATCCAAGGAGGGTTGATCAGAGCATTTATCGCCACCAGGAAGTGAGGAAGCTAGTAAAAACCAGGCCCTCCAGGCCAGCGACCACCATGGCCACGGCTGCCAGGACTCCATTTCGGGGCAAGGCCAAGGGTAGGGGGCTCCGCAGCAGCGAGTACAATCTCGGCTAGGGTCTTGCGGCGGCTTGGTGGCGGGACCGCGGCGAGCGGTTGACTATCGGTGGATGCCAAGGGCCCAGAGCCGAGGCCATCCGCCAGGAGCAGACCATATGCCAGCGTGCATGAATAATTTCTGTGATCCACCAGTTATACGAAGATAAAAACTTCCAATATACAGATCATATCTGAGATGTTTCCCACGCAAGTGATAACTACCGATCCTGGCAAGTAACTATGATGCAAAGGGAAGCTCTGTCTGTCCTATCGGTTGGTGGTATTCTGGGAATCCAGGCCAGTCTAACCACTTCAAGATAGGAGACTGGCTTGGATTCTAACCGGATACCGCCCCATCTTGGTACATCGGAAATCTTGACTTTGCACATAGGAGATATCTTGCATTCAAGGGTCTAGAGGTTTTTCTACCATCCCTTAGTTAGCATGCACATACGGCTTTGGTCTTTCACCATTACTCCCGATAATCCCGGCGTAGCAAACCGCGGCCTTCGCTCAGTTTGAGATAAACAGCTATGATGCCTAAAACGGCTGGGGCGCCGCACAGCCCCCCAACGCCAAATACGGCTGCCAACCTCCGTAAAGTAGGACAGATACTGACCTGGTGATGGCAGAATGTCCTATAAAATAATCAGACTCATTCGGACAATATTTCCCTTGCGTTTATGCTTATTTATAAAGAGGGAAGGATTCACTCCGCTTCTTGATGTCTTCCTAAAAGAGGAGGTCTACGGCAGGAAAGGTGGGAGAGGCTTTGACGTATTATTCGGGGTTAAACTCGTGTAGAGGGCTCCAAAAACCGATTTTTTCGACTGCGGGGCCAAGGCGGCCACATAATCTCAAGAAAAGACAGCTACGGGAGACCCGGAAGGGAGGGCATCGATGAGCTATCAGGAACGCATCATCGAATTTGGAGAGAAAATCTTCAATTGTCCGCATTACAAAAAAGACGGGGTTTGCCAAAGTGAATTAGCTGACGTATCGGGTGGGCAATACAAACATGGGCCGGAAATCTGTTTTGTTGGAGACCGATATGGCCAGGGCGGCTTTCCAAGAATTCTTTTTTCGAGGCTGAACCCAACCTGGAATAGCACCATTGGGTGGTTTGGCGAGCTTGAATCCGTCACAGAATACCGAATGAACCACCCGAACGCCGATACAGGAGATATATTCCGGTGCTATCTGAAAGGCTGGAGACACGGCCATAAGATATTCCTGGGCATGTGGGATGCTGGAACTGTAACTGGTCATCCAAACCGAAGCCTGAGACCCAGCGAAGAAAAGCGCATGTACCCTCGTTATGGAATTCAGGCTATAATGGAGGAGATGATAAGGGCAGGAGTTTTTCCCCAACCTTATGAATCGCCTTTAGAATTCTGTGCTATTAATAACGTAGTAAAATGTGCAGGCTCGCTTAAAAACTGGAAGCCATCCACCTCCATGTACAGGAAATGCAACTACTACGAGAAGGAACTAGATATCCTCGAACCCCACATACTTGTTACTTTCGGTAACGATACTAACCACTATCTACGGTCAAAGCTCAAGGATCGGTTTTTTAATGTCGGCAATCAGAATATGCTCAGCCTTTCAGACGCTACCAAATGTTTATACTTTTTGTTTCCCCACCCATTGGGACAAGGGAAGATCACCTGGCGTGGCGATAAAGTCAGGCACTTTTGTCCTGACTCGAGCATTGATAGAGACCCAGGCCCGAAGGAGAAGGAAACATTCGAAGCTTGGCCTTGCGGAATGATCTTGTTTAAGTACATCCTTTACCTTGTGAGTGAAACCAAGAAGTTGATGGCCAAAGGAGAAGGGAACATTCAAAGCTTGACCTTGTGGAATGATCTTGTTTAAGTACACCCTTTACCTTGTGAGTGAAACCAAGAAGTTGATGGCCAACCTTGCTCAAATAAGAAATGATAAGAAAAACCAATTGTGACCTGCCCCCCAAGAACTGATCCACCGGTTATGTTAGAGCAGTAGATCGTGTTGGAGATGCCCCCTTTTTTGGACCATTTTGAGTGAGAAAATTCGGCTTCTTTTTGGGCCTCTTCATCCTACCAGCCCCCCGGGGGGCTGGCCCGTCTGGAGACCGATTTCCCTTCCGTCTTGGATTAGAGCCTGATGCTCCGCGGGCGACTTATATCCCAGGCTGCTGTGAGGCCGTTCTTCATTGTAGTGAAAACGCCAAGCATCGACCTTATCCGTAGCATCTTCCAAGCTCAAAAACCAGTGCTCGTTCAAGCACTCCTGCCGAAAACGGCTGTTGAACGCTTCGATGAAGGCATTGTCCGTGGGCTTGCCCGGCCGGGAAAAATCTAGGACCACCCCCTGGGCATAGGCCCACAGATCAACTTCCTTGGAGATGAACTCCGGGCCGTTGTCCACCCGGATCCGCTCCGGCACCCCATATTGGGCCACCGCCAGGTTGAGGGCTGAGACCACATCATAGCCTTTGTAGCGGAATCCCACCCCGATAAAGGGACTAACACGGCTAAAGTTATCGACTATCGTTAAGAGCCGCAAGCGTTTGCCGTAGAAGAGCTCATCGGCCATAAAATCCATGGACCAACACTGATTGGGACGAATAGCATCCGTCCGCTCTTCCCGCAGCTTGGCGCTCACCCGGCGCCGGGGAGGCTTGTGGCGCATCTGCAAACCTTCGAGGCAATAGAGCCGGTAGACCCGTTTGTGATTAACCAACCAGCCCTCCCGCTGCAGGAGCGTATAAATCCGCCGCTAGCCATAACGAACCCGGACTGAAGCAATCTCTTTGATCCGTTGTCTCAGGGGTGCCTGCTCAGGTTTACGGGACCGGTAGTAGAAGGTGGAGCGGGGACCGGGAAGCGTCTGGGAGGCCCGCCGGATGCTCACCTGGTAGCAGGTTCGCAAGAGCTCCACCATGGCCCGCACCTGGGCAGGCTTTAAATCTTTTTTCGGATCACCTCCTGGAGCATTTCCTTATCCAGGGAGAGATCGGCCACCAGCCGGCGCAGCCGGGCATTCTCCTCCTCAAACTGCTTGAGCTTGCGGACCTCCGAGGGCATCAGGCCCCCATACCTCTTCTTCCAACGGTAAAAGGTCTGCTCGCTAACCCCCATCTTGCGGGTGACCTCGGCCACCTGCGTCCCCTGCTCGGCCTGCTGCAGGGCAAAGGCAATCTGCTGGTCGGTAAATCGGGACCGCTTCATCGAGAAAATCCTCCTTGCCAGATTGGTTCATCTTAGCAAAATTCTCTCATTATGAATGGTCCAGTTTTCGGGGAGCAGACCACGAAGGGAGGCATGGAGATGACCAGGAAGCGTTATACGCCGGCGGTCGAGGCCGCGTAGGTCTGCGCCGAGCAAAAAGCAAGTGCCGGGGGAGCGCCCCGGCCCGGTCAATCATCAGAGATATCTATTTCATATCCGCAATTTTTCCCACCCCATCGATAAGGGGCTATTGTGGCAAGTAACTCGCTATTCTTGAATACCGCTTTCCAACCCAAGATTCTCTAGCAGAAATCGCTTTCCTCATATCTCAGAAAAAGCCAGACCCAAAATCCTGGAATAGCCTCACTATAGCGATAGCGAGCAATATAATAATGATGAGGATAACCCCTCCGGCGGAGGTTAGAAAGTATTGTTCTTCGAAAA
>Ga0326728_10010675_pt1 | contig 21391 bp, 12 predicted proteins | sample MB3enrmetagenome_FD_207602 | JGI IMG/M metagenome (GOLD analysis project Ga0326728, IMG submission 207602) | Lab enriched peat soil microbial communities from McLean, Ithaca, NY, United States - MB31MN | ecosystem: Environmental > Terrestrial > Soil > Wetlands > Peat | place: USA: New York... | reverse complement strand
GCCGACGAATACGGCTTGGACGTGTCGATCTGGTATCCGGCCATGGATGCGAACTACGGCGACCCGAAGACGGTGGAATTTGCCATCAAAGAGTGGGGAGAAGTCTTCAAAGCCTTGCCGCGCGTCGATGCCATCTATCTGCCCGCGGGCGACCCCGGCCACACCCGGCCAAACTATATGATGGCGCTCGGCGAAAAGCAGACGGAAAACCTGCACCGCTATCACCCTCACGCGCAGATGTGGGTCTCCATCCAGTCATTTCGGGAAACGTGGTTGAATGAATTCTGGGATTACATGGATCGGGAACAACCGGAGTGGCTGGCGGGGATAATCTACGCTCCTCAAACGCGAATAGATCTGCCCACCTTGCGCAAGAGGCTTCCGAAACGCTATCCCATCCGGCTCTGTCCGGACATCACTCACAGCCTGCAGTCCCAGTTGCCGGTGCCGGACTGGGACGTGGCCTATGCGCTCACCGAAGGGCGTGAGGTGATCAATCCGCGTCCTCTCGGGCACGCAAATATTTTCCGGGTCCAAATGCCCTATTCGATCGGATTCATTACCTACTCGGAAGGCTGCAACGACGACGTGAATAAGTTCATCTGGAGTGCGCTGGGATGGAATCCGGAAATGCCGGTGATGGATATCCTGCGCGAGTACAGCGGCTATTTCATTTCCGATCGCCTCGCCGACGACTTTGCCCAGGGCCTGCTGAGCCTGGAAAAAAATTGGCAGGGTACGCTGCTGACCAACCAGAGCGTGTACACCACGCTCGAGCAGTTCCAGAGCATGGAGAGCCGCGCCACGCCCGCGGAGTTGCTCAGTTGGCGATGCCAGATGGGGCTGTATCGCGCCTATTACGATGCCCATGTGCGCAGCCGGCTCATCAATGAGACGGCCGCGGAGAATCGGGCGCTCAGCCGGCTGGCGGAAATCCGGCGCATGGGGGTCCTGCCCAACCAGCTCGAGGTCGAAAGCCCGGAAGGTCAATCGACAAGTGAAGTTGACCCCCTCGTGCTGCTGAATCAAGCTGAGGCGCAGTTGGACGAGCCTTTGCAGAACCCCGTGGCGCAGGACTGGCGAACGCGCGTCCTGGAGTTGGCCGAGGGCCTGTACCAGAGCATCCGCATGCAATTGGCCGTGGAGCGATATCAGGCCGAGGCCGTGGAGCGGGCCGCGAATCTCGACACGTTGGACGCCGCGCTCAGCGACGGGCCCTGGCTCAAAGAGCAATTCGCTGAAATCCGCAAGCTCCCTTCCAATCTCGAACGAGTCCGCGCCATTGCGGCGATCCTGGATCGCACCAATCCCGGCCCCGGCGGATTCTACGATGCCTTGGGGAACCTGGCAGGCCATCCGCACTTGGCGCGCGGCCTCGGCCCAACCAAGGATCCCGAATTTAAGGCATCCTCCCTGATTGGGTTTGGCTACCCGTATTGGGCCACCGAGGCCGCTCCGGTGGCGTGGAAGTGCTGGGCGGAATCGCTCTTTGATGCGCCCCTCGAGATGCACTACGACAATCTCGATCCCCGCGCTCAGTACAAGGTCCGCGTCATCTATTCGGGAGAAACCCCCGAGAGAAAGATTCGTTTGGTAGCCGCGGAGAATGCCGAGATTCATCCTCTCATCCACAAACCTTTCCCGGTTCGCCCGCTGGAGTTCGATATTCCCTGGGACGCCACCCGCGAGGGTGACTTAACTTTGAAATGGTTCCGGGAGCCTGGACTGGGAGGGGACGGCCGAGGCTGCCAGGTGGCGGAAGTTTGGCTAATCAAAAAGGAGGACACTACACTTCGCCCATGAAAACGAAAATGACGTGGCAATTCCTATTGTTAGCGGCACTGTCCCTTTCCATCGGGTGGGGAATTCGCGGCCAGTTTGGACATGAATACGGAGCGGCCATGGCGGGCTCGCTGTCATGCCTGGCCATCGCGGTTCTATCCGGGCGTGAGGACTGGCACCGGCGCGCGGCGTATTTCGCCATGCTCGGCGGAATCGGCTGGTCGTTTGGCGGCAGCATGTCTTACATGAAGGTGGTGGCCTTCACTCACTCCCCCGACGCCGCCACCGCACTCTATGGGTTCGCCAACATGTTCCTCCTCGGCTTCCTGTGGGCGGCGCCCGGCGGCACCGGTTGCGCGCTTCCCGCCTATCTGAGCCGCGAGAAGCTGACGGAATTTTTCTATCCGATTTCGGCGGTGGTCATCGGCTGGCTCGTGCGGGATATCCTGTCGGGCTATTTTCACCACCTGCGGACAGATGGCGCGGGCATCCTGATCCCAGGAATTGCCCTGCTGATTCTGGCGGCCATTCGCCGGCGCTTCGACATGGGCACGCGCCTGGGACTCTACATCTGCGGTGGTTGGTGGGCAGGCATGATCCTGCTGGTGCACGTGTGCGGCTTGCATTTGAACCCACCGCGCGAGGACGGTTGGGCCGGGTGCATCGGGCTGGTGGTGGGCATTCTCATTTTCTGCGCAACCAATGGGCTGGGCGGAGTCGCCTTTGCCACGCTGTGCACGGGCCTGCTGGGCGGCAGCGGCTTCGCGCTGGCCGCAGTCATCAAGCATGTAGGCATTCACACCGGATGGGTGACCAACTGGCACAGCGTGATGGAGCAGACCGACGGATTGTTTCACGGATTGGCCCTGGCCGTGGCCATGGGATTGATCATGCGTCGCGCACCGCACGTCAGCGACGATCCACCCGTCCGCCGCTGGACTGACGCCTATGCCGTGATGTTCGTGCTGTGGCTTTTCACTTACCTGAATTTTCGCGAAGCCACCGATGAATGGATCCATGAGATTCCTACTCTGCAACCCCGGCTTTACGGAATCGCCGTGGAAGGCTACTTCCGGCTCTCCCATGGATTTTTAGGCTGGTTCGACTTCGCTTATCTGGCGCTGGGCATCGCCATGGTGTGGCTGCTGGTTCTGCACCTCAAGCGCCGGTTGCCGCTGGTCCCCTCATCCTGGCTGGGCAAGGCGCAACTGCTTTTCCTGGTCTACCTCTGGGCGCAAGTCATCATCAATTTTGCCAACACGCTGCCGCGGTTTGGCCCCACGCGTCTGGTGACGGAGTGGTTCATCACTATCAATGCGTGCTTCTGCACCATCTTGATGGCCGCAGGAACTTTTGCTCAACCGGACCGCAACATGGCAGACGACGTCGTGGACGTTTCCTACCTGCCATGGATTCGCAAGACCGTGTTGTTAGGGTTGCTGGGTGCGGTGGTGATTGTATTTGGTTCCTGGGGCACGAAACTCCTACTCTACCCCAATTCGCCCGTGCCCGGCGCCGCCGTCCATATTCGTTTCGGGCCGAACAACACGAACGACAAGCGCTAGTGCCGGGGTGCGTAAGATAAAAGTGAATAGGCACAAGTTGGCGTCCCGCTTTCGCACGAACGCACGGGCGGGACGCCCATGCCACAGCGGGCAGGATGCCCGCGCTATGTCCGAGGTGCCCATGAAAAATTCAATTTCGCGGCGGTTCTTATGGTTGGCGGCGCTTTCCCTTTCCATCGGCTGGGGAATTCGCGGCCAGTTTGGGCACGAATACGGAGCGGGCATGGCAGGCTCGCTGGGGTGCCTGGCCATCGCCGTTTTATCCGGGCGTGAGGACTGGCAGCGGCGCGCGGCCTATTTCGCCATGTTCGGCGGAATCGGTTGGGCGTTTGGCGGCAGCATGTCGTACATGAAGGTGGTGGGGTACACTCACTCGCCCGACACCGCCAGCGTGCTCTATGGGTTCGCGAACATGTTCGTCCTCGGCTTCTTGTGGTCGGCGCCCGGCGGCGCCGGTTGCGCGCTTCCCGCCTATTTGAGCCGCGAGAATTTGACGGAGTTCTTCTACCCCCTTTCGGCGGTGATTATCGGTTGGCTCACCCGGGATATTCTCTCTGACCTTTCTCCCCACCTGCGCACGGAGGGCGCGGGCATTCTCATTGCGGCACTTGCCATGCTGATCCTGGCAGCCATTCGCCGGCGCTTCGACATGGGCACGCGCCTGGGGCTCTACATTTGTGGCGGTTGGTGGGCGGGAATGATTTTGCTGGTGCACGTGTGTCGTCTGCACATGAGCCCCCCGCGAGGTGATGGTTGGGCCGGCTGCGTCGGGCTGGTGGCAGGCATTCTGATCTTCTGTGCGCGGAATAATCTGGGCGGAGTCGCTTTTGCCACCGTGTGCACGGGCCTGCTGGGCGGCTGCGGCTTCGCGCTGGCCGCATCCCTCAAGCAGGTGGGCATTCACACGGGATGGGTCACCAACTGGCACAGCGTGATGGAGCAAACCGACGGGCTGTTTTACGGCCTGGCCCTGGCCGTGGCCATGGGAATGATCATGCGCCGCGCCCCGCGCGTAAGCGACGATCCGCCCGTCCGCCGCTGGACCGACGCCTATGCGGTAATGTTCCTGCTGTGGCTCTTCACCTATATCAATTTTCGCAAGAGCCCCGCCGATTGGGTCCGGGAAATCCCTTCTCTTCACCCCCGGCTTTACGGAATCGCCGTGGAAGGCGGTTTCATTCCCTCGCATGGATTTCTAGGCTGGTTCGATTTTGCCTATCTGGCGTTGGGCATCGCTATGGCGTGGCTGCTGGTCCTGCACCTCAAACGCCGATTGCCGCTTGTCCCCTCCACGTGGCTGGGCAAGGCGCAACTGCTTTTTGTGGTCTACCTCTGGGCGCAAATCATCATCTGTTTCGCCAACTCCCTGCCCCGATTCGCTGACCGGCGCCTGGTGACGGAGTGGTTCATGACCATCAATGCGGCCGTTTGCACCATCCTGATGGCGGCGGGAAGTCTTGCCCAACCCGACCGCAATGTGGAAGGCGATGCCGCGGACGGTTCTTATCTGCCGTGGATTCGGAAGACTGTGCTGTTCGGGTTGCTCGGTGCGGTGGTGATCGTATTTGCGGCGTGGGGCGAGAAGCTTCTTCTCTACGGGAATTCCGCCGTACCTTACGCCGGTGATCTGGATCGTTCCCTAATCTGGGGGGAGAAATTCCGCCACGTGTCCGTGCCCTATGGCAGCGTGGATATTCGTTTCGGACCAAACAACACCAACGACAAGCCTTAGTGCGGCGACTCCAGGGCACTAATCTCGGCGAGAATCACCGTGATATTGTCAGGCCCTCCGTTTTCATTTCCCCGGGCAATCAACTGGCGGGCCTTTTCCGCGAGGGGAATTTCCCCTTCCAGGATGTCCACTAATTCCTGCGGTGAAACCACTTTGTATAATCCGTCGCTGCACAGCAAGAGCAAATCCTCAGCTTCGAGATCGACGCCCGTCATGACCACGTTAATTTCCGCTTGCGCCCCCACCGCCTGGGTCAGGAGTTCCTTGATATGACCGCTCACCATAGAGGGGTCATCACCCTGGTGACGCAATCGATTGCCGATGGTCTGATCCTGGGTCAGCAGGACAAGAGCCCCGCCGCGGTAGAGGTAAGCGCGTGAATCGCCCACCTGGGCCACTGCGGCGCGCGCGCCACACACCAGCACGGCGGTGAGGGTTGTGCCCATCTTCTCTTTCCCCACGTGCTCCTTGGTCAAGGAGAAGACCGCCTGGTGCGTAGCCACCACGGCTTCTTGCAGGGCAGAGTGCAAATCCGGGGAGCCGCTGCCGCAATCACGGACGCGGGGCACGATTTCCCTGGCCAGGTTTTCCACGCAGGCCTGGCTGGCCACTTCACCCCCCTGGTGACCGCCCATTCCATCCGCGACCATGAGAAGCAATCCGGGCCCTCTGAGTGACAGGGTGCTTGCCTCGCCGCTTTGGGGAGCGCGACTGCCATCCAGGGGAAGGATGAGGTGGTTATCTTCGTTGTGCCGCCGTTTTCGGCCCACATCGGTGAGAGGGGTGACTCGGGCGTAGAGGGCTCTATTTTGAATCGAGACCGGCGATGTTTGCGGGTTGTGGAAAGCCACGTAAAAACCCTCTCCCTTCCCTTACAATATAGATTCTAATTTCAGTAGTTACAGCACCTTGTGCCAGTTTACTCAAAAAGGTGAGAATTGCAAGTCGAGGCGTGTCTTGGACGAGGGGGCACTGTGCTTTGGCGACAGTCGCTGACCGCCGGAGCCGGTTGGATGATGGCCATCCTGGCCATGACTGCGCATGGCCGGAACGCACGTGCCACAGCGGGTGAGACGCGCTACGAGACGCCTGCAGCCTCCCGCTTTGTGGCGGATTGTGGTAGACTAAGTTGATTCATCGTCAACATGGAAAACATCTCAGTCGTCTCGCTGTTTCGAGTCACTCCGCAAGTCGGAAGTCGTAGCAAATGAACAGCGGTTTCCCGTTTGACTTTGGACGCCATCTCTTGTTAGCTTGATGCGCTATGAGACAACTTCAACCGGTCATCTGGGCCAAAGGGACCTTTCTAACCCCACAGCATTTACAGCTCCAAGACCGGTTTATTGAAAGCGTGCTGGAGTTCAAATTAGGCGCCCTGCGGTTTTGCCCGTGGGGATTTGCGGAATTGCAAATCGACCGGGAAGCGCTTTCCACGGGGACATTGCTTCTGCCCCGCGCCACCGGAATTTTCCCGGATGGCCTGGTGTTCGAAATCCCCGACTCCGATCCCGCCCCGGAAGCGCGCTCGCTGGAACAGGCGTTCGGTCCCGACCAGAACACGGTGGATGTTTACTTTGCCATCCCGCAATATCAGGATCGTGGGCTCAATGTCACGATGGGTCAAAGAAGCGGAGATACGCGGTATCAGGCCGAGGTTGCCCTGCTCCGCGATGAGAATTCCGGATTGGCCGAAAGGCCCGTGCAGATTGCCAAGAAGAACTTTCGCTTGCTGGTGGAGGGTGAACCCCGCCAGGGGAGTACATCCCTGCGCATTGGGCGTGTCCGGAAGACCACGGCCGGAACCTACCAGTTGGATCCGCAATTCGTTCCGCCCATCATCGATCTTTCGGTCAGCGAATACTTAATGGCGATTTTGCGCCGGCTGGTGGAGATTCTGGCCGCCAAGACCAATGCGCTCTCCGGTACGCGCCGCCAGAAAAATCAGAGCCTGGCGGACTTTACCGCTTCCGACATTGCAAACTTCTGGCTGCTGTACACCGCGAACAGCTATTTCCCCATCCTGCGGCACCTGTTTGAATCAAAGAAGGGGCACCCGGAAAGCTTGTATACGGCGATGCTCGCCCTGGCGGGATCGCTCACCACCTTCTCCACCACCGTGCAGGCGCGGGACCTCCCGCTCTATGACCATGATAATCTTGGCGCTTGCTTTACCGATCTCGACGAGAAGCTGCGGGCACTTCTCGAAACCGTGGTTCCCAGCAACGTCGTTTCGCTGCCGCTGAAACTCACCCAGCCTTCCATCTATGCCACGGCTCTTGCCAATGACAAGTATCTGTTCAACACCCGCATGTATTTGGCGATCAGTGCCGATCTAAGCGAGGCGGATTTGCTTAAAAGAGTCCCGCAACTTGTCAAAATCTGCTCCGCCACGCACATTGAAACCCTCATTCGGCAGGCTCTCCCCGGCATTCCGACGGTGCACGTCCCTTCCCCTCCCGGCTCCATCCCCATCAAACTCAATTACCAGTATTTCAGCTTGAATCAATCCGGGGTGGCCTGGGAGGCCGTGCAGCGCGCGCGAAATTTTGCGGCCTACGTCCCCGGCGACATTCCCAACCCCCAATTGGAATTGATTATCCTCCTCCCGCAGGCGGAATAATCCCGCGAGGGAATCAAGCGTGCCCCTGCCCTGAGCCGGTGTATTTCCTTAATGCTTGAGGGCAAAGATCAGCACCAACACGACGGCGGAAAAAAACAGACATCCCAAAACCAGGAGCAGCACCCAGAATATCGTCGGTTTGCCGGCGGGCGGCGCGGCTTGCGGGGCGGGCGGCGGTTGCATCTGTGGCGCGACCGGTACCGGAGCCATGCCATATGCCGGAGGCGGCGGATACTGGGGAGGTTGCGGCATCATGGGTTGGGGGTAGGCCACTTGCGGCGGAGGCGGCGGTTGATACATCGGCATCGCGGGCGCAGGCGGAGGAGCCGTTGGAACCGGCGGGTAGCCATAGCCGGGCGGCGGAGCCGCCTGGGGAACGGGTTGCGGGGCGGGGGGCGGAAATTGAGGAGTCTCAAAGATGCCGGTGTATTCGCCCGGCTGGCGAGCCTGGGGCGGAGGCGGCGCGGGCGCGGCCGCAGCGGCGGGCGGCACAGGAACGGTCGGCGGGGCGGGCCGCCGGAACATCATTGTAAACTCCCCGGGCCCCTTCTCAGGCGCCGCGGCGGGCGGAGGACTGGCGGGTGCGGGTGGCTGAAGCCCCGGGGCTACAGGTGTTGCCGACGGCGGCTTGTAGCTTTGCATCATCTGGGTGAGCTCGCCAGGCCCCTGCTTGGCGGCGCCCGGCAAAGGCGCCGGGTGCTTGCCGGCCCCCAAGGAAGGAGGCGGAGCCGCCGGCGGCGCAGTGGCGCGGGGGGCACTGAACATTTGGGTGAATTCACCAGGGCGGGCTTTCTCCACCGGGGGCGGCGCTGACGGCACAGGGGGTTGATCAACTTTGCCTTTGCCCGCCGTGGAGAACATTTGCGTGAACTCTCCCGGGCCCGCTTTCTCAGCGCTGGGAGGATGAGACACACTCGGCGGCCTGGGGGAAACGGGAGGTGATGACGGTAGGGGTTGATCGGCCTTGCCTTTGGCCAGGGAAGAGAACATTTGCGTGAACTCGCCGGGACCCGCTTTCTCAGGCATTGGGGAAGGGGCCACGGGCGCCCTGGGTGCGGGGGATGATGAGGGAGGGGGCGGTGCGGCTTTGCCCTTGCCCGCGGCAGAAAACATCTGTGTAAACTCGCCGGGGCCCGTTTTCGCAGGCATTGGGGAAGGGGCCGCCGCCGGCGAACTGGGTGCGGGCAATGATGGCGAGGCGGGCGGTGCGGCTTTGCCCTTGCCCGCGGCAGAGAACATCTGCGTGAACTCGCCCGGAGTCTTTTTCTTCTCGTCCGGTGCAGCAGTGATCACCGTCGGCGCCGTGCTAAATGTGGATGGCGTTTTTGCAGGCGGCGGCTCGACCTCGCGCTTGCTTGCTTCGGAAAACAGATCAGCGAATCCATCGGGCCCCGCAGCCACCGCCGGTTCCTGGGGAGGAAGCACAACCGTGGGCGCGGGGGGCTCCGCTGCCGGCGGCACATTCGTTTGTCGTTTGCGGCTCTGGAAAACCACCTCAAAGCCCGCCGGAGCCTGACCTCGCACGCGCTTCTCCGCAGGCTTTGCGGCAGGCTCTGGCTTTATTTTCGGACTTGGCGGGGGCGCTGGATGGGTCGCCTGACTCTCCGGACCGCCGAACATGTGCATGAACTCATCGAGCTCTTGCTTGCTTTCCGGTGGTTGCAGCGCGCTCGGGGGCGGTGTGTCCACGGAAGCGGCAATGATCTGAAACCACTGCCGAAGGTCCAGGCACTCCGGCACATCCGCGGTCACGATGAAGACGCGGCCTTCGTCCTGTCCCATTTCCACAAAGTGTTCGGTTCCGGGGGTGCCTTTACCGGGGAGATACTTGAATACCAGCACCGACAAATCCGTCTGATGCGGAGGAGTCTTCCCCGGCAGGAGTTGGTGCAGCAAGACGGACCGGCCACTCGAAATGTCTTGCGCCCGGAAAGACATCGTTTCCCCCTCTCCTAACTTGGAGTCGATTCGATATTTTTCCAGGAAACTCATAGTTCAGGCCCCCGCCTCTTGGCATCTTATCTCATCCGCCACGATATTCGCAAGCATTGTTCCCTCCCCTATTGGGTAGAGGCCCTGTTATGTAGCCAATAGGCGGACAAATCCACACCCACGCACAGGACTTTTTGTCGCTGGCAATGGGTGTGGATAGCGAAAGTCTGTTGCTTAACGCCAAGATGTTGTAATATTTACCGGGTTGACTCCATGAAGCAACTTTCCAAGGTTGTGTGGTCGGAGGGGATGCACCTCGGGCCGCATCACTTTCAAGTGCAAAGCCGGTTCTTTGAAGAGATCACGCACTTCGGGATCTCGAAATTATGGTTCGAGCCCTATGGAATTGTGGGGTTGGAACTTGATGCCGAGGCCTTGCGCAACGGCACGGTGGTCGTGGTCCATGCGCGCGGGATCTTTCCCGATGGGTTGCCGTTCAACATGCCGGAGAGCGATGCGCTGCCGGCTCCGCGCGGAATTGCTGATTTATTTCCGCCGACCCGGGAAAACCTCACCGTGCTCATCGCGATCCCTCCCCTCCGGCTCGGTGCGCCGAACTGCGCTCTCAGCGATCAGGAGAAGAATGCGCAAACGCGTTTAATCGCCGAGGCCGACGTGATTCCGGACGAGAATACCGGCCTTGATGAAAAGCCCTTGAAAGTCGGGCGAAAGAACATTCAAATTCTCCTCGACACCGAGGATGCCGGAGATATGCAGACTCTGCCCATCGCCCGCATCCGCCGGGATGGGTCGGGCAATTACATCTACGATGAGACCTTTATTCCACCCTGCACGCAAATCAGCGCCAGCCCCACGCTGATGTTGTTGACCCGCCGATTGATCGAAGTGCTTCAGGAGAAGAGCGCGACGATGTCCCTTGATACGCGGGGGAGGGGGAAATTTCAAACCGGATTTTCGGCACAGGAGGTTGGACAATTCTGGTTCCTGCATGCCATCAACTCCAGCCTGGGTCCCCTTCGCCACCTTTTCGCCACCAAGCGCGGACATCCGGAGGAACTCTATCTTGAACTCCTTCGTCTGGGCGGAGCACTATGCACTTTCGCGCTGGATTCTCAGCCCCGAAATCTTCCCCTCTATAATCACATGGCTCTGGATGCGTGTTTCGCGGAGATCGAGAGGCACATTCACGAACACCTCGAACTTCTGGCGCCATCGAATTGCCTTTCCATTCCGCTCAAGCCCGTCGCCAACTATTTCTGGGAAGGCGCCATCAGCGATCAGCGTTGTCTGGACCGCGCCCGCTGGATGATTTCCGTACATGCGCCGTCACTGGGCGATGTCGATGTCATTAACCGGACCCTCCAACTGGTGAAGGTTTGCTCCGCGCAATTTGTTCCGCAACTGGTGAAGAGGGCCCTGCCGGGCATGGAATTGACGCACGTGGCGGTTCCTCCCTCGGCTGTGGCGCGGCGGGTGGAGAGCCAGTACTTTGCGGTTAGCCGCGCCGGGCCGTGCTGGGATCACATCGTTCAAACCCGCCGCGTGGGAATCTACATTCCGGGGGACATCCCCAACCCGGAAATTGAATTGCTCGTTATCCTCGAATCCTGAGAGGTCCGGCATGGGTGGACAAACGGCTGCTGTTTCGCCAACACAAGGCATGCAACGCCCGAGTCTGGCAATAATTTATCAGGAGATTCTTACCGCCATTACACGTTTCCGCTCGAACCGGCAGGCGGTCTCGAACGCCCTGTCATTTCGAAATCAGATCAAGGGGGGCATCTCTACAGCGGAATCGGAAGCCACCCGCAGCGGCTACGCCACCGAGGACGTGCGGCTGGCCACGTTCGCCGTCGTTGCCCTTCTCGATGAATCAATTCTCAATTCCAACAATCCCCTCTTCGCCGATTGGCCGCGCATGCCTTTGCAGGAAGAACTCTTCGGCGTGCACACCGCGGGGGAAATGTTCTTCCAATGCATCGACCGGCTGATGGCGAAAGGCGACTCCCCTCAAGCGGCCGATGTGCTGGAGATCTATGCCCTCTGCCTGCTGCTCGGCTACCGGGGGCGTTACAGTCTGAGCGGTCAGGAAAGCGTTCGGGCCATCGCCGCCACGGTGGCGGAAAAGCTGCAACGTCTGCGCGGCGGACCGCGCCCCCTGGCTGCGCACTGGGCGCCTCCCAAAGATGCGGTCCGTCAGCAGGCCTTCGATCCCTGGGTACGTGCTCTCCTCATGAGCACGTTGGGAGCGCTGCTTTTCGCAATTCTGTTTTTCGTGGGATTCAAATTTGTGCTCATTTCCGGGGCATCAGCATTACATCGATAGCTCCGCTTACGCCTCGTTAGGGAGTCCCTGTGAACACCAAATTAAAATATTGGATTGCTGCATTCATTCTTATCGGGTGGTTGATCCTGTCCTGGTTCATGGGCTCCTGGTTGCATCTGCAAGGGAGTAGCCTTTGGATACTGCGGATTGCCCTGGCCCTCATCGGCATAACCGCCTTCATCATCGTAATCTGGTTGTTTCGAGTGAAGGACAAGGAACGCGCCGGAGCGGCGGGGGGCGATGAAATTGACATCCTGATTCGGGAAGCGGAGAAGCGGCTGCAGGGTTCGCAATTGGGCCATAGTGCCCGGCTGGGCAGCTTGCCTCTCTTCCTGGTCATGGGTGAGGCCGGCTCTGCCAAAACCAGTGTCGTCCTGCACTCCGGACTTGAGCCGGAATTGCTCGCGGGGCAGACCGTTCAGGGCAAAGTCCCGGTCCCCACGCGTACGGCGAACCTCTGGTACACGCGGAATTTCATCTTTGCGGAGGCCGGCGGCCCCATGCTGCAAGACCGGCCAAGGTGGACCAAGTTTGTAAAGAAGTTGGCGCCCCGCCAGCTTCATTCGGTATTTGGAAAGGGCACGCCCTCCCCCCGCGCCGCCCTGGTCTGCATCGACAGCGAAAGCTTTACCAAGGCAGGCGCTCCCGAAGCTATAGCCGCCAGCATCCAGCGGATCCAGACGCGCCTCCGCGAAGTCTCGCAATTGCTGGGCATCAACCTCCCCGTCTATGTACTATTTACGCGGGCCGATCGACTGCAATTCTTTCAAGATTACGTTCATAATCTGACCAACGACCAGGCCTCGGTGGTTTTTGGTGCGACCTTGCCGATGGTCACCTATTCCACCGGAGTGTATGCCGAGCAGGAAACCGCCCGAATTTCCTGGGAGTTCGACAACCTTTTTCAATCGCTTGCGGACCGGCGTGTCGACATGCTGGCGCAGGAGTTTGACGCCACCAAGCTGCCCACGATTTACGAGTTTCCCCGGGAGTTCAGAAAACTGCGGACCTTATTAGTCCAATTGCTTGTCGACGTCTGCCGGCCCAGCCAGTTGCGCAGGGGCCCATTCCTTCGCGGCTTCTACTTCTCCGGAGTAAGACCCGTTACCATCACGACGGCGGGACCCTCGCTTGCCCGGGAGGAACCAGTCGCCCAACCCTCCGCCTCGGAGACCGCGAGCCAAGCCACCGGATTCTTCGATGTCAGGAAGATGATGGCCGCGAGGACCCCGCAAGCCCAAGCCCCGGAAGTGGGTGAGACCCGCAGAGTCCCCCAATGGGTCTTTCTCCCCCATGTTTTCAGCGACGTGCTTCTGCAGGACACCTCCGCCCTTGCGACCAGCGCCTCCAGCACTAAAACCAGCCTCTGGAGACGCATCCTACTCGCGACAGCGGTGGTGTTTCTCCTGATTTTCATCGTGGGCTTTATCGTCTCTTTCGTCCGGAACAAGGACTTGGAAAACCAGGTGGTGACTGCCGCCCAGGGGATTTCGGATATGCAGTTGACCGGCCAACAACTGCCCTCCCTGGACATGCTGACCAAACTGGAAACCCTTCGGCAGTCCGTCGAGACCCTGTCGGACTACCAACAGAATGGCCCGCCCCTCAGTATGCGGTGGGGACTGTATGTTGGGGACTCCCTGTATCCCGATGTCCGCAGGACTTACTTCCAGCATTTCCAGCACGTGCTGTTTGGACAAGCGCAGGGGAGTTTAGTGCAGACTCTCTCCGCGCTTCCCGGCGCACCCGGACCCAACGATCAGTATGGACCCGCCTACGATACCTTGAAGGCGTACCTCATCACGACCTCCAATCACGACAAGAGCACCACCTTATTCCTTTCCCCGATCCTGATGAAAGCCTGGGTCGGCAGCCGGGACATCGATCAAGACCGTGTGCAACTGGCACAAAAGCAGTTCGACTTTTACAGCGAACAGTTGAAGCTTCAGAACCCCTACTCCTCGGAGTACGACACGCTGGTGGTCTCCCGAGCTCGCAATTTCCTCTCCCAGTTTTCGGGTGGGGAGCGCGTCTACCGGTTCGTGCTGGCGGAGGCGGATAAGGCCAACCCGTCGATCAATTTCAACAAAAAATTCCCGGGCTCCGCGGATGTGGTTGTGGACCGAATCGAAGTCAGCGGCGCCTTCACCAAGACCGGCTGGGCCTTCATGCAAAACGCCTTGCAGAATCTGCCCAAGTATTTCAGCGGAGAGCAGTGGGTTCTGGGGCAGGAAAGTTCGTCCAACATTGACTTGGTAAAGCTCGCCGCGGATCTGCGCAGCAGATATCAGCAGGACTTTATCGAGCAATGGCGTTCCTTCTTGAGAAACGGGAATGTGGTTCGTTACGGTGGCCTTGCGGACGCGTCGCAAAAACTCTTGAAGCTTTCCGGCAATCAGTCCCCGCTCTTGGCGCTTTTCTGCGTCGCCGCTCAGAACACCGCGATCGACCAACCGGATGTGGTGAAGGCGTTCCAGGCAGTCCAGGCGGTGGTTTCACCGAACTGCCAGGACCAATATATTGGCGGCTCCAACCAGCCTTACGTCGCCGCCCTCAGTGGCCTCCAAGCCTGCCTGGATCGGGCCAACAATGCCCCGGGCGACAAGGATGCCGCGAAGGCCCAGTGCCTCAACGACGCTTCCAACGCCCAACAGGCGGCGCGGCAAATCGCCCAGGGATTCAAGATTGATCAGGACGGCCACATTGATCAGACGGTTCAGAATTTGCTCCTGGCCCCCATCACGGCGATTACGCCCGTTCTGAAACCTGGTCCGGTAAGTGGTGCGGGATTGTGCGCCCAAATGGGCCCGCTTGAATCCAAGTTTCCCTTCAGCCCCCTGGCTACCCTGGAAGCTACTCCTCTGGACATGGCGACGGTTTATGACCCCACCAACGGCGCGTTGGCTCAGTTCTATAACTCGTCACTCAAGAACCTTCTCCTCCCGCAAGGGACAGGTTACATTGCCAATCCTGCGGCGACGCAGGCGGTAAGCCCAGCCTTCCTCGCCTTTTTCAATCGCGCCATGGGAGTGCAGCGCGCCCTCTACTCAGGCGCACCGGGACAACTTCAATTCAAGTACGCGCTTCGCCCCCATCCGACCGAGAGCGTCAGTGGCGGCTCCATGAATATTGACGGGCAGACCTTGAATTTTTCCGGTGGCAACTCCTCGTTCCAGCAATTCACGTGGCCGGGAACAGGCCAGGGCGTCACGCTGACGGTAAAGATCCAAGGCGGGTCTGAATTGGGTTTCCCCAACTACAGCGGAACCTGGGGAGTCTTCCATTTCTTTGCCGACGCGGACAAAACTCAGCAGAGTGGAACGGTGTACAACGTGGAGTGGGTCCTGCGCGTCGCGGGCGGGCGTCCCGTGACGGCTCCCAATGGGAAACCTGTAACCGTGCAGTTCGACCTCGATACGCTCGGAGCCCCTCCCATTTTGCAGAAGGGTTTCTTCTCTTCGTTACGGTGCGTTTCGAATGTGGCACGCTAGGATAAATTGTATCGGGCAGAGGAGGAGTATTCCGCACGTTGAAAGTGGATAAAGGGCAAATGACCGCAATTGTCCGCACCTTAACGATTGCAGTTGATTCTTTTCCCGAATTGGACAATTATACCGAAGGCAAGAAGTGTAGCACAGGAGCCGGTGAGAACCATCAAAACCTCATAGCAAGTCCTTTGGAATCCGCTCATTGCAGTGTGGAGCGCACAGATTACTTGAGGAGGCGGAATGACTGACAGTGAACTTCTCGAGCGTATGGAAGACGCTCTCCAACAAATCCGGGAAGCGATTGAAGCGGGGGGAGCACTCCTCGAGCTGGACAAGAAGCCTGATTTCCGCTGGGCAGGCTTAGCTCGCACGCCCTCTGGCAAGTTGTTGATTCATACTCAAAAGACGGGAAAACAAGCGGCTCCGGGCAGCACCAAGCCCGTGGCGGAAGCTATCGCTGACCTCACTCTGGAGGGGCGGTTCCTTGCGCGCCTTATGTTCTACGCGGCCAATACCGAGATTGAGCTCCCCGGTGGGGCCCATCGACCCTTGGACCATTCGGGCGTGGCCAAAATTTTTAGTTCCATCTAACTGGCCTGTGCCGAATCCTCCGATTCGTCCAACCATAAAGGAAAACTCTCGCTTAGGCAAGCGCCGTCCGCGCTCCGGGGCGCACGTGTAGAAGTGCACAAAGGGCTGCTAAGCCCTGCGGCGCCTGTTGAATTTATCTACTGACCCGCACTTTCTCTATACGCCGTGAATCTGCCGGTGCATCCCGAAGGGATTTTCGGGTTTTGTACTGTGAACGGCCAGCCGTCGCAGGTCACGCGAAACGTGTCACGGAGGATCAAATGGCTTTAGAGGGTTATCTGTCAATTAAAGGCTCCAAGCAGGGCACCATCAAGGGCGGTTCGACCAAAAAGGGAAAGGGGGACACGAGCAAATTTCCTATCCTCTACGTCGACCTGGGATTTGGCGGATCGTACGCCCTGGGGTTAGGCAAGCACTCGGGAAAGCACCACCACCATCCCATCAAGGTGGTGAGGGAGATCGACTGGGCATCGCATCAGATCTTCCGGGCCGGGGCAGCGCACGAAATTCTCGAGAACGTCACCATCCATTTCAGCCGCGGTGACCAGCGGACGTACATCGTCAAGCTGACCAAGGCCCTCATTGTGCGCATCATGCGCACTTCGTTTCCCGGCGTAAATGCCCCTTGTGAGCAACTGGAGTTCTCCTACGAAGAGATGGAGATAACGATTGACTACTCGAGCCACGATGGAAAAGAGAGATGATGGCTCAGCCTGGCCGGACGCACCTGGACGAGCCGGCAGGTCGCGTCGAGGTGAAACCTGCGCGGGTTCATAGCTTCCCTGCCCGGCCGGATCAAAGCACAATCTTTCCGAGCTGATTTCTCCCCAGGTCTCCCGGGCGACGAAGGTGGCTGCCCAGCGACAGGAGAAGATTCCCATGCCTGATCCCCCCGCGCGCGTGCAGTTCAACTCGAACATCAACCCTCTCTTCAACGGACCCGCTCTCCTCCCCCCGCCTTCAATCCCACCGCCAACGCTTCGCTCGACCCCCAACAGACTTCCCAATACTCCGGCTTGCGCCGTTGGACGCCCGCCGCGGAATTTGTCGGTTATGTCCTTAACACCCCTAACCGCGCAGTGATCCTGCTGTTTGATCAAAACTTCGAGTGGACAGCCTTTGCGGTTGACAACCAGCGGCAGGGATTCAACGTCTTCAACCTGGCCGGAGAGTGGAAGGGCTACCTTGTGAAAATCGCAGCGGGCGGCCTGAACGAATTCAATCTGGAGGGCGATTGGGTGGCGTTCATCATGTAACCGCTTCCCAGGGCGGTGGTGCCACTTGAATTCCCTGCCGACAGTAATCGGCTTCGATTTTCGCTTCTCCAAGCCGCAAATTGGTTCATCCTCTCACCAAAAACTGTCGATAAGCGATGCGGGGTAGTGTGTCACGCGGGGGTTGGGTCGCAAGCGCCGAAATCCTCGCCGTCATCGAAGCAGCCTCGGTCGCCGCGTCGTGTCGGGCCGAGGAGCATTCGGCAATCGTAGGGCCGAACAGCGTTCGGCCCCGGCTGAACCCCGTTCAGCCCGCCGCCGAAGTCTCCGCGGCTGAAGGTCCACCGATCTTAATGGCGGGACGACCCTTCGGCCTGAGGGCGAGCGATCGCTCGCCCCCGCGCCGCACGCTGAATTGGCTCATCTTTTCACCCGAAACTGTCGATAAGCGATGTGGGGCAGTGTGTCACAGGGGGAGGTTGGGTCGCAGGTGCGGCCATTCTCGCCATGCTCGTGGCAGTCGCGGGGCCGCGTGGTGGGGGGCCGAGGAGCATCGGCAGTCGTAGGGCCGAACGGCGTTCGGCCGGGCTGAACCCTCAATTCGACCGCACCGGTCCACCTTGCGAGTGACCCGTAATTCGGCGGCTTCGCTTGGCTAGTTGTCGTTTGCAGGCATCAGATTTGGACCCGTACAGGTTGAGTCCGGTTCCGTTGGAGCCGAAACCATCACATACCCGTTCCCGGTCTCGCGCACGTGAAAATAGCGGGTCGGGAGTGGTCGAGGCTCGTTTTGGGGACCAAACCTCTCGAGCGTCGAGCTGATTTGAACCTGAAATATTTTCGGCGCATTACACGCCCGGACGGGTCCATAGCTGTGGCTGACGAACTCGGTGTCGTGATCCTTGACGGTCGGGTCAAATTGGTCGTGGACTTGTTGCAGCGCTGGGGCCGCCTCTTGAGCCAAAAACTCCCGCGCTTCCGACCAGGGCACGGATAGCCATTCTTCCACGAAGCCTCGGGCATTGCTGGCGATGGGTTGAATTCGGTGGACGCCTTGATGCTCGTCGATTCGATAGCGATAAATCACCTCGCGTTCGTATGACTCAATATCCATTGTGGGGGCATTCAGCCTAAGTTCGAATGAGTTTCCTGAAGATCTGAGGCTTACGTCGTCTCCACGGGAGTAATCTCTTTCGATGTTCCAAAGCACCTTTGGGGAATTCGGGTCGGAGGCAGGGGAGAGGTCGTTCATCGAGAAATAGCTGAACCGCGACGTGCACCACGGCGTACCATGTGCCACGGCCACGCGCAGTCCGGAATCTCCAACCCTGGCAGCCGGCATGTTTGCTACTAGGAAAAAGTCTCCGAACGCATCTGAGACCTTCTTGAGAGGCGGCGCTTGCCAGCGCATTTGCCTGCGCCAGACACCGCTGCGAAGCGCGTAGACGAGGAGCATATGATCCTCGCCGCATTCGATATTGAAGGAAAACTCAACCTCGATGAGCCCAGCGACGCTCGATGGCCGGGTCACCTGAACCCTCAGGTTGTGGCCATAAGAACCATTCGCTTCATCGAACCGGTGGTCGTCCATTGATTGGACCGTGTTCTCGCCCGGTTCCGGCGGATTTGCATGAAGCGCATCAGCCAGCCTGTTCTGCAGTTCAACCGGATCGGCCGACGGCCCGGCACCGGCAAGAGCCGCATCAGCAGTGCAGCTCAGGGCATCTTTGAGTTGGGTGATCAGGTCGCGCGCTTCGGCTGGAACGTTGGTGTCCATTTCCTCAACCTCGACCTGCTCCAATCCTTACTTGATGCGGTGGACCCAGTTGGCAGCGTCCGAAAGTTGTGAGGGAGCGCACGGCGTCTGAGCGCTGCAGGGAACTACTGCAAGGAGCACCAAAACAAGTGGAAGGCATTTCATGGGCCCGATTATACCTCTAGGCACCGGCAGCGGTGTGCAGCCCTAATCCCCTATGCGATCCTCCCTAAGTCGGCCTGTCCGAAACTGGCCGCTTCCGGGCACATGTGTCACCCAAGCTACTCTATTGGTAGTCGAGTTGTTCATGAACGCCCGGCTTGCGATTCAATTCGGAGTGACAGATATCTGTAGAGTCTACTATAGAGTTTTTACCGCGTCCCCGCCGATGAGGCCGTCGAGGCTCGGCCCCCTCATGGATGATGATTTCGGCTTCCTTTTAACCTGATGCTGACACCCCCGCGCCGCTCGCTGAATTTTGTTCATCTTCTCACCCGAAACTGTCGATAAGCGATGTGGGCGAGTATGTCGCGCGGGGGGCGCCCGCGCCACCCCTCGTTGCACGGCCATCCTGGCCGTGCCCCCAACAGGGCGAGCGACCGCTCGCCCCGACGTCGCGGCTTTGTGCAACGCGGGCTGATCGCTGCGGGGGGCGGCGGGGAGCGGCGTAGCGCGATGCCTGTCGTATTGGCGCCCCAACTGGTCAGGCGATGTTCCAACTCGCTCTGGACGTGGGCGACGGTGGAGGATCGGCTGGACGTCACACGCTTGTAACTTGTATATGCCGTTCAGGAGGGTTAAGATGCGTCCGGCAATCCCAGCCGCGACGTATAAGCGGTGCAGTAAAGTCGCCGCAGCGTTATTGCGGCTTCGTTAGGATGGACTCTCATGCTGGCAATGCCTCCCCCTCCACGAATGCCTCCGGAGAGGGACTTGCCGGTCCAAAATCAACTTCCATTCGGAGGTACGCCATGGCAACTATGCCGAAATTGCCTTATGAGCCTTCACCACCGCCACGGCCCGTTCTCGTCACGCCTCCCCAGCCGGGGATCAGCGAAGACTGGCTGGCGGTGTGTATAGGCTTGTTCGCATTCGTTCTCTCGCTCGGCCTGCTTTTCGGGGCCGACCTGCTGGGTTGGGCGGTCACCACGTCGGTCTGGACAAGCCCGGCGAAGGCGCTCGCACCCATCTCGCAACATTATTCCAAACTTCCTCCCTACATCTCTCTCCTTGGGACTTATGTTTTCCTATTAGCTGTATTGATGGCCGGCGCCAAGGCTCTGCGCATCAACTTGGCGCGCTTCGCCAAGGGTTTTACGGCGTTATTCATCATAAGCTATGCCTGCTGGTTTCTGGGAAACTGGGCGTATATTGCCGCCACCCCGGACAAGCGGCAGGCGCTGAAAATCGGCTGGTCCCTCAATCTGACCAATGAGTCCGGATTCATCTTCGCGCTGCTGGCGGGCCTGCTGATCGCCAACTTCTTCCCGCGCGCCTGCAACTGGCTCAAGGAGGCCATCCGCCCCGAGCTCTACATCAAGACGGCCATCGTCATCCTGGGCGGATTTCTGGGAATCGCCGCACTGGAACAGCGCCAGCTCGCCACCTCGATCATGTTTCTGGGCGCCTGCGCCATCATTGCGGCTTACTTGATTTACTGGCCCATCGTCTACTTCGTTTCCCGCCGCTATTTTGGTTTCAGCCGCGAGTGGGCGGTTCCCCTGGCGTCGGGCATATCGATTTGCGGCGTGTCGGCCGCCATCGCCACCGGCAGCGCCATCAAGGCACGCCCGATGGTGCCCATCATGGTATCGTCGTTGGTGGTCATTTTTGCGGTGGTGGAGCTGCTGCTGCTTCCCTTCGCCGCCCAGCACTTCCTCTACCATCAGCCCCTTGTGGCCGGCGCGTGGATGGGTCTGGCGGTGAAGACGGACGGTGCGGCGGTGGCCAGCGGCGCGATTGCCGACGCGCTCATTCGCGCCAAAGCGCTGGCTGCCACCGGCGTCGCTTACCAGCCCGGCTGGATCATGGGCGTGGCAACTACCGTGAAGGTGTTCATTGACATCTTCATCGGCGTCTGGGCTTTCGTTCTCGCCTGGGTTTGGTCCGCCAAGATTGAACATCACGAAGGGGAGAAAGTGCAGGCTCGGCAAATCTGGCAGCGCTTCCCCAAATTCATTCTCGGCTACGTGGCCACATTCCTTCTCGTCCTCGCCTTCGGCCTTGCCCTCCCCGCGCTGGTACCCAAAATCAAGGCGTCGATGGCCGAGGCGAACGTGTTTCGCGCCCTGTTCTTCGTCATGACCTTTTTCGCCATCGGGGTGCTCTCCAACTTCCGCAAACTCTGGCAGGAAGGCATCGCCA
>Ga0326728_10010673_pt1 | contig 21395 bp, 18 predicted proteins | sample MB3enrmetagenome_FD_207602 | JGI IMG/M metagenome (GOLD analysis project Ga0326728, IMG submission 207602) | Lab enriched peat soil microbial communities from McLean, Ithaca, NY, United States - MB31MN | ecosystem: Environmental > Terrestrial > Soil > Wetlands > Peat | place: USA: New York... | reverse complement strand
TTTAGCATATCATGTAAGTCATTGTGGGCGATACAAGAGTCGAACTTGTGACCCTCAGCGTGTCATACTGATGCTCTAGCCAACTGAGCTAACCGCCCGATACCTAGCGGCCGACACAATCGGACGCAGGAACGTTTATACCAATCTTAAAGCCCGATGTCAAGCTCGCTCCCGAATCTCATCAGCTCGAGGGCTACGCCCTCTCGCGAATGGCGACGTTGATCTCGATCTTGCCCTGAGGCGTCTCCATGGGTACGATGAGGGCCTCGACGTCGGAATTGGAGACCTCCATGTTATCGCCGGTAAAGATCGCGGGCGGGGTCAGGTCGAAGCGGAAGCCGAGGTCGTGGAGCTTGGTGACCGCTTGGGCCGTGATCATGTTGGCGAGCTCGGTTATCGTCGCCTTGACGAGGTCGTCGAAGTCCGTGAGCTCCTCCTGATTCATGGCGGAGGCGATCTTAAGGGCGGCGGCCTTGTCCATATCGAAGAGGACGCGGCCTTCGACATCGCCCGCGAGGCCAACGATGGCAGCGACGCCCATGACGGGCATCGAGGTGGACTTGAGGTACAGTTCGCCGCGGCGGACGTCCGCATGAAGGACCTCGCGCAGGACGTTGAATGCCGCTTCGACGAAGGGATTGATGTACTCGACTCTCATATCGCTCTCCTCGCTATTTCGATTCTAGTCCCTGCGGAAGGCCGAAACGGCCCCCGACCCTGCGGCCGTCCAACCTTCGCCGAAGCGCTCGTTCGTTCCGCAGATTACAAGGCCGCTCGGTTTAAGCTTGTCATAAAAATCGCCTAAAAGCTTCTTTTGGTCAATCGGAGTGAGGAACGAAAGCATATCTCGGCAGAGTACGAGGTCCAAAGGCGGCAAGGTGCTGGCGTTCATCACGTCGTGGAACTCGAAGAAAATCGAGTCGCGGATAGCCTGCGCGAAAACTAGGCCGTTGCGGCCCTTGGCCATGAAGCCCTGATAGAAATCCGGGATGTTCTCGGGGAAGACCATATTGGGAGCCATGGATATGGCGAGCAGGTCCGAATCGTTGGCCCAGATCTTGATGCGGGCTTCGGGGTAGCGGTTGCGCATGATACAGGCGAGGGCCCAAGTCTCGTAACCCTTTCCGCAGCCTGGGTTCCATACGTTGATGGACTTGGCGTCTATCGGAGGCAGTACCTTCTGCACTTCTGCCGCGTAGTCGTCCTCCCAGAGCTCGCCGGTCCCGGGCGACCAGAAGTTCTCGAGAAACTGATCGGCTTCGGAAGATTCCTTAAGCTGGAGGTCCGTGTCCTTGCGCGAAGCTTTCCACTGGGCGAAACGCTCGCCGAACCAGGCGTCGTTTATACCAGTGACGTGGAAGCCCCGGAATGCCGCGAGGGTTTCTTTGACGAAAGAGGCGGCGACGTCGCCGCCGGAAGCCGCAACCGCTTGAACCTCGATTGGCACGGCCTCCTCGCGGGCGACGTCCATCGATGGGCCTTCGGCGGTCGAGATCGTCGCCTTCTCCTTGACGCGATCGAGGGCGAATATCTTCTCGACGTCGAGGATGATGTACAGCTTGCCCGAGTTCTCGACGATGCCCCTGATGTATTTTACGTTGATGTCGCCGAAGATCGGGTGGGGCGGCTGGATCGAGCTCGAGGAGATGCCTACAACCTTGTCGATCTCGTCGACGATGACGCCGAATACATGTTCCTCGACCCTGAGAATGATGAGGCTCTCGAGAGCCTCATCTTCCTTGCGTTCGGCGGGAAGATGAAAAAAAATGCGCAGGTCGATCACCGAGATAATGTCGCCGCGGAGGTTGTAGACGCCGCGCACGAAGGGCGATGCGTTTGGCACGTAGGTGAAACGCCCTGCCTTCGCGATCTCCTTCACGTTCATGATATCGACACCGTATTCCTTCCCCGCGAGGGAGAAGGTGACCATCTTAAAGTCGATCTTCTCGGCGCGCCTCTCGGATTCCGCGCGCCTCTCGGATTCGGCCAGCCTCACCGACTCGGCGGCTTCGGCCCTTTTGTCTCGCTCTGCTGTTTGCGCAGTCATACCTTGCTCCTGGCCGCCTTAGCGGATCGTCGCCTCGAGGCGGCGCCGCTCTTCGATCTCTTGCTTGAGACCCAGCTCCAGGAGCTGGCTCACGTCGATGATGAGGCACACCGAGCCGTCGCCAAGGATGGAGGCCCCCGCGATGCCGGGCGATTGGGTGTACTGGTCGCGTAAAGGCTTGATGACCACGTCCTCCTCGCCTATGAGCGAGTCGACCATGAGCCCTACGCGCTTGTCCGCGGTTCCCACGATGACGACGAAATGGTAATCGCGCTGTTCGTTCGTCGGTATCCTGAAGAGGCGGTTGAGCCGCAAGAGGGCGACGACATCGTTCCGAATGTTGAAGACCTCGTAGTTGTCGATCATCTTCACGTCGGAGGGCTTGATGCGGTGGCTCTCGATGACGCTGGTAATCGGGATCGAGTATACCTCCTTGCCCACGCGCACGAGGAGGCCCTGGATGATGGCAAGGGTGAGAGGCAACTTGATCGTGAAGCGGGTACCCTTGCCGTGCACGCTCGACACGGTGACCGAACCGTTGAGCTTCTCGACCTGGCGTTTGACCACATCGAGGCCCACGCCGCGGCCGGAGATATTCGTGACCTTCGTGGCGGTGGAAAAGCCCGGATCGAAAATAAGGTTGAAGGCCTCGATATCGGTGAGCACCTTGCTCGGGTGGATGAGGCCCTTTTCGATCGCCTTGGCGCGCACGGCATCGACGTCGATGCCTTTGCCATCGTCGGCGATCTCGATGACGATCATGTTGCCTTCGTTGGAGGCCTTGAGGAGGACCGTGCCTTCCTCGCTCTTGCCCGCGGCAACGCGCCCCTCGGGAGTCTCGATGCCATGATCGAGGGCGTTGCGCACGGAGTGCATGAGGGGATCCAGGAGATCCTCGATGACCGATTTGTCGAGCTCGGTGTCTTCGCCCTCGATGACAAGGTTCACTTTTTTGTTGAGGGTTTTCGTAAGATCGCGCACGAGGCGGGGAAAACGACTGAAAATCTGGCTTATGGGCACCATGCGGATGCGCATGACGCCTTCCTGAAGCTCGCCGGTTATTCGACCGAGATTCTGGGCAGTAGAGCGGAACTTGGCCACGTCCGTCTTGAGGTCGCCCTCGAAGCCGTCGAAAACTTCATAGAGGTAGCCGTACTTCTCGAAGATCTCCTTCTTGATCTCTTTGGCGGACTTACCCGCCTGAATGGCGGCGAGGTAGTCGGGCAACTCGTCGAAAAGATCCTTCATCCCGTCGCGGAACTTGGCCCCGGAGCCCTGAAGGTTTCCCAGGAGGTCTCCGAAACGCGCGGATATCTGGTTAAAAGTGGCCTTGTTGATGACAGTCTCGGATACGAGATTGAGGAGGTTGTCGATGCGCCTCGAATCGACGCGGAGGATCGAGCCCTGCGAGACTCTGTGCGCTTCGTCGTGGTGGCCGTTCTCGGAAGAAACGGCAGCCTCGGCCTCGGGGACGGCGGCTTCGGGCTCGGCGACGGGAGCTTTTGCGGCGGAGGGCTGAACTACTGCGGCGGGAGATTCGGCGGGACGGACAGGCGCAGGAACGGCAGCTGGCGCGGCGGCCACGGAAGCGCTCGTTATTTCCTCGACCGCGACATCGCTTACGACGTCGGGGATGAGGGCTTTACGCTCGAGCTCTGCCGGCTCCTTGTCCGAGGCGATGAAGTACTCGACTATGGGGAAGAAGGCGTCCTCGTAGAGCTTTTCGAAATCGGGAACGGTCTTGAGGATCGTGCCGACATCGCGAAGCGCGGCGAAGGCATGTATGGCCGAGACCGTCTTCATGACGTTGTCGGGGTTGAAGGTCAAAGCGAGCTTGAATATGCGCCGGCCAGGCCCTGCGGCCTCGCGAAGCTCGAGCATATCGTACTCGGAAAGCCCAGCGGAAGATTCAGTTGGAGCCGGCTCTGGAGCCGGAGGCTTAGGCTGAGGCGCTGCCGAGGCAGGCAAATGCATTGCAATGCTGGGCTTAACGGGGGCCTTGGCCCCTCCCGCAGGCAGGAGAGAGGCAAGCGTGGCCTTGATGACGGTCGTGTCGCCGCTATAAGGATTGCCCTCGCTACGTGAATCGAGCATAGCCTTGATGACGTCGATCGAGGCAAGGAGGGCGTCGATCACAGCCTCGGTTACCGCAGCCTTGCCCGAGCGCACGCCGTCGAGGACGTCCTCGACCAGATGGGTAAACTCGGCGAGCTCATTCATCTGAACAGTGCCGGCCCCGCCTTTCAGGGTATGGGCAGCCCTGAATATCTCGTCGACCGCGTCATGGTTGCCGGTATCCTGCTCAAGTGCAAGGATATTTTGCTCAAGGGACTCTACTTGGCCATAAGCCTCGGAAAAGAAGTCCTTGAGAAGTTCCTCATTATTAGGATCGAGATAATCACTCATCGTGTTTAGAGCATCATCTAAGAAGCAAGTTCCGTCAAGGCCGACGCTTAGCCCTCTCCGCCTTGGCAAAATCGCCGATAATAGGTAAGCCCGTGTATTCTAACGGCATAGATGCTACACTTTAGCGAGGAGAGAGACACATGCCGATCCCAAGAGCCGCCTTCCCGCCCCTCCTCTTAGCCTTGGTCTTCGGAAGCGCAGGCGCCCTCTTCGCGGCCGACCTGAGAGTGGACCAGCTCGAACTTCTCACTCGGGGGACGTACGACGACTCCGCGGGGACCTTCGATGCTTCCTCGCTCGTAAATCTGGACCTCTCGCTCGAAGGCGGGGATAAATTCGCCGGTCTTCTCAGGATGAACTGTTTTAGCGACAACCTAGAAGATGCCCTGGCCTTGGCGAACGAGCCCGCCTCGAGCACGAACTATCTCGACAAAATAGATATCTCACCCCAGATTCTGACGGTGGCGGTCACAGCCCGATCGATCTTCGACCTCCCGGTAGATGTCTCCTATTTCGTGGGGCAAATGGATAATTTCTGCTCGGGCGATGATTTCGTATCGCTTTTCGGCGCCGCTCCCTTCGCCACGGAAGTGCGCGGCCCCATGGTCTACCCCAATGGAGTGGGAGGGAACCCCGAGGTCTGGTGGAATGGCATTTACTCGGCGGACGGAACCGGCTTTCGCTTTGCCACGACGCCAAACCTGAGCTCAAACTCGGTCGCTTATCTCTATCTGTATCAAGACTTGAACGTGGGCATAGGCACCTGGTCCGGCGACCTGCGCTGGCTCTTCAACAGCGATAAGGTCAAAACAGAAATCTTCGCCGGGACGACCACAGGCGGAGCCTATGGCATCTATCGGGGCGGACTCCTCTTTGATGCGCAATCCGGCAACGTGGGCGAGTTTCTAGCCCAGACTGGCATCACGCATTGGGTCTCAGGCGAGAACCTTTCCCTCGACGACCTGTTCTTTCTCTTCGAACCTCGAGTCAAATTCAATGCAGGGCAAGTCTCGATAACTGTGTTCTATCACCCGGCCTGGTACCTACAAAAAAACTATAGCAGTTCAGGCGAAGAGGACGCCATGGACGCTGATTTCAACTTGCGCTTCGGTCATATATCGCAGGGCGGCATGCAGGGCGGGCTCGAAGCCTTCCTCGCCCTCCGTCCCCTCACGACTGACCCCGTCAATACGCCGCCACTCGCCATCGACACCTCCCCCTACTACTCGCTTATAACGGGCGGAATACGCTGGGACTTCAAGTTCGACCTCCGGCTCTTCCCCTTCCCGAACCCCTGGTACGGCATATTCAGGCCATCAATCGGCCTCACGACCTCGTATTAAGGACGAAACGACATGAGGACCGACAGGCAGGCGCGACGCGCCTTCGCTCTACTGGCTTTAGTCGCGCTAGGCGCCGCCACCTTCGCTCAGGAGTTTGGCTTCGACACTCGACTGGGGAACATCCAGTTCCCCTGGACCTCGACTACCGCGATCACGGATAGCGTCTTTCCCTCCACGAACTATTTCTGGGGCGGCGACGCGTGGATCGACGCGCCATTGGGCGAAGACGCCTCGCTGCACTTCTCGTACGAGCGCGATTCCGTCCTTCGCAACCTCGCCATAGGGGCCGTTCAATTCGAGCGCGGCATCGCGAGCGTATCGGTCGGGCCTCTCATCGGATTCCTCAATTCCGCCGACACGCCATTCTCGGCGGGCATGTCCGCGGCGTTGCGCCTTCAGTGGCCAGGCGTCGCCTACGTATCCGTGCGCTCGGACGGTGGCACGGCCATATCCCTCCTTCAGTCCGACGCCGACCCCCAAGCCAGGACCGAATTCGCCGTCGGATTCTACGTGCCCCACGCCATCATCTCGGGAGTCATCAAGGCCAGTCGCTTCAACGAGCTCGACGCTTCGGGCAACCGCGTAACCGACAGCTTGACGAGCTATGCGATGACTTTCGACGTTTTCAAGAAGAACATCCCTTATACCGCCCTCTTTTCGATCGGCTACGACCTGAGATCCAAGTACTACGCCGCAACCGCGACCACCGACAGTCTCGGCGCCATTATGCTCGGTGTCGACGCTTCGGCCCAAGTGACCAAAGACATCAAGATCACCGGGGGCATCTCCACGGGCGCCTATGTCTTCGGGCTCGACGCCCTTTCGGGCAAGGGCCCCGCAAACTCAGATTTCCTGTTCGACGCGAAGCTCGGCATGGTGGTCCAATTCGAGACCATCAAGGCGCTCCTTCAGCATCCCACGGAGGAAGCCGAGAAGGTCGAGAAGGCGCCTGAAGCCGCTCCAGAGGAGAGCGCAAAGGGAGAGGATAAGCCGGCGGCCGCCCTGGAGAAGAGCCCGAAGGCGCTCATTCTGAAATTCTCGATCGACTCGGGAGCTGGCCTCTACTACGACGCCTACCCCCTATCCGGAACTTCCCCAGACTTCCTCGCAGTGCTCTACAACCTTCGTGGCGGCCTCTGGGCCGATCTTATGCTGCCCCTAAAGGACAGCCTCTCCATCGGCCCGGAGCTGGGCCTCTACTACATCGCAGGCTCGAGCGGCGGCGTCACGAGCAACCTCTTCGACCTGCCGGTCAACGCAAAACTGGGTTATTCGGTGGGGGCGGTGCGATTCGAGGGATTCGGCGGTTTCTTCAGCTCGATAACCGCCCCGACCTCCTCCGTAGCGGAATTGGCCTTCGGCCTCGACGCAGGCGCGCGCGTACGATTCAGAGGCCTCTACGCCGAGGGCTCGTATGTATTCGGCTTAGGCGGAGCGCGGAGCTTCCCCCGCTTCGGCGTCGGGTATAGTCTCGAACTGAAAAAGTGAACGACCTCACAACACGTCCTTCTTCGTGCCAAAAACGAAAAACGGGCGCCTACCTTGATAGGTAAACGCCCGTTTTCGGGTAGTCCGCAAAATATTACCTGTAAAAAACTTACTCTGAGCCGCTCGCGGTTCGAACGCGAGACCCACGCCTTAAAAGGGCGTTGCTCTGCCAGCTGAGCTAGCGGCCCGGGACGATTACATTAACTGGCTACGAGTACCTCTGTCAATCGATCGGAGTCCATTAAATAGGAGCCTGTCGGACTTAGGACCACGAAGAAAAAAATGGAGGGATAGGTCCACAATTATGCAGTTCAAATACATCATTCCCCGCTTTTCGCCCGAACGAAATCCTAAGTCCGACAGGCTCCTAGTGGATTTTGAAGGAGAAATCGACAAGGAGGTTGTAGCACGTCCTGTCGCCCGGATCCAACCCAAGCTCGGTGCCGAAGACCGCGAGATTCACCGTACAGACGCCAAGGTCTATGCCCATGCCTGCAGAGAGCAGGGCATCGGCGATGCCCGCTCGGATTCGGACGATGTTCAGGACCCTCGTCTCGAGGCCCAGCCCTACGTTCAGGATAGGGTTGCGGGGAAACACCGAGAATAGGTCGAGGATATCCTTGTAGTCGAGGCTGAGGACGAGCGAGTCCATGACCTTCGAAAGGACTCCGAGCTCAGGCGTCCAAGAGAACCCCACGTCGAGGCTCGAAGGAAGGGTTTCATATGTCGAGTTACCTGTCTTCGCGCTCGCGGAATCGCCGAGAAAACCTTGGATGCTCGAGTACTTGGTCACGATGGCGGGGCTGTATGCATCTCGGTAGACCAGGCCGGCGGCAAAAATGTTCTTCCACGCCCAGCGCAGGCCGACGTCCATGCCGACACCGGTGGTGAGATCGAAGGCGCTGTTCGTCAGGAGCGAGGTCGGGTCGCTGATATCGTTCATCGCCTCGACGATGCCCATGGTCGGCGATACCGAACCTAGTACATAGCCTTTGGCGCCTATGCCTCCGGCTATCTCGTGCCCCCCGCCCAAGTCGAAGCGGACGGCATAGCCTCCCGTGAGGAGAATGTCCTCGGAAGCAGTAACGGAGATCGAGTCGATGCTCGCCGCATTGATGATGAAGCTGGTCTTGTTGAAGAGGCCGAAGCCAAGACCGTTGCCAGTGAAGCCCGTGGCGAGGGGGCCGGTGATCTCGGCACCGGTGTAGAGCTGGTAACCGTTCTCCTTGAGGAAGCCAACGATGGCGTTTTGCGAGGTGTTGCCACTCATGATGAGGTTGGCGATGTCGAAGACCGGTCCGATCGCCTGCACTCCGAGGTCGGCGATCGAATACGAGGCGGGCAGGTCGGCGAGGCCCGCGGGATTCGAGAGCAGGACCGAGGAATCGTCCGCGAGGGCGACATGGATGCCTCCCATGCTCTTGTCCCTCGCGGAGCTGAAGTCGAGCTCATCGGCCGCAAATGCCGGCAGGGCTACGGCTATGAGGGCAAAGGCCAAGATGCATGGTAAAACGAAGCGGCTGTGCATGTTCTCTCCCTGCCTAGATGCTGAATGAGCTGCCGAGCGAGGAAATCAGGGAATTGGAGCCTCCCGCGAGGGTCGAGGCCTGATTCAAAAGGTTTTGGGCGAGCGCGTACTGCGTGGGGTTCGCCGCCGAGAGAGAAGCGGCGTTTACGCTCGAGAGCGTCGCTCCCGTGGGGACGATGTTTGCCGCGACGACTACTGCAGCCATGAGATAGTCCGTGGAGGAAAGCCCGCTCGAAGCCGTCGTAAGGCCTGTGGTCGGGGTGAGGTAGGAGAGGGCAGTAAGCACAGTGGGAGTCGCGCCGGCTTGTATTGTCGCAAGAAGACTCTGGGCGCTTGCAGGAGTAATGCTCGAGAGATCGGTGCTAGACAGCGATGTAAAAACCGATCCTACTCCGCTCGCGGTAATGGCAGCGCCGGCGGCCGAGGCTTCAAGGCCTGCCTTCGTCGCGGGATCGGTCGTGTTCCCGATCTCCGTGACGAGGGAGGACACCAGGGCCGAGGCGAGCTTCGTGTCGTTGTTGGCCTTGGCCTGGGCAGCCAGATTGGAGGCCTCCGAGGTCGAAAGATTGGACGGAATCGTAATGGAATTTCGGGCCAGGCCCGATGCAAGGGACGTAGTAAAGAGCTGCTGGCAGCTCGATAAACACGCGATGATAAAGGCCGTGACGGCGATGGCCGAAGCGAGGGTAACTGCGGATCTCCGCATAGATGGCCTCCAACAAAGGGCGCCACCGCGCGAAAACACGCGCGGCAACGCTATAATTATCGGCGGTCTTGGGCTTTTGCGATAGCCGCTAGAACCGGATGGCCGCCTGAACAGCGAATCCCGAGCGGGGATCGTCTCCAGAAGGGCCCCGAGCCCCTCAGTGAAAACCGTAGCTCATTTTAGAGATTTTTCAAGCTGCTCCATGCCGTTTCACGAAATATACAGTGCGTGGGCATCTATCTCGTCATCATTGGCAGCAAAGGCATTCTTCTCGATACGACAGCGAATTGCTTGTCCAGGTCGAATAGCCAAAGGGGAATTATCAATCTTCAGCTTGAGATAGTTCTCGCTGGTCGCGCAGAGGTCGCTCTCGAGCACTGCTCCGACTTCTTCGCCCAACCAACGTGCTATATAGGCGTCACGGCCAGAGCGACCGAGCGCGAGAAGGACATCGACGCGTTCCTGAGCTATGCATTCGGGTACGCGAGAGGGCATCAAAGCGGCTTTCGTGCCAGGACGCGGCGAGAAGCGGAAGACGTGAATCCAGGCGAAACCGCAAGAGCGAGCGAGCTCCAGCGTCGCTTCGGCATCCGCATCAGTCTCCCCCGGGAAGCCCGCGATGATGTCCGCGGCGAGAAAAGGATTGCGCCTAACGCGCTTCAAGGCCTCCACCGAGGCCAAAACCGCGTCTCGCCTATAATGGCGATTCATTGCGGCGAGAACTCTGTCGGAGCCCGACTGGAGAGCGAGGTGGACATGGGGACGCACTCGCTCATGGGCGAAGGCATCGATGAAGCGGGCGTCGATGAGGTCGGGCTCGTAGGAGGAGATGCGGAAGGCGATGCGCTCGGTACCGGCGACGAGGAGTTCGAGGAGGCCGGGAAAATCGGTATCACCGTCGCGGTACTGGGCGAGGTTGACGCCGGCGAGCACAATCTCGGCTTTACCCGCGGCCTCGAGAGCGCGGGCGCGAGAGAGAACCTCGGGCGCCGGCAAGCTTACGGCACGTCCGCGCGCTATGTGGACACGGCAATAGGCGCACTCATTATCGCAGCCGTCCTCGATCTTAAGCGAAGGCCGGGAGTGGAAGCTGAAGGCCTCGGGATTGTAGGCGAAACGGCCGTCGACGTCCGCGACCTTAGGGTCCCGCGCTGTCGCCTGGACGCCGGCTAACCAGCCGCGCAGCGCCTCGAGGAGGGGCGGCGCGCCAGGCTCCGTCAGGAGCGAGGGCAGACCGAGAAGCTCGGCCTTGCGCCCTCCTTTTAGAATGAGGGCGCGTTCCCCCAAGGAAGCGAGCGATTCGGCCTCGACCTCGGCGTAGCAGCCGGTGATAAGGACGACGGCCTCCGGATCGGCGGCGAGGGCGAGGCGGACGATGCGGCGGGCCTTCTGCTCGGCCTTGCTCGTGACGGTGCAAGTGTTGACCACGACGAGCTCAGCGGGAACCGCCCCGTCCGCGTCGAAGGAAAGGACTTCGGCGCCTGCTCGCGCGAAGGCGTCGGCGAAGGACTCGGTCTCGAGTTGATTAAGCTTGCAGCCGAGGGTGTGGAAGGCGACCCGGAGGCTCATGCGCTAGCGGAGCTTGTCGGTTACGCGGGCGACGCCCGCAGAGGCGTCTTCGAGCCGCGGGTCGAGGGAGAGGGCCTGCCTGTATGCCGCGAGGGAGTGCGAAAGGTCACCGTAGCGCTCGCGGGCGTAGCCTAGGCGTGTCCACCACTTCGCGCTGCCGGGCGAGAACTGGAGAGCGGTCGACAAGGCTATGTCGGCGTGGCCGAAGCGCCCGAGCCTAAGGTATAACTCGCCCATATAATAGTAGGCAGTTCCCACGCGCTCTCCCTCAGGCAAGGCTCCGACGTAGTTCTGGAAATTGCGCAAGGCTGCGTCATTGCGGCCGAGAAAGAAAGCCGTTTCGCCGAGAACCTCGGTGAGGCGGGGATCGCGGCGAAGGGTGTAGCCCTTAAGCGCGTAATTCTCCGCGTCGGCGTAGCGGCCCATAGCGACAAGGGACCAGGAGACGATGACGTAGGAATCGACGTCGGAGGGGTCGGCCGCGATCGCGGCGAGACAGGCGCGGCGGGCGTCGTCGTACTTGCCGTCGGAGAAGAGCTTCAGAGCATCGGGCTTATCCTCGCAGGAAAGGGAGACAGTTCCGAGAAGGAGGAGGAACAGGACGAGAAAGGCCGCCCGGAGCGCCTTAAGCTGAAGCATTGGTCTGGGGGGAAGTCATGCGGCAGGCGCCGTTAAGGCGACAGCCCGTCTCCATGGTTATCTGCGGCGCGGTCACGTCACCGTCCACCGAGGCGCAGGCGAAGAGCTCGACCTTCTCCCTGGCGGAGATATTGCCCTTGACCCTGCCTTTGACGGACACGATGTTGGCCACGATGTCGGCCTCGACCTCGGCCTTCTCGTCGATATAGAGATCGCTATCGGAGCGAACGACGCCCGAAACCTTGCCCTTGATCATGAGCGGCTTGGTGAAGAACATTTCGCCCGCGAACTCTACGTCCTGGGCGAGGATCGTGTCGAGCTGCTCCTCGTCGATGCCGGTAATTTGAACTTCAGTCATACGCGAAGATGATACGGCAAGCCGCGCCGAATGGCAATCAGGGACGGCTGGACTTCAGGGCCCTATAGACTGCGGCGAGCTCCTCGGGCCGCAAGGCCTCGGCGCGGATATCGGCTTTCTTCCCCAAGGACTCGAGGGCTGATGCGAGTTCCGCATCGAGATCGGAGCCCAGATCGCGGCCAAGATAGGGGCAAAGGGCGGTAGAAGCGGCCTTTAAATTGTTGCGCATGGTCTTGCGCCGCGAGGAGAAGAGGGCACGCACGAAGGTCGAGAAGCCCATTCTGTCCTCCGAGGCTACGGGGTCCGGCCGCCTCTCCATGCGCACGACCGTGCTTACCACGTTGGGCTTGGGCCAGAAGGAGCTCGCGCCGAGGTCGCAGGGGAGCTTCGAGCGGCAGACCGAGTTGCAGAGCACGGAGAAGGAAGAGTAGTCCTTGGTGCCCGGGCCTGCACACATACGCAGGCCCGCCTCCTTCTGCACCGTGAAGACCATGATGGAGGTCACGCAATCGCCCTCGATGAGGGAAGCGACGATGGCATTGGCCGCGCTGTAGGGCAAGTTGCCGAAAACTCGATCAGGCGCGCCCGACGCCTCGCGTTCGGCCTTCCAGGTGTCGATAAAATCGCCCTCGATCAGCTTGAAGCGCGGATTGCCGCCGAAAATGCGCGAGAGTAGGCGCGCGAAGCCGTGGTCTATCTCGAAGGCCGTAACCTTGAGCCCGGCATCGAGTGCGATGGCGGTCATCGAGCCTATGCCGGGGCCTATCTCCCAGACGCGCATACCGCTCGTAGCCTTGAGCTCCGCGATGATGCGTTCGCGCGAGCGGCGATTAATCAGAAAGTTCTGGCCGAAACGTTTGGACATGGCCAAGCCCTCGGCCTCGAGAAGGGACTGGAGGGCTTGGGGAGAATCGTAGTCGGGCGAGAGCGGCTCGGTACTCGGCATACGGGCGAGCATATACCAAGGCCGCGATGCCGACTACGGCGAGGCTCGCCGCGACCTGCGAAAGGAAAGACGGCAAGTTGATAGCGGGAACGGCAGCCGCGGCATTCATGATGCCCATGAGGAGACTATACAGAAAGTCCGACACTGGAATCGCGAAGTTAGCTGCGAAGGGAAAGATCGAGCAGAGAAGGCCCGCGCCCATGCCCCACCACATCGTCGCGGTGACGATCGGGCCTGAGGCGATCGAGGCGGGGATGCCCGCGAACTGAAGGTAGCCGAAGCTGAAAGCGAGAAGCGGCCACACGGCCGCCTGCGCGGCGAGGGCGGCCGAGGCCGGTTCGAGGAGAAAGGGCGGCAGTATCCGGCCTAAGGCGAACGAGAAGCGTGCTCCGAGGACGGCGAGCCCCAGGACCGCGAGATACGACAGTGTGAAGGAGAGACTGCGCGCGGCGGCCGGGTCGATGGGGACCATGACGAGGAAGGCTAGAGCGAGAGCGCCGAGCCGGTCCTGGGGCCGGTCGAGGCCGAGGGCATTGGCGCCTATCCACACCATGAGAACCGATCGCAGGAGCGAGGGCCCCGCCCCAGCAATCCACATGAAGAGGCTCGCAAGGATGGCGCCCCCAAAGCGCGCGCACACGGGCCCCACCAGAGGTCTGAACGCGGCGATCGCGAGGACGGCCAGCACGGATAAATGCTCGCCCGAGAGAGCGAGTATGTGCGAGCAGCCTGCGGCCTTGAAGGCTTCCGATTCCTCGGGCGCGAGGCTGTCCCGCATGCCCAGTATTAGCGCCTGCAATAGGCCCGCCGATTTCTTGCCGATGCGGGCGAGAGCCAGTCTGCAGGCCTCGCGGGCTGCACTCCTCGCGCGGTCGAACATCCCGCCGCGATCGACTACGAGGATGTCCCGGCTTTGAGCGAAGAAGGCGGCGCCCGATCTGCCCCCCTGCGCGGAAATCGGCGGGACGCCCTGGCTCAAGCGGCCGCGAACGCGGACCAGGGCGCCCGAGTCGATCTCGGCGCCGGCACGCGCGAGTATCCGGATACTCGCGCGTGAAGATTCCCGAGGAAAGGAGAGCTCTGCTGAAACCTTGCGGCCGGCCAAGCCCATACGCTCGACGCGGACGAGATACGAACGAAAACCGTTCTTGGCGGGACTCGAGTCCGTGGTCAAGCGTCCCTCGAGCCAGACGATTGAAAGCACGGTCGGCGAGCGAGCGGCACCGGCGATTGCCGGATCGATGCGAGACGAGCCCGCCTCGTTCCAAGCTATCGCAGCGCCCGAAATTAGACCCAATGCCAGGGCGAGAAGTCGCATGCATCGCAAGCTTCGCTTACGTCGCAGGCTGTGCGCGCTATCCGCGGCGGACACGCCTCCGAAGTCGAAAAGCGCGAGGGCGAGCGACGAGCATGTGACAGCGCAGGCTAAAGCCGCCGGAGCGAGGGGCGGCCCCGGATAGAAACTTACGGCCATGCCGAAGGCGGCCATGACGGGAAGGCCCAGGCGACGAGACTCGGCTTCGATGATTTCGTGAAGGATCACAAAGCCTATACGCGCACAATGCGCGCTCTCGATTCAAACCTTAGGCACTGCCTTACCAGCGCAGTTTGAGCAGGGCTTCCTTGGCCGCGCGCTTCACCGCGTCCGAGTACTGCAAGTAGCCGATCTGCAACAGGTAATCGAAGGCCGCCTTGTCACCGAGATCGCCTAACGCACCGATCGATGCAAGGAGTATCTCCTCGTCGTAGGGCGAGCCCTGCTCGGTCTGGCCGTTGATGAACTGCAGGTAGAGGGAGAGGGCCTGGGCCGCCTCGGTCGAGCCCATGGCGCCTAGGCAGCCGATCGCCTCGAGGAAGTCTGTCTTCGAGGCCACACCCTTGGCGTAGTCGCCCAGTATAAGCTTGAAGTGCAAAATAGCGAGGGGCGAGGCGCGCTGCCACTTGAGCGTGCGCAGTTCGCGGATAGAGGCGAGCCTGAGCTCGCGGATCGATTGCATCTCGACGGGCGAATAGGAGCCTTGCTGCGCGGTCGCGTCGAGGGCAACGGAGAGAGCGCCCTCGGCGAGGGCGCCGCGGTCGTCGTCGTCGAAGTTTGGGTTATCCAAACCGGCGGCGTAGGCGGCGGACTTCTCTATAGGAGGATTCTTGGCGATCACGCGGAGGAGATAGCCCCGATAGTCCCCTTTGATCGAGCCGAGCGCCTTGGCGGCCTTGCCCGCGAGATTGGGCGAGTAGCCCGCGACGTAGGCCGAGAAGAGAACGGGGAAAGAGGAGCCGTCGCCCAGGACGCCGAGCGCGTCGATGCACGCCTCGAGGGCGGGATACTCGGGCTGCGAGCCCGAGCGGAAGAGACTGTTCTGCGAGGCAAGGAAGGCGTTGAGGTTTTCGGCCACGCGACTTTCGCCCGAGCCTGCGTAGCCTAGCGCGGTAACGGCCGCCTTGCGGACGTCCTGATCCATGAAGCCCTGGAACAGGGCCCAGAGATCGTCGATCGCCTGACTATAAGCGGCTTTGCCCGTCTCCGTGGCGGCGAGGACCGCAAGGTCTTTGAGCTGTGGATCGGCTCCGAGGAGGGCGGCGTTGTCCACGGCGAATCGCAGAGCCATATCGTAGAGGCTGCCCATGGATACGTCGGAACGGGATGAAGCCTCTTTGAGAAGCTCGAGCTTGGTGGACAGGCTCGCCCGGGCGAAGTTGCGGCGATAGGCGAGGATTATTGAGTCGGCGTCCTGCGCGCCAATGGCGGAGCCAAGGCAGAGCGCGAGCGCGAGCGCCGCGGCGATGCGTTTCATTCTGGTTCGTCCTCCCCGCGGATATTATATACGAAAGAACGAATGGCGTTGCGCATCCGCGGACTGGGCGTAACCGCTTCCACATGAAGGACGGAGCGGTTGGCCTCCGCGTCGAAATCCACACTCCGGACGGTGCCGCTCATGACGACGCTGCGCTCCTCGAGGCCGAACTGAAGCTTGACCAGGAGCCCCGGCTTGGCCTTGCCCCCGATCGCGACGGCCGCGCCGGCCTCGGAGAGATCCTGCACCATGGCCCTCAGGCCGGGAATGCGCTCGGGCTTCTCGTAGGCACCCTCGATACGCTTGAGCAGATAAAGGTAGGCGGGAATCTTCGAGTGGGCCCTCACCGACTTGCGCTTCTGGGTGCGCAAGAGGGCCTCGGAGTGCGAAACTTGAAGTACCGGTATACTGCGTATCCGCAAATCATCGATCACATAGCTGTCGAAGACATAGCCTGCGTCCTCGCGGCGCCAGAAATAGACCGAGACCTTCTTACCCTTCCAGACCCAGTTCTTGGGTAGCCTCTGGCCAATTGGGTAGGAAACGACAAGGTAGTGCGCGTTGTTGTCGATCACCGTCGAGCCGAAGACCCCAACTCCGTGAACGAGGACGCGAAGCCGCTGGCCCGAGCCGATCTGCCTGGTCGAGCGGATACCGAACTTAAAACGGGGCTGCTGAAACTCGATGCCCTTGCGCAGGGCGTAGACGTGGTCCATGAGAACGACGCCTTCGCGGCCGCGATCGCGGCCCTCTCGCTTGAGAGAGGCGCTGAGAACGGTTATGGCCCTGTCCATGTCGCGCGGCGACCAGAGTATGTTGGTCGGATCGGTGAGGCCCGCGAGCAAGGCCGCCTCGCGCAGCTGCCGCGCCTCGGTCAGGCTCATGCCCGCCTCCTTGGCGCGAAGGTAGTACTCGGCCCAGGAATAGCGCTTGCCTCCACGCATGGCCACCGCCAGCACGATGACAAGGAGGATAGCGACGATGACGATGAGCAGGGCGATCACTGGCATTGATTTCGCTTCCTTCTATATAGACGAAACCTAGTATACTCTACACGATTGAGCCGGGTCAAAGTAAGTCCGACGGGGAGAGGCAAACGATGAGCGATTTAGGGCACGACAAGACCTTGAGAAAGGCCTTCGAGGGCCGAAGCACGGCGCGCAGGGAACCCAAGCGGCCCCTACTCGAGGCAGCTCTCCTCCTAGCCGCCTTCTACCTCCCCGCCTATATGCCATGGGCCTCAGCCTTCGCGCCTCGAGATATGACGAAGGCCTCCTATCACCTCTCCCTCATCGCCGTCGATCTGCCCCGGATGCTGCTCGTGCTCTACCTCATGACTGCGAGCGACGGGCTGGGGCCCTTCGGCGTCAAACGCATCACGGCCAGAGATCCGCTACGCGCGCTCTTCACCGCGCTCGGAGCCATGGCCATCGTACTCTTTTCGGGCCTCTGTTTCTCGCTCTTCGGCCTGCAGAATCCCCTCATGGCCATTGCTCAATCGGCGCCACGGGCTCAGGCGATGCTGGTCCCTCTCGTCCTCGTCTCCTCAGTCGCGGTCGGCTACTGCGAGGAGCTTTTCTTCCGCTCCTACCTCATGCGCCGCCTCGGCCAGGCCGGGCTGTCTCTCTTTCGGTCGGCCATAGCCTCGAGTCTCGTCTTCGGCGCCGGCCACGGCTATCAGGGCATCATCGGCATAGTATCGGGGAGCCTCCTCGGCCTCTACTTCGTGTGGCGATGGATTGATGGAGGGAACATCCACGAAATCGGCCTCGGGCACGGGCTCTACGATGCCGTCGTCACGGCTATCGCGATCTATTCCTAAGGCCCCGGGCCGGGTTATAATATCTCGCATGCAGCCGACCGACAAATTCAGGACCGACCTCGATCAAGCAGCCCGCCGCGCGGCGGGCAAGGGCGAGGCGGCCGAGATCGAAGCCCTCAGGACCTTTTTCTTCCACTCCTTTCCCAAAATCGGCGAAGAGACGAAATCAGCCCTCTTCGCCTCCTACCTAGAGGAGAGACGGACTTCCACGGAGAAGGCGGCCGCCTGGTTGGCGGGCGTGGGCAGCATCCTCTTCATGGACTACGACGGTACCTCTTTCACGAAGGCCCAGTGGGGAGACATCCGCGAGGCCATAGTGCTCGAGGAGGAGTCCATCGACATCGAGCTCCTCGAATACGTAATGACCCTCGTGCTGGATCATGGCGCCCTTTAGTGGCTTGCTTTATTCCACCCGCGCGGTAAACTGATAACAAGATCGACCCCGAGGAAGGCGTCATGAGTAACATGATAGGCATTAAGCTCGCCGACGGCGAATTCTACCCTGTGCTCGAGGACGGCCACGCCTCGCGTAAGCGCCTCGTCGTCACGACCGTGCAGGACGGACAGCCCAGCGTCCAGATAGACCTCTACCGCGGAGAGGGCAAGACAGTAGCCGATGCGAGCTACATCGGCAGCCTCGTCGTCGAGGGCATACCAACGATGCCCAAAGGCGAACCGGACATACGCATGGACCTCGGCCTCGCCGAGGACGGCACCCTCACGGCCTTCGCCCAGGAAGCTGCAACGGGCACGAGCCAGAGCCTCAAAGTCTCGCTCGAGGCTCTCTCCGAAGAAGAGAAGTACGAGATTCCCGACTTCGAATTTTCCAGGGAAGAGGCCAACGAGAAGACTGACTTCTCCGACGAGGACTTCGAGGGCACCGATAGCCTCCCTTCCGAGGCCGATTCCGCCCAGCTCCTCAACGACGTCCACAACGATGTCGAGACGGAAAAGGAAAAACCCAAGGGCAAGACCCTGCGGGTCATACTAATCATCCTGTGCATTCTCCTCCTCTTGGCCCTTCTCGGCTTCCTCGCATGGAAGTTCGCGATTCCCGCCTTCGCCGCCAAACCGGAGGCAGCGCCCGTCGCGACCGTCCAGAGCGCGCCTGCGCCGCAACCCGCCAAAATCGAGCCGCCCGCTCCCACGCCCGAAACGACTCCGGCTCCCGTCCAGGCGGCGGAAACCCCTGCGGCGCCCGCTGAAGTCGCGCCGGCACCCGAAGCTCCGAAGAAGGACGTCACCTTCCGCAAGCCCGGCGTCACCCACAAGATCAAGTGGGGCGATACTCTCTGGGATCTCTCCTACTCATACTACAGAGACCCCTGGGTCTTCATGCGGATAGCCAAGGTCAACAAAATCAAGAATCCCGATCTTATAATCTGCGGCAACAAGCTCTGGATACCCGCCAAGTAAAGTGCTAGTTTCGGGGATCACCATGTCGATCCCCGAAACGTTCCACCCTAACTCACAGCGCCTCATCCTAAGCCTGGCCCTTATCGCTTGGCTGCCTTTTACCGTCTGGAGCCAGGCAGGCGGCGCCTGCGGCCTCTCCGCCGCGCGGCTTGCCGAGATATTCGCAGCGGGAGATGTCGCGCCCATTCTCGCACTCGAACCCGACAAGCTTGCCGACTCGGGCTCCTACGGCCCGGCTGCGCAGTATTACCTCGCGCTCTGGCTGGACGATAGGGTTCAAGACGATCAAAACGCCGCCCTCGCGGCATCTCCGCGCATTGCCGCGCTCTACCGTATCGCCTACGATCGAGGGGAAGGCGCCTTGCGAAGAGAGGCCGCTCTCAAGCTCATCGGCTTCCTCGCCGGGACCAAGCAATGGGAAGGGCTCGAATCGTTCGTCTCGGAATACGAGCACCACGATAAACCAGAGTGGCGCTCGGAGCGGCCTCGGCTCGACGCGTTGGACGCTCTGGGCAAGACCGACGAGGAAGGCGCGCTCGTCCGATCTCTCGCGGCGAACTACCCCGCCGAGGCCGCGAAGGACGCGGCCGCCCTCGATTACTATGCAGCCTCGGCCGCACTGCGATCGGGAGCGAAAAGCTCGGCCTGGACGCGCGCCTTCAGGAGCATCCTACTCGAAAAGCCTTGGACCGAGTATTCGTCGAGGGCCTACGCTCTCTTAGGCTCGGGAAAGGCCCTGGCTGGCCGCTTCACGGAGGCGGAAGAGGAGGCGGCCGCGATGCGCGACGCCGTCTGGCGCAAAGACTACGGGGCCGCCTATACGGCCGCCAAGTCGGCGGGATCGGCAGTCCTCTCGCGATCGGCCTCTCGCTCCATGATTGCCGACTGCGGCAAGGCCTTCCTCTACTCGGGCATGGCGAAGGAAGGCATTCCCCTCTTCGCGGCATTAGGCGAAAAATCGCAGGGCGCCGTCGCGTGGACCGCCCTCTTCTACCACGCACGCTTCGAGCGCAGCCTCGAGAAATGGGACAGAGCCGAGTCTCTCTTCTCGCGCGCCCAGGCGACTGCGGCACCGGGGGCCGGCGGCCAGGCCGACAAGGACAGTGCTGCCTGGTATGCCGCCGATTCGGGTTACCGCGCTTCTCTCGCAGCGGCCGCGAAGCTCGATGGGGCGGACGCCAAGGCAACGGGCGAAAAGGAAGCGCGGCAAAGGCTCCTTACGCGGCTCATCCTCGCCTCAGCCTCCTGGCAGGCTCCTGAACCCTTTGCGGAGCTCGCCCTCGGGCTTTTCCACGACGCGCTGAAAGCTCGCGATTGGGCGCTCGTAGCGTCTATGGCGGAGAGCCTCGGGCCCAAGCTCCCGGGCGACGCGGGAAGCCGCCTGCGCTACGTAGCGATCCGAGCATACGAGCTCGGCCTAGGCGGCTCGGGAGGCGAGGACGCGGCCGACCGCTTCGCCCTCCTCGCCGGAGACAAATCCGCGAGCGCCTATTACCGCATCCTCGCGGCCTGGCGCGCCGGCGTCGATCTCAACTTGGCCGCGCCGGACCTCGTTGCCGCCACGACTTCCGCTCGGGAGCCTGCGCCGATCTGCGAGGAGGCGACACTGCTCGCGGGCATGGCGCGCTTCGGCCTCGGAGAGCTCGCACTCAGCGAAGTCCGCAGGCGCGAAACCGAACTAGACGACGAATCGATACGCTCTCTCGCGGCGCTCCTTTCGGGCCTCGGGCGGCCAGACACCGCCCTCAGGCTCGAGCTGGAACTTTCGAATCGGCCAGGCTTCATAGCCTCGAGGATGGACTTCGAGCTTTCCTACCCCAGGCCTTACCTTCTAGAACTGCGCGATTTCCAGCTCGGAGGAAAGCTGCCGGAAGAGCTGGCCTATGGCCTCGTCCGCTCGGAGAGCGCCTTCCGCGTCGACGCAGTCTCGACCGCCGGGGCTGTGGGCCTGTCCCAGCTCATGCCCAGCACGGCGGCGGGCCAGGCCAAGGCGCTCGGCATTGCGCGGTACGATCTCAAGAAGCCAAAGGACAATCTCGAGATAGGCCTGGAGTACTTCGCGTGTCTCCTCGACCGCGCGGGAGGGAAACCGCTTCGCGCAATGATGGCGTACAATGCGGGCTACGGCAGACTAAAGACCTGGATTGCGGAATCGGGTGACCTGCCGGACGATCTCCTGGTAGAGGCTATCGGCATCGAGGAGACGAGGAGTTATTGTCGCAACATAGTACAGTCGACGGCGATGTACGGGGAGTTATATTACGGCAAAGGCAAGGCCGAGATCGTGAAGTACCTCGTAGAGGGCGAATAGAGGCGGGGCTATGCGGCCATCGAG
>Ga0326728_10010672_pt1 | contig 21395 bp, 15 predicted proteins | sample MB3enrmetagenome_FD_207602 | JGI IMG/M metagenome (GOLD analysis project Ga0326728, IMG submission 207602) | Lab enriched peat soil microbial communities from McLean, Ithaca, NY, United States - MB31MN | ecosystem: Environmental > Terrestrial > Soil > Wetlands > Peat | place: USA: New York... | reverse complement strand
AAAGTTTGACGATGAGGACGCCGAATTCAGGGGGAGGTGACGACTTCGGGAAGAATACCCAATTGATCATGAGCAGCATTCCTCATCGAGCATTGAAGTCGCCAAATTTCCCCTCGTATCGGCAAGCGTGGCACATAGCGAGCGCGTTATCATCGTACTCGATTGAACCGTCCTCGGCATCATCGCTGCCGTTGTCATAGAGCAGAACTCGCATTGAGACTACGACCTCAAATGGGCCAAACGAGCCGCACTTTGGACAGCGCTTGCCATCCAGACAATTGACATTGGGGCTAATTTCGTTTTTGCTGGCATTAGATTGATTGGCCTCATGATTCATCACGGCGGGACCCCTTATTCAATCCTGGTAGAACAATGCGTTGCGGCGATCATCCAAGAACCTTTCAGGCGCGTTTATTGAAAATCCCTGGCAAGGCGGGCCACCGGTTAAAACGGTAAGCTCGCCCCTTTCTATTTGCAGCATCCGGCGAACCGAACGAGGGTCTATAGCCTCGATTTCACGGGAATCTGCATGTGTTTCCGGGTGATTAAACTTAAACGTCTGAATCGCCGAAGGATTGCAGTCGTTGCCGTAAAGGCAGCGAAAGCCAGCGAGCTTAAACCCTGCGGTGAGACCGCCCGCTCCGCAGAATAGGTCTATTGAAGTGAGCACCTTGTCACACCAGTCAAAATGTAGTTGCGGATATAAATCTAATTCAATTTGGTGGGGCTGGTCAAGCATAAAGAATCCAACATCTTGAGGTGGCACCCGATGGGGCCACAACATATGGTGCTCTGCCCATGGGTCTCTCGCCACTTGTTTCTATCGGCTGGTGATGGGGCTCACATGAAGGAACAAGCGGGTAGCTATGACCGCCGATCAAGGGGTACCCCTAATCCGGCAATTCAAGGCGGGCGATAAAGGAAGGCGAGAAATCAGAATAGAGACTGCGTTCTCCGAACCCCATGAAAGACGGGGGGATAGAGCGACGTTACAGCGGTGTATAATCCAAAATTGTGGCAAGCCCTACTAGCGTCAATCACAAAACGGCTACGGTCGAACTCGGCACGCATGTGCGTAGCCTGAACTCCATGTACCGGGATTATGGGGTCGGCAAGGTTTACAAGGTCCGGGACGGTCTTTGCAAGGTTGAATTCAACCCCTCAGTTTTTTCTCTCCCGCCTTTCCGCTCGGAAAACTTCATTCTGAGCCTCGACGAAATCGAAATCTGTCCCACGCCGCTGGAACGGGCGAAGGCGGGTCAGTGGGAGGAAGCCTGGAAATTCGACCTGCGGCAGATGGCGGCGCGCTTCCTGACGACGAACAAGGGCGGTCAGCTCTCCAACGCCCGGACGGAGATTCTGCCTCATCAAATCTTCACGGCGTACACCGTGGTTTCCAGTCCCCGGCGGCGCTTCATGCTGGCGGACGAAGTGGGCCTCGGCAAGACCATCGAAGCGGGCATGGTTTGGCAGGCGCTCTTCCAGCGCGGTTATGCCAATCGCACTCTCATCATTACCCCCGCCGGACTTACCCGCCAGTGGCAGGAAGAATTTAAGGACAAGTTTCAGTCCGAACCCCCATTTGAGATTTTCGGTCTCGACTTCACCGCCACCAACCCGCGAATCTGGGACCTGCGCGCCCGCGCCATCGCCTCGCTCGACCGTCTGAAGCGCAAGGAGCACAAGCGCATCTTGCTCGAAAACCGTCCCTGGGACCTGATCATCTTTGACGAGGCGCACCGGCTGAGCGCCAAGGAATACGGGAGAAAAACCGACCGAACGCAGAACTATCAACTGGCGGAAGCCCTGCGCGGTTACACGGACGCTTTGCTGCTGCTGACCGGCACACCCCACTCGGGCGATCCCGACCACAGCCGCTTTATGAACCTCTTGCGGCTGCTCGAACCCAAGGCGGATTTTTCCACACTCACTGACCAGCCGCTGTTCCGCGAACCGGGCGCGGTGCCCTATTCCAAGCTGATTCTGCGCACGCCCAAGCTGCGGGTGACGGACGCCGAAGGCAAGGTGGTCTTCAAGGGACGCATGACCCATCCTTTGCCCTTCGCCATGTATCCGGACGAAAAGGAGTTTTACACCGCCGTCGCGGATTACATTCGCACAGGCTACAACTCGATTGAAAAAATTGAAGACCCCATGCACAAGCGCGCCGTGGGATTCATCCTCACCACTTTCCAGAAGTTGAATGCCAGCTCGTTCCAGGCCATCAAGGCGGCGCTGGAAGGACGCCTCGCACGCCTGGGGAAAAAACTGGAGGAGCTCCCGGAAGAAGAGGAAGAGGACCGCGATGAGCGCTTCCAGGGCGAACTTGACGAAAGGGACGTGGTGCTGAAGACTGACCGCGAGATCCTGACGGACGAAATCAAGACGCTCGGGAAGCTCCTGGCAATTCCGGTGACGCGGGAAAAGAAAATCGACAGCCTGCGCGAGCTGCTGAAGAAAATCGACACGGAGACGCCGGGCGCCAAGGTGCTGATCTTCACCGAATACCGCCGCACGCAGGAATTCCTGAAAGAGCGCCTGGAAAAATGGTACGGGTCAAACACCGTGGTGCTGATTAACGGCGACATGGAACTAGAGGGCAAGACGCCGGATGCGGAGAGCAAGCGTCGCAGCCAGCGCGTCTTCCGGGAAGAGCCCTCCGTGCGCTTCTTGGTTTCAACCGAGGCCGGCGGCGAAGGTATTAACCTCCAGTTCTGCTACATCGTGGTGAATTACGACCTTCCCTGGAATCCCATGCGTTACGAGCAGCGGGTGGGGCGCGTCTACCGCTACGGTCAGGAGAAGGTGGTGCAGATTTACAACCTCCGCGCCAAGGACACGGTGGAGGAGACCGTGCGCTCCTATTTCGAGCAGCGCTTGCGGGTGGCGGCGCAGGCCCTGCAACAGGTGACCGGCGAAGAACCGGAGGAATTGATCGCCAGCCTGAACTGGCAACTGGAAACCGAGATTGACCCGGACGATATTTACAAGCGGGCTCTGGTGGATGGCACGCTGAACAAACAGACTAAAGAGGAAATCCAAGCGGCTATTCGGCGGGCGCAAGAGGCGTTTGAAATTGCCACCCAGAGCCTTTTTAAGGATGCTTCCAGCTATAGCTTTGATAGCTACCAGAAGGCGCTGGCCAGCCCCGTGAACTTGAAGGACTTGGAAGACTTCACGCTGAAGTTTCTGGCGCGCGAACGGCGACAGGTGCAACGCAAAGACGGATTCTATGAATTCCTGACGCCCGAAGCGATGAAAGAGTATGGGCTTGATGAGCGCTACCGTATGGCTACGTTTGACCGTGCAACGGCCATCCGCAATTCACAGGCGGATTTCCTGGCGCTCGGGCACCCGTTCATTGACGCTATGCTGCGCCGCGTGGGAGATTACAGTTTTGGCGGGCACACGACCGTTCGGGCGATTCCGGCAAATGCTTCCGCCGCGCCCAAGGCAGGCTACCAGTTTAATTTCACCATTCGCTCGCGAGTGCAACGCGAAGACGGGGATGAATACCTTTTCGACATGGGCACCGTTGTTGTCCTTCCCGATGGAAGTATCGACACGGAGCTCTCCTCATTGGCTGCAAGTCGCTATAGCGAGAATGAGTCGCTCTCGCCCCAAATCGAAAGAGCCTTGGATTCGCTCGACAAGATGGACGTTGAGGAGGCCTTTCAGTATGCCAAGAATCACATTGAACGAACCGTGCAGCTCTGGGATTGGGATGAAGATGTGGAGCTGATTGGCGTGGCAAGAGTCGTGGCCCTTCCTGCAAACTGAATCGTGCCACGTCGGTTAAGCAACTACGCTGGCGATTTCGGACAATTCCCCCCCCAAACGATATCCTCCTCCCGCCAGGGACCCCGTCGGTCTTTTTGTCTTTCAGTACACCATGAATTATTTACACAAATTTAACTTGACATTTTCGAGCAATACTGCTAGACTTGATAATAGGCCAGTCTCAACTGGCGGAAAGACCGCGACCCTATTCAAGGGTCGGCGGAATCCATAGAACAGTAGGCAGTAGGCACAAGGCAGTAGGCAGCATGCTGGCTCCTGACTTCTGACTCCTGACTCCCGCACGCTGACTGTCCACTCGCCACTGCCCTTGGGAGGTTTTTATGTCCTTAACACGTAGACGAAAGATGACCGAGAAAGGCTTGGCCCGGAGTCGGCGGAACGGCGCCAAATCGCGGGGCGCCGTAACGCCGGAAGGCCGAGCGCGCGCGGCCCGGGCCAATTTGCGGCACGGATTCTATTCGCAGGCGCAGGGGGCGCTGACCGCGCTGGGCGAAGACCCGGCCGAGTACGCCGGGCTCATGAATTCCGTGCAAACCAATCTGGTCGAGGGCCTGGAAATCGAGTTGAAGGAACTCATCGGCGACACCCTGTGGCGGATGAAGCGCGCCGTGCGGACGCAGAACGGCTTGGCGGTGAAGCGCGTGCAAAGCGGTTTGCACATGGAACAACTGACGGCCGCCCCCCAGTTTATGCACATTCGTAATACTTACGAGCGCTTGTGTGATATCGGCAGGATGCTCAGCCGCCCGGATTCGACTCCTCTGCCCGGGGAAATCCCGGCCTTAATGAACGCCTTCGGGGCCAGCCCGCCCGACGACGTCCGCAGAATCTTCCCGCTTCTCCGCGCTTACGGGGAAGCCGCCGCAAAGGCGCCGGGGCCGATGAAGGAAAACAGTGGGAGCGGGTCGAACCCTTCCACCGCCAAAGGGCAGGAAAGGGAAACGGCGGGCCAGAAGCTTGATGACGCGCTGAATGAGATCATGTTGCCCTACCGCAGGACCTTAGATTCGCTCGTGGAGGATTGCGAAGCGATCCACTCACCGGAGAATATCGCCGCGCTTATGGCGCCGCGGGACGAGAATTCCTTGCTCATGCAAAGATACGAAGATTCCAACCTGCGCCAACTGTGGCGGCTCACCAACATCCTGGCCAAAGTGCAGAATGGGGCGTTGACATAAAAAGATGTTAAAAATGGAGGTTGCTCCTCAGAGTTTATTGAAAACAAAGGGGCAAAAAAAGTGCTCCTTATGAGTTGATGAAAACAAACGAGTTACGCAATTTTCCTTATGACTCTATGATATGCAAGGAGTTAGCAGCAATTTTCATCACGGGAGCGGGGTAGGACATAGGTGGTAGGTGGGACAAAACAGGATCTGGCCCTAACTCCTGACTCCTGACTCCTAACTCCCATCTCCTTTTCCTTAGGCCTCCGTCCCGTGCCCGCTGCGCACGCTCTCCAGCGCCTGCACCAGAGAGCGTTCGATGAGGCTGCACATCTCATCGATTTCGGGTTTGCCCGCGATCAGCGCCGGCGCGACGGCGAACCAGGAAGGATCAATGCGCATGATCAGACCATTGTCGATCGCGGTGTGCTTCAAAGCCTCGCCCAATTCCGGGTAGGGCTCCATGGTCTGCGTATTCTTGACCAGTTCGACGCCGCGCAGAATGCCTTTGCCGCGAACTTCGCGGACCACCCCGTATTTCATGAGCCCTTCCAGCTTGCCCGCCAGGTACTCGCCCATTTCCCCGGCGTGATGGTCCAACTTATTCTCAACGATCTCCTTAATGACGGCGATTCCCACCGCACAGGCCAGGGGGTTGCCGGCAAACGTATGGCCGTGGGCGAACTGCACGTTGTCTCCCGCGTTCCCCCAGAAGGCCGCGGCCATATCTTCGCGGGCAATCATCGCCCCTATGGGCATCATGCCGCTGGACAGGCCCTTGCCGCAGCAAATCAGGTCGGGCGTAACGCCAAACGTCTGGGCCGCGAACATCGATCCGGTCTTACCGATTCCGGTAATAATCTCATCGAAAATCAGCATGACGTTATAACGGGTGCAGGTTTCCCGCAGAATCTGGAAGTACTCGTCGGTGGGGGTGATGATCCCGCCGGTGTTGCCGACCGGCTCCACGATCACGCCCGCCACCGTCTCCGGGTCCTCGTTCACGATGACGTCTTCCACCATGCGGGCACAGAAACGATTGCACTCCTCCCAGGAGGCGAAACGGTCGCGGTAGTAATTGGGCGGGAAGACTTTCAGGAAGCCGGGCATTTGGGGCTCGAACTTGCTTTTGCGCGACCCCGTCCCGCTGGCGGCCATGGCCCCGGCCGTGCCTCCATGGTAGCCGAAATAGCGGCTAATGAATTTGTACTTTCCGGGATGCCCCGTCTGCTTGAAGTACTGCCGCACGAACTTGATGGCGGACTCCACCGCCTCTGAGCCGCCGCTGAAGGGTTTGACATATTTCAAGTTGCCGGGCGTGACGGATCCCATCTTCTCGACAAAGTCCAAAGTGACGTCGGCGATCCCGTGCAGCGGCGGTGCGAACGTCATCTTCGCCATCTGTTTCTCCAGCGCGGCCAGCAAGCGCGGGTGGCGATGTCCCAGCGTGGCGACGAATATTCCCCCGATGGCGTCGAAGTAGCGCTTTCCATCCGTGTCCCAGTAGTAGAGGCCCTCAGCCCGCTCGAGGATCAGCGGGTGGCGCAGGAACTCGGCTGTTTGCTGGTAGTCCAAGAACGTGAGCTTGAGGAGTTTCTCGCGGCGAGCATCAAGTGTCATGGTCCCCATTATAAATGTCTTGACACCCGATTTCAGGTATAATGGCGCCATGCGTAGCTTCACCGCCAACGCGCTGGTTCTGGCGGGTCTGCTGGTACCCCTTTGTCTATCTGCGCAGCCACGCGGCGCGTCCCACTCGTTTGGCGGTTCCCGAGGTTATTATCGAAGTTACGCGCCCACGCCGCGTGCGCCGGTAAGGCCTCGGCCAGCCCCCTTCGTGCCGTACAGTTCAAGGTCCAGTTCCGGCGCCAGCACGAGTTCCAGTACAAGGGGCACTCCCCTGTTGCAGATTCAACCCGTGACGGGCTCGTCCCTGATCAATCCGGGCGAGGCGTCATGTCTCCTGAACCCTTCCTTTGCCGGTTCGTTGTACTGCCGGCAATACTTCTCGGGACGTCCCTCTTTGGGCGTTGAGCCTGTTTATCCCTATTGGATGCCCTCGGGGGGATATGAAGAGACGGAGCAGCCTCCCCCACCGGTTGGCGAACCGGAACCGGAAAATCAACTCGCCGCGCAAGTGGGCAACCTGGCGGCGGAAGTTGCCATGATGCGCGAAGATCAAGCTCTGCGCGACTCGCGTGGCGCCGCCCCCGCGGAGCCTCCCGCGGCGGCCGAAGAAAAGCCTCCTGCCACCCTTCTCGTTTACCGCGATGGCCACAAGTTGGAAGTTCAGGACTACGCCATCCTCGGCAAGACCCTCTGGGTTTTTTCCGCCCAGACCACCCGGCAAGTCCCTCTCACCGATCTCGACCTCCCTGCCACGGAACGCGTGAACGGCGATCGCGGCGTCAATTTCGTCGCGCCTAGCACGCAGTAAATCCTCAGATGTTATGATAGTCAGGGATCCCTAAAGCATGATCAACGACACTAAGAGTGGGCGGCGGCTCTGAGTACTGAAACCCCTTTGGAAAAACGCGCCTCGCAGTTGCCGGCGATGTTCCGCGCCTTGCGGCACCGCAACTATCGGTTGTTCTTCTGCGGCCAGATCATCTCTTTGATCGGCACGTGGATGCAGAACATCGCGCAGGCATGGCTGGTCTATCGGCTCACCAAATCATCATTGCTGCTGGGGCTGGTGGGGTTCTCGGGACAGATCCCGGTGCTCCTCTTCGCCCCCCTGGGGGGATTATCCGCGGACCGTTACAGCCGGTATCGCACGGTGATTGCCACGCAAACCGCCTCCATGTTGCTGGCGTTCATCCTTTCAGCGCTTACCTTGCTCGGACAGGTGCGGGTTTGGGAAATCCTGCTGTTGGCGTCACTGCTGGGCGTGGTGAACGCGTTTGATATTCCGGCGCGCCAGGCGTTTATCATTGAAATGGTGGTGCCGGAAGACCTTATCAATGCCATCGCGCTGAATTCCGCCATGTTCAACGGCGCCCGCATCCTGGGCCCGGCCGTCGCCGGCATCACGGTGGCGGCCATCGGCGAGGGCTGGTGCTTCTTCGCCAACGGCGTGAGTTACATCGCGGTGATCATCGGCTTGCTGCTCATGATCATCACGCCGCGCGAGCGCTCCGGGCGGAGAGCTTCGGGGCTGGAGAGCGTCCTGGAAGGATTCCGCTTCACCATGCACACCGGGCCCATCCGCGCCCTGCTGCTTCTGCTCGGCCTGGTCAGCCTGACGGGCATGCCCTACGCCGTGCTCATGCCCATCTTCGCGGACAAGATTCTGCACTCCGACGCGCGCGGCCTGGGCTTGCTGATGGGTTCCACGGGTGTGGGCGCACTGGCCGCCACCCTGGTGATGGCGGCGCGGCGCGAGGTCCGCGGCCTGGGACGCTGGATTAACTACGCCTCCACCGGATTCGGCGCCAGCCTCATCCTGTTTTCGTTCTCGCGTTGCCTGCCCCTTTCCATCGCCCTGCTTTTGCCCGCGGGCTTTTGCATGTTGATCCAGATGGCGAGCTCCAACACCCTTATCCAAACCATGGTGCCGGACGATCTGCGCGGGCGCGTGATGTCCGTCTACTCCATGATGTTCATGGGTATGGCCCCGTTCGGTGCATTGCTGGCGGGAGCCATTGCCCAACGCCTCGGCGCGCCCTACACCGTGGCGCTGGGAGGCGCGGCCTGCATTGCCGGCTCGGCAGTGTTCGGATCGAAATGGCCGGCCATGCGCGGCGAGGCGCGCCAACTTATCCTGGCCCAGGGCATGCGGAGCGGAGAACCCGCCGAAGAGATGACCGGCCAAATGGACGCCCTCGGCAGCGGCAAACGCGCCACCCCCTAACTTTCGAATCCGTGTACAATCTCCCGGGAACTTTTTGCGCCCTTGAGACATTACCGTATTGGAAGGCATTGAGCGATTCGCCCACCGGTGATTTGCCGGGGGGGGCCGATCGTTGCATCACTTAATTTCCGCGTGGCTGGCAGATGCTGAGCGACGAACGACTGATGTTGGACTTTCAACGCGGCTCCCAAGAGGCCTTCACGGAACTCTTCGCGCGCTATCGCCAGCCCATCTACGGTTACTTTCGACGCCGCCTGGCGGACGCGGCGCGCGCCGAGGAGCTTGCGCAGGAGACTTTTCTGGCGGTTCTGCGGGCGGTGCAGCGCTATGAGCCGCGCGCGTTGTTCCGGACGTATCTATACGGGATTGCGCTTTTGCAGCTCGCGGCGGAGCGCCGCAAAAGCGCGCAGCGCGTGGCAATTTTTGACCTGACCCCCGCCGACCCGCCCGCCGCCGGCAACACGGAAGCGGAGGTCGCGGTCCGGCAGGCTCTGGATAAACTCGGACCTGATGAGCGCGAAGTCCTGATGCTGCGTGAGTACGAGCAGTTGAGCTACGGAGAAATCGCCACGCTCCAGCGCGTGCCCATTAATACCGTGCGCTCCCGCCTATTTCGCGCGCGACAGGCATTGAAGGAGTTGTTGATGGCCCGCGCGGGCCAAGGTGACACAGGCACTCCTGCCTGTGCTGAAGGCTGATGCATTGCATGCATGGTGGCACAGGCACTCCTGCCTGTGCTGAAAGGTGATGCATTCCATGCATGGCGCACAGGCAAGAGTGCCTGTGCCACCCCAATGCGGTGAGGGCCGCGACTGGTTGACGAAGGAATAATGCCATGAGTAGTTCCCCACATTCCATCGCGCAAGAAGGACTGATGGCTTACCTCGATGGCGAGCTTCCTGTGGAGCGCGCCGCACTGGTGGCCACCCATCTTGAACAGTGTGCCGAGTGCCGGGCGTGGGTGGTGGATTCTCGCGTGCTTTCAGAGCGCCTAACCGCATGGCAAGTGGAACCCGCGCCGCCGAGCCTGACGGAACACGTGACCGCCGCGATCCCGGCGGGTGAAATCAAGCCCGAGGCCACGGATATAAATCTTCCCTCGCGCCCACGATTTCCTCAATTCGCCATACCAAACTGGGTGTGGGCCACGGCGGGTGCGGTGTGCCTGTTCCTGATGATCGTTGCCGTTTCGATTCCGAACCTGCTCCGATCACGCATTGCCGCAAATCAGAGCGGTAGGTCGTGGCAGGTAGAGGGGGGGGCCGGGGCGGGAGGCGCCCCGGCCCCGCCGGCCGCCGTGGACAAATATTGGGGAGGACTTTCCCAGGCGGCAGGCCCCCTCGCCTCCATGACGGCAAACCGCGGTCGACGTGACTTATCCAACTATAAAAAGTGGTTGGCTCAGGGCGCGGCTGCAAACGCCGGCCCTGGCGCGAGGGAGGTGGGCTCGCCTATCGCCGCCCTCATGATCGTCCGCACCGCCTCGCTGACTCTCCTGACCAAGGACTTTGACAAGACGCGTGCCGCGCTCGAAGATGTGGTGCGGCGCCACCGCGGTTACAGCGCGCAACTCACGGTGGGCAGCGAATCGGGAAGCGCGCACAAGCTTTCCGCCACGTTCCGCGTGCCCGTAGACCAGCTTGACGCAGCGATTGCCGAGATCAAGCAACTCGCACACGTGGAGCAGGAATCGCAGGGTGGGGAAGAAGTCACCGAGCAGTATGTGGACCTGAACGCGCGCCTCTCCAACGCCCAGCGGACCGAACAAACGCTCCTCGACATACTCCAAAAGCGCACGGGCATGCTCTCCGATGTTTTGGCTGTCGAGCAGGAACTGGCGCGCGTGCGCGAAGAGATCGAGCGCATGGAAGCGGAATTGAAGAATTTGCAGAACCGCGTGAGCTTTTCCACTTTACAGGTGGAGCTGCGCGAGGAATATCAGGCGCAGATTGAAATCCCGCACTCCCTCGGCGGACGCCTGTGGAACGCGGTGGTGGAAGGGTATCGCACTGCGGTCGATAGCCTGGTGGGCGTGGTGATGTTCCTCTTAAATGTCGGGCCCTTCCTGCTGCTCTGGGCGTTGATTCTGTTCTTCCCGGCGCGCTATGTGTGGCGGCGGGTGCGCGCGGCTCTGGCGCCGAAGTGAAGAATCCCACCTACGGTTGCGACATCGAGGGCGGCGCGGCATAGGGGGCGCTACCCCAGAATTTATTAGGCTGTGGTCCCATTTGCAAAATAAGCGTGCCGCCCGGGGCGATGTCGGAGTGCGAGAACCACGGCTTGTTGAGCGCGTGTCCATTGAGCGTGGCGGACTGAATGTATTTGTTGTGTGCGGACTGGTTCATGGCGCGGACCGTGAACACCCGCCCGTTCTCAAGTGAAATCTTGATCTCATCAAAGATGGGGCTGCCCACATTGTAGGTGGGGCTGCCGGGGCAGACGGGATAAAAGCCCATGGCGCTGAACACGTACCACGACGACATGGCCCCCCAGTCCTCATCGCCGGGAATCCCCATCAACCCGGAGGTGTACCAGATCTTCATGATCTCGCGGACGCGGCGCTGGGTCATCCAGGGTTCACCCGCATAATTGTAAAAGTAAGGAATGTGGAATCCGGGTTCATCCCCTTGCGGGTAATTGCCAATCAAACCCGTACCGTCCGGGAATTGCGCGAGGAAACGGAACTTGGAAACACCGAAGGGCTCCTCGAACAGCCCGTCGAGCCGTTCCACAAATTTCTCTCTTCCGCCCATCAGCTCGATGAGGCCGGCCACGTCGTGCTGGACGTGGAACGTATAGACCCATCCATTGACCTCGGTGAAGTAATCCCTGCCCCCTTGCCCGCCGCCTAGTTTCGGATCGAAATCCTCCACCCACTTGCCGTCCATGCTGCGCGGCGCCATGAAGCCCATGGCGGGATTGTAGACGTTTTGGTAATGGTGCGCGCGCTTCATGAAGTAAGCGTAATCCTCATCCTTGTGCAACGCCTTGGCCATCTGCGCCACGCACCAATCGTCATAACTGTTTTCGAGCGTCACGGAGACGGCCTGGCGGCGCTCCCCGGGGGAGACGTCCGGAGAGGTCTCGGTTTCGCCTTTGGCGAGCGCTGGAAGGAATCCTTGTTCCTGATAAATGCGGTCAAGCGGCGTGAGCGGCCCCATGCGCCAGGGCAGCACGGTGGCTTGCGTGGCATTCTTGCGGATGCCCTCATAGGCTTTTTCCGCGTCAAAGCTGGTGTAGCCCTTGGCGTAAGTGTCGGCGATGAGAGCTGCGGAGTGGTTCCCGATCATCCAGACGCCCGGGCCGTCCACGGTGGGGTCGCGCGGCATCCACCCATTCTGTTCGTACATGCGGATGTAAGAGCGCACCATGTCGAGTTGGCGGCTGGGCGAAAGTAGGAGCTCCAGGGGGTGCTCGGAGCGATACGTGTCCCATAGGCTGTCGTCAACGTAGAAGTCATGCCCATCGCTCGCGTGCACTTGCTTGTCGTATCCGCTGTAGTATTTGCCGTCCTCAGTGATGTCCGCCATCCCTTCGAGCGATCGATAGAGCGCGGTGTAGAAAATGGTCTTCTCTTCGGCGCTGCCGCCGCTCACGGCAATTTTCGCCAGGGCTTGATTCCACGCATTGCGCGCGCGGCCCTTGACCGCGGCGAAGTTCCAAGCGGGAATCTGCTCCTCCACATTCCGGCGCGCCTGATCGACGCTGATGTAGGAGATGCCCACGCGCCATTCCACCGGACTGGCCGCCGAGTCCGGGAAAGTAACCGCCATGCCGATGCGATTTCCGGTTACGGAGGCGAGCCCCGGTGATACCTTGTCGCCTTCCCAAGCTCCCCACACCGTGAAGGGGCGTGAGGACTCGGCATAGAAGTAGTGCCGCGCGCCGCGCATGTCCTCAAACCCGGAGAGTGTGGAATGAGATGGATCCGCGTTCAGCGTTCCCCGGCCACGCACATGGACCACCATGTGGCGCTCGCCAGGCTGCGGGTACATGAAGCGAAAATAGACGGCGCGCTCCGTAACCGTATACTCCACTTGCGTATTGGTTTTTTCCAGCGTCACCGCGTAGTAGTAAGGCGTGGCGGTTTCAAAATCGTGATCGTAGCGCGAGGCGTTTTTGGCCGGGTCCGTTTCCACCGGCCCGGTGGTGGGGATCAGCACGGCGCCCTCCACCGGGAATCCGTAGATTTTCTCCGCCAGGTAGGAATCGGAAATGCCGGGGCTGGTCAGCGGAGCCAGCCGCATCATCGCGAAAGGGAGTTGCACGGTGGGCGGTTCTGACTTGAGAAGATGCGAGATGCCACCGATGTGCGGGTCGACGTAATCCACCGGCTGCTTGGTTTGCCCCAGGGCTGCGGGCGTAAACGCCGCGAGGACGCAGAGGCTTGCCAGGAATATTCTATGGTGAGTTTTCATGGGCGCTTCTTTCCGGAAAAAAATTGGCGTGACACAGCGCAAGAGTATAGCAGCAACGGCTTGCGGCAATGCGCACGGAGTTTGCGCGGGCAGGGCCCGAAATACGCAATGCCGATTCGAACCCTAATCACGTGCGGGGCCGCGGTCCTCCGCTGACGTCGCGGTGATCCATACCCAACCCCGCGTCAGGAGGGTATAGATCATCATCATGTAGAAGGGGATGCAGAACCGCCGGTTGTCCCCAAACTCCGTGAACGCCGCGAAGATAGAAGCCCATAAGGCAATAGCGAAGATAAGATATTCAAGTCTCGTGAATGCCTTGAGGCGAAAGAGGGCGCAAGGGATGGAGATCAGGGCGAGAACAAGAAAAGCGGCCTTGACTTCGCGAGTCAAGAAGTAGGCAGTGGTGGTTACAAACTCGCGCAGCCCTACCCTCTCCCCCTTCGGCCACTCAATCTCCTCCGGGTCGGGCTGCCCCCAGAATTTCATCCAACCTTGTTCGGCCCGCCGAAGGCAATGCAGGGGATGATGGATTTGCAAGTAAAGGGCGAGTGAAGCGAGCTCATGGCGCACCTGGGCTTCTGTCTTCCCCGTTTGCCTTTCCATTTCCGGCAGCGCGCGGGTATAGGTATCCTCGGGCATGTGGTTAAAGTCATCGACATTTTGCTGACGAGACTGCACCCAGATGTTCCGCAGCACCGCAAATCGGTCAGGAGCCAGGTCAACGTAAGGGTCAACCTGATGTATCAGGTTTTCGCCGGCGAGAGTTGTGACGGTAAAATATCCGTTATTGAAGTAGTTAAACCCGCACCAACCCAAAATGCCCACGATCACCGGGAGCGCAAAGAAGAGCGATCGCCTGATAGTCTCGCGCCGCAGGATTTTCCTGGGAGGCCAAAGAGGAACCAGGAAAAAGTAGTAGACGGGCGCCAAACAGATCATCAAGGGGCGGGTCAAACCCGCCAAAGCCACGATCGAACCCAGCCCCAACGGATAGCGGACATTGCTCTCCCCAGCGTCGTCGCAGCGGCTGATGAGCCAGAGCGAGGTCACGAGGAGGAAGTTCGTCAATGCTTCGGTCAAAACCGAGGCTTCATAGATGAGAAGTTCCGGAATAAGGCTGCAAGTAAGCCCGACGAAGAGTGAGAAGAGGCCGTGGCGGGTGCGGCGGAAGGCCATATCGAAGATCATTAAACTCGCCGCGACTCCAAGGATCGATTGCACAGCCCAAATCGCCCGTGGATTGAGGCCGCACAAGGCGACCAACAGGGGGTAAACGGGAACGCGATCACCCAGAGCATGGAAATTAAATCGAAGAATGTCCTGGGCCGCCTGGGTATACGTCTCGTCGATGGGCGGCATCCCCGAAAAGGGGTGCGGCAAAATCATCAGGATTATTCTGGCCAGAGCTCCCACAATTAGCAGGATCAACGCATACTTCCCAGATTTGTCCTGCTGTTCCGGCATTGCCAAGCCTCCCGCCAACACCGCTCCCGCCACTCGTAATCCGGCTCGGAGACGAAGAGCAGTCCTTCCCTTCTCGCTCGAGTGTGGAATTATAACCTCGCCCATCCTGGTTGGACAGGCCCCCGGCTTGTTCAACTTACCGAGGGGTCGTGAATGGGGAAGTTCATGATGTTGGATGGCCTGATGAATCAGGTGGTGATCATTGGCTGCCGTCCATGGTGACAGTGACCGGATCTTTGAGGGTAAAGTCGAGTTTTGTTTCGGCGGGGACTTTTACCTGCTGGCCTTTGGTGGAGACCTGGACGGCGGTGCCAGCGCCCGCGCCCGCGACCGAGCCGATGGCAGCACCCTTGCCGCGACCAAGGATGCCGCCCAGCAAAGCGCCCAGCACTGCACCTCCGCCTATGGTTTCCGCCGATCGCGTCCCGCGCGAGGCCCCGTGCTGCGCGTAGTAGCCGCTTTTCGTTGCATAGGGGACGCCGTTAATCGTTACGTTGATAAGTTCGAGCTCCAACTCGGATTGGCCCTCGATATGCCCTGCGGACCTGGCATCGACTAAACGCACGCGAGCGTCGGAGCCGCGCGAAGCCACCACACGGTCACCCACGACGATGGGTGAATCCAGGCTGGCCGCGAATTCTTCACCGGGCCGGTTGCGGCTGGAATCGATGTTATCAATCATGCGGATGGTGAGAACTGTTCCTGCCGGAATCTCAAGATGCTCCTGCGGCTTGGGAGCGGGCGTCGGGGCGGGGGGAGGCGGCGCCGGCGCGGCAGGCGCGGTGGCCACTTGAGCCGGGGCAGCAGGTGCTGGCGCGGCGGCAGCGGGTGACGGAGAGGAAGCCAGGGTGGCGCTCGGGTTAGCGGCGGCATCGGGAGTGACAGAGTTTGTATAGGCTTGCAGCTCGGCCGAGGCCTTATCTTGATTGCTCACTGCCTCCGGGTGGTGTGTGTGCCGCGGCTTCTCGGGGGCCGGTTGTTCCTCGGGTGGCGGGGCGGGAGGCGCAACTGGCTGGGAAGGAGCAGCGCTTTCCGCTGATTGGACGCCCTCGGAGGCCGGTGTAGCGGGTTGAGGCATGGCAGATTGAGACGTCACGCTGAGCATGTTCACTACATTCTTAACTCCATCTTCCTGCGTGGCAATCCGCTCCACCGCCGCTTTCTCCAAATCCGTGCCCACCGTTCCCGTGAGCGTGACGATACCATTCCGCGAGTCGACACGAACGTCGCGCGTCTTCAGGATGGCGTCGCTGAAAAGCTTTGCCTGGATGTTGCTGGTGATCGTCCTGTCATCCGTCGATTGAAACAGCTTAAAACTATTACAAGCTCCGAGTAGAAGCACTCCCATGACCATCACGGCTGCCAGTCGGAGTTGTGACCTTTGCATTATTCCTCTCCCCCGCGGTAAATCCGCTCCATCATGCTTTTTGATTCATTCCCTTACGCATAGGATGCACGCAGGGTTCCTCCCACGTCAATGTTCGGCCAGCGGAAAAAGGGCCGGCGCTTGTTGCGGCTGAAGCGTCCGGGGAAATTCCCAGTCCGGCGTGGCAAGCATGTTAAAATTACCTCGAATCGGCGCGGATTGCCAACCCCCGGCGGGTGGCCGATTTGTGGCGGGTGTCCCAGCGGCGCTGCGAAGTCCAATCGATCGCTGCTTAGGGCATGGCGCGGGCGAGGTTGCCCATCCTCAGGAGGAAAGTGGAGAGCAATTCGGTAAGCGTTGTCGTTCCCGTTTACAACGAGGAGGAGAATATCGCTCCTCTGCTTGAGCAGCTCCAGGCCGCGCTGCGGGACTGGCCTGGGGACGTGGAGTTCCTCTTCATTGATGACGGCAGCACCGACGCGACGCTGGAACTTCTCAAGCGCGCCCAAATGAGCGAACCGCGAATTCGCATCGCCCACTTCCGCCGTAATCTGGGTCAAACTGCCGCCATGGAAGCGGGCTTTCATTTGGCCAGGGGCCGTGCCGTGGTGACGTTGGATGGTGACCTGCAGAATGACCCGGCGGAGGTTCCCCGCCTCGCGCGGATGCTTTCCGACTGGGATGTCGTCTGCGGCATCCGCACGCGCCGGCAGGACACCTGGTGGAAGCGCCGGTCGTCCCGCATCGCCAACGGCTTCCGCAATTGGATGACGGGCGACGATACTGTGGATACCGGTTGCACCCTGAAGGCTTATCGGCGCGAATGCGTCGAGCGCCTGGAGCTTTACAACGGCATGCACCGGTTCCTTCCCACGCTCCTGAAGATGCGCGGCTGCCGCGTGACGCAGGTGCCGGTGAGTCATCACCCCCGCCGTGCGGGAAAAACCAAGTATGATACCTGGCGGAGATTGAAAAAAGGTCTGGCGGACGTTTGGGCCGTGCGCTGGATGAAGAAGAATTGGATCGCGTACGAGGGCGACTTGGAAGTTGTGGAAGCCCCCGCGGCCATGAACACTCGCGAACAAGCGCCCATGCGCTGAGCGGCGAGCGCCGGCCGCGCCCACCACTTTTTTGCTCGGAGTTATCAGGAACACTTGACTGCACCTGACATTGTACCAGTGACGCCCACGGAATCCCACCTCGACCCCCGGAGGACTCTCGCTCTCTCCCTTAGCCTGCTGCTCATCACTGCGGGCGTGCTGTTCTTCGCAGGTTTGGGGCGGCTTCCCTTGATTGAACCCGACGAAGGCCGTAACGCCGAAGTGGGGCGCGAGATGCTGGTTTCGGGGGATTGGATTACGCCGCACTTCAACAGCTTCGCCGTCCTTGACAAGCCCGCCGTCTTTTTCTGGATGGTGGCGGCATCCCTGAAAACCTTTGGCGTTTCCGAAGGCGCCGCGCGTTTGCCGTCGGCATTGATGGCTGCGGCCACCATGCTGCTGGTGTGGTTCCTGGCGCGCCGCATGTTCGGGGACTCCGCGGGGCTGCGGGCGGGGATAATATTTGCCGCTTGTCCCTTGGCCCTGGCGCTTGCCCGCGAAGTCATCTTTGACATGACGCTCACCTTCCTGGTCACGGTGGCGATGGTGGCGTTCTGGCTCGCGGAAGAGAATAACTTCCTCGTGCCGTGGTTCGACGCCTTGATGTTCGCGGCGATGGGGCTGGCGGTTATCACCAAAGGTTTTGTGGGAATTCTGATTCCCCTGGTGGCGATTGGGATTTACGAGGCGGCGCGCGGTCGCTGGCGTGAATGGCTGCGCCTGCGATGGGGCTTGGGTCTCCTGGTATTCTTCGCCGTGGCCCTGCCCTGGTTCATCGCTGTTTCCATCCGCAACCCGGATTTCCCCCGCTATGCCTTTTGGAACGAAAGTTTGAAGCGTTTCGCCACCGGCGCCGCGCGCCGCGGAGGAGGGATCTTCTACTACCTTCCTGTCTTCCTCGGCGGCTTCTTCCCATGGAGCTTTTTCCTGCTCTTTGCAGGTTGGCATCGCCTGCGACGCTGGCGGGAACTGAAGCAAGAGGCGGGCCGGCCCATCCTGTTTTTGCTTTGCTGGGCGGCGTGGATATTTGTCTTCTTCACGCTTTCGCATTCCAAGCTTCCCACCTATTTTCTGCCGGCGGTTGTTCCGCTGAGCATCCTCACGGGGCGGGTTTGGCAGGACGTGGGAAGGGAGGAGCATGTGCGCCCGCCGGATTGGCTGACGGCAGGATTTGCGCTGCTACTGGGATTGGGAGTGGTGGTGGCCGCGGCCTCGCATTCCTGGATTTACACGATGGTGCAAGTGCGAATAGCCAGGAAACTCCACCCCAGTACGTTGGAACTCATCCAGCCGTCGTTGCTCTACACGGGGCTCATCCTTGCGGCGCTGGGGTTTTTCGGCCGAAGGCTGGCGGCGCGGACGCGCGGGCGATCGATGGCGATCGCGACATTTGCAGTGGCGGCGGTGATTGTTCCAACCCTCGTGCTGCGCTGGTATGCGCCGCTCAAATTGTTCGCCGAAACCGATTCCAGCCGCCGCTTGGCAGCCACCATCCTGGCCAGCCCGGAGCGGGATTCGCCGATCTTCGGCTACTATTACTTTCGCGGCAGCATGCCCTTCTATCTGCGGCGTCCGGTGGGATTGCTCTCCGTGGAATGGGGGGAGATGACCAGCAACTACCAGGTGGCGTATCAGGCGGAGGCCCGGCGCGCGGCGGGCAGCCAAGCGGGTAAGGGGGTGCTGGTGACGCTCCCCGAGTTTCTCGCCCTCACGAAATCGAACGCGCAGCCCATTCTGGTGATGACCCCGAACCCCCTGGTGCAGGATCTTTGGCGGAACGTGGGGCGCATCGACCCGCTTTGGAATGGAATGGACTTTTCCGTTTGGGAGATTCCGCCCGCCCATGCCACACAACCGGAAAGCAAGCCGACACACGTGATCACGCCTTTTCAACCGTGAGGATTCACTTGCCTCTCCCCGCATGGGGAGTGGATTTTTATCCCCCGTAACCTGTAACCTGTTGCCTGCTCTCTTATGTGTGGAATCTGCGGAATTTTCAATCTGCGGCTTCAAGCCCTGGCGCACGGTGACCGCATCGACGCGATGGCGGCGCGCATTTTCCATCGCGGGCCGGACAGTGGCGGCCAATTTCAATTGCCCCACATCGCGCTGGCCATCCGGCGGCTGAGCATCATCGATCTTGAAACCGGCAACCAGCCGCTCTCCAACGAAACCGGGGACATCACCCTGGTTTTCAACGGCGAGATTTATAACTACCGCGAGTTGTGCCATGGGTTGCGGGAGCGCGGCCACCATTTCAAGACGCAATCCGATGGCGAGGCCATCATCCACCTTTACGAGGAGCAGGGTCCCGACTGCCTGCGCGAATTGAACGGGATGTTCGCCATCGCCCTCTGGGATAACCGGGCCAAACGATTGCTTCTGGCACGCGACCGCGCGGGAGAGAAGCCCCTTTATTACTGGCGCGACGGCGAAACCCTGGTATTCGGGTCGGAGATCAAGGCGCTGCTCGAGTACCCGGGAATCGGCCGCGCGCTGGACCCTATCGCGCTGACCCACTATTTCTTCTACGGGCATTTCCCCGGCCCGCTCAGCGTTTATGCCGAGATCAAGAAACTTCCGGCGGCGCATCGCATGGTGGTGGAAGGCGGCAACATTCACATCGACGCATACTGGCGCCCGCAGGATTATTTGCGCCCGCCGGACGAGCTGCCGGTGACGCCCCGCGAAGAGCGTGACTTGAAAGAGGAACTCGCCGCGCGTCTGCGCCAGGCGGCGGAGTCGCGCCTGGTGAGCGACGTTCCCCTGGGCGTCTTCCTGAGCGGCGGCGTGGATTCCTCCACCATCGTTGCCATCATGAGTGAGTTGAGCCCGGGAAACGTCAACTCGTTTTCCGTGAACTTCCCGGAGAAGACCTTCAACGAGGAGCCTTACTCAACGCTGGTGGCGAAACGCTTCCACACCCAGCATCACATTTTGAATGCGGACAAACCCGGCATGTACCAGGCGCTCGTGACGCTGGCCGATCATCTGGACGAGCCCATCGCCGATCCGGCGGTCATTCCGACTTACATGATTTCGCGGTTCGCTCGCCAACACATCAAGGTGGCTTTGAGTGGCGAGGGCAGCGACGAGCTTTTCGGCGGCTATCCCACTTACCTGGGAGCGCGCCTGGCGGACTATTATTTGAAGCTCCCCGGCGTGGTGCGCCGCCAGTTTTTTGGCCGCCTCCAGCGATTTCTTCCCGTGTCCTCGGGCGCGGTGCCCATTGGACTTTTCCTGCGCCGGTTCCTGAGCCACGCGGAAAGGAATCCGGCGGAGCGCCACCAAATCTGGTTCGGCATGTTCAATCCCACCGAGGTCGATCAGCTTTTTTCGCCGGACTGGGCGGGGCCGCGGCCGCCCAGCAGTGAACTGTTCGCACCACTCGCGCCGCTGTTGGAGGGCGCGCGTTTTGATGAGACCCTTTCCGAAATGCTCTACCTGGACTTTCGCCTGTACCTGGAAGATAACCTGTTGGTGAAGGTCGATCGCGCCAGCATGGCGTGCTCGCTGGAGTTGCGCACGCCGTTTCTCGATCACCGCCTCATCGAATTTGCCGAAGGGCTGCCCGGCGCCCTCAAGGTGCGGGGCTTCCAACTGAAGTACATTCTGAAGAAGGCCGTGGAGCGTTGGCTGCCCCGCGAAATTGTCTACCGGCAAAAGCGCGGGTTCTCCGTTCCCATTGCCAGTTGGATGCGGAATGAGCTGCGGCCGCTGCTGGATGAAACCCTGGGGGAAGACAAGTTGCGCCGGCAGGGAATGTTCAGCGCCGCGTTCGTGCGCCGATTGCTCAACGAACATTGGTCGGGCAAGGCCGACCACCGCAAGAACCTGTGGGCGCTCTTTGCTTTCCAACTTTGGTACGACCGGTGGGGGAAATGATCGGAAGACCGAGCCATTGGGTCATCGGGTCATTGAATCATTAAGCCCTTGGGCGATTTAGTGATTTAGCGATTTTATGATTGAATCCCCGCCGGGTGGCTCCTTACGGCTTCGGCTCGTTCCCGTTCGGCTTTTTATTGTACTGCTCAAACATGGCGGCGGTGATTTCGAGACTGCTCGGCCAATGGCCGCGCCTTTTCCCGGCATGGGTTTGATACTCCTCCAAGCGGGCGGGATCCGGCTGCACGACGTGGCCATCTTTCAGGAATAGCAACCCCGCCTTATCCGTGGGCATGCGGGTAACAAACGCTTCGGCTTCGCGGAGCACTTCCCGCAAGCGCG
>Ga0326728_10010670_pt1 | contig 21396 bp, 12 predicted proteins | sample MB3enrmetagenome_FD_207602 | JGI IMG/M metagenome (GOLD analysis project Ga0326728, IMG submission 207602) | Lab enriched peat soil microbial communities from McLean, Ithaca, NY, United States - MB31MN | ecosystem: Environmental > Terrestrial > Soil > Wetlands > Peat | place: USA: New York... | reverse complement strand
CGATGTGCCCACCCACAGGTAGTAGCCCGTCACTCCGCCGGAGCCGGCGCTCCAGTTGAAGGTCGTCGATGCGCCAGTCAACGTGCTGCCGTTGGTTGGGCTGGTAATGACGCCTGCGGATTGCGTGAACTCGGTGTAGGTGTAGCTGTTGGAGAGCAAGGTGCCGCTGCTGAGCTTTGTCCAGAGCTCGACGTAGATCGTGGCCCCATTGGTGGGCAAAGTCACGGTGGCGCTGGTGCCGCTCAGCGGACCGATGTTGACCAGGTTGAAAGTGCCGGGCGATGTGCCGACCCACAGGTAGTAGCCGATCACTCCCCCAGAGACGGCGTTCCAAGTGAACGTGGTCGCAGATGAGGTCAACGTGCTGCCCGGAGTGGGGCTGGTAATGGCGGCCTGTGGCTCGTTGACCTGCAGCATGGCGAAGCCTGAAACGATTCCTCCGCAGGTAAGGGCGTAAGTGAAGGTGCCCGCCGAGGTCGGGGTAATTGTCGACGAGCCACTATATGCGCCACCCGAAAGCGAGCCGGTCTGGAGCCCGGTCCAGGTACCAGCCCCCAATGCGTTGTTCTGCACAAACGCATAGCACTGCTCCGCGGTCAGTGAATAGGCATTCGGGACCGTCCAATTCAGAGTGGCCGCGCTCCCCAGCGTGATGGACGGGCTAGTGAAACTTAGTTGCACGGGAGCGTTCAACGAAGTAGTTACATCAAAAATAGCGCCATCGCTGTTCGCTCCGCCGGTCGCCGTTGTCCCGTAGAAGCTTCCGTTGCTTCCCTGGATCATCGAATTCGGACTGAAGTTCGTCGTGTCTGACGTGAGCGTGGAATAGAACGGCGAAAGAGATGACAGCGGCGACGTAGTGCCGGAAGAAGTGAACGCCGACATTTGCGTAGGCGTCAAACTAAAGGTGTAAGCGCCGCTCGTTCCGTAGTAGTTGCCATCACTGGCCAGCGTCAGACCCTGCAGAGAACCACCTCCATCAATGACGTTGCCATTGTTGTTAGTTGCTCCAAAATCGTAGACGGTATTCAGTGTTGGTGTTGTTGAAGAAGGAATGCATTGGAAGACTGCTGCCGGGGCAACTGCATCGTATGTCGTTGCACCGGTACAGGCGGGAGTCGCCGTGTAACTCACCGACGACGAGCTCTCTCCGGAGACACATGCCGGAGGCATCGCTCCATAGATGTTCCCGTCGCCCCCCAATGCGATCGTCATCGGAGAACTCTGAAAGGACCAGGGTGCACCATCGGACGGGAACCTGCCGGACGACTGTGTCACGATTGTTTGGGGTGAGGGACCGCCTCCGGCATCTTCCGACGGCATAGCAGCGCTAGCCACGCTGGAACTCGTCGAAACGTTGGCGCTTTCGCCAAAAAGACACAGATCGCTCTCTTTTTGCGTTGAAAGGTTGTAAGAAAAGACCCCACCGCATCCAAACGAACTCGATCCCACGAATAAGCAACCGGTCGAGAATGTGGTGTCTCCTCCGAGTTGGGCAGCGCCGTACAGTGTCTGAGCAGTTGCCTGGATCAAGGCATTTGGATACGCGAAGCTCGATCCATTTTGCCCTTTGGAAGTGCCAAATGTGGAAAGGGTGGTTGGGGTGACTCCGCTGGCGCCGGCCGGACTGAAGCTGAATAGAACACCGTACGCAGCGCTAGTCGAGCATTGGCTGCAATTCAGCGCTGATCCGTAGAGCACGCCTACCGTTCCCATGATTAGTGGATTCGGGTAAGCCCCATCGCTGCCACCGGTGAAGTTGTAAATTGGAACCAGCTTTCCTGCGGCAGGCGGGCTGGAAGGTGCGATCTCGAAAATCGTTCCACATCCTGTATCAACTGTTCCGGCCAGGCATTTGCCGTTGCCCTGACTCGATCCGCCAAATGCCGCGACACCATAGAGATTTCCGTCCGGTCCCTGGATGATCCCGGTCGGCTCGCCACCATCGGCCCCGCCGCTAAAGCTGTATAACACCGTTACCGTGCCACTGCTCAACTTGAAAACAGTTCCACATCCGACAGTGTTGTTATTGCTATCTGTGCAGGAGCCGGCGCTGCCGCCAAATGCGGTCGTCCCGTAGTAATTCCCATCCTGAGCCTCAATCAGGGAATTTGGCGCGTCCCCATCGGTGGCAGAGCCTGTAAAGGAGTGCACGAAGGATGTGGTTTGAGCGTCGGAAAGCAATGCTTCCGAAATAAGTAACGTGAAGCCAACACACAGACTGATCGCGAGCCGATTCATGGGACACCGGTTGACGAGAGATTATGAGGCCTGAGGTTACGGATGCGGGGAAACCAATCCGGGGGGCGGATGAAAACGAATTTAGCAGATCGTTCTTAGCCTTGCAAGAGTTGCTGCAAGCCGGTTTCGGTCAATATTCCGGCAACAGGCACGGCAAGTTGCCAGCAGTTATTGCCAGTTTCCCGTCAAGACAAAAGGCGCCCAGTAATAGGGGAGCGAGAATCCGGCAGGATTGACCTGCTTGCGGGGTTCGTTCTCGACCGCAAGAACTCCGCGGCGGCCGGCATCCGGCTGAGGGATGGCTTTGCCGTGCAGCAAGTCGAGCTCCGCTTGCCTTAGCGCCTCCGCCTTGGAAACCGTTCCGCCCGAGCCCGCCCAGCGCTGGTAAAAGTCCGCCATCAATACACTTGTGCTTTCATCGTCCACGCTCCAGAGCGAAGAGACAACTGCTTCAGCGCCTTTTTCGAGCACGACTTCACTCATGCTCTCCATCACCACGCCGTTCTCTCGCTGATTGGCGTCGCCCGCCCGGCACTTTGCGGTTTTCACTGAAGATTTGTCTTTTTGAAAGCAAATATCCCGCTCGTTGGCGGCGCCGGTCTGGCATGCTGACAACGTGAACAACTTCGTTCCTTCCAGATGCAGGTCACTGCTTCTCTCAAAATCGGCCATGGAGTACCTATATCCGGAGTGATCCTGGTCCTTGCCAGCCAGAAGCAGGAAGGAGAGGTCGTCATTTCCCGGCTTCAAAACGAAGTGGCTCGCGATGTGAACCACGTCCTGCGATTTCACATTTTCTTCCAATGCCTTCTCAGTGAATTGCCCATCGATCAAAATGGTTCCTGGCAGAACGCCATGAGACTCGGGCACGGCCGCGTCCGAAATGACAGAATCCAATTCCTCTTTCACATTCAATAGAGGGCCCAGATCGTTGAAGTATTTGCGGCTGATGCCCAGTCCAATGGCCTTTGCGCCCTTCAATTCGGGCGAAGTCTCGGTCGAATGACTCAGAGGCGTAAAGCTCACGACGTTGTAATCATCCACGAGATACCGCTTTGTCTCTGAATTCAGCAAGGCAGCGATGGGGATATAGCGCAGCGAGCCGTCCAGGTACCAGACAAGTGTTTTCGCACCCAGCGCTTCTAAATCCTTTTGGACTGGCGCGAACAGGATCCCAAATAATTCCTCGGCGGAAGCACTGGAATCGGTGTCCCGGCGACTGACGAGGTTGAGGAATTCCCGGCACTTTTCATCCAGTGCGTTCTGCGCAATTGGATAAGACCGGGCGAATCGACCCGCGCGGCCTATGACCATCACGCGATAGCGATCGGCGCCTTCCAATGTGTAGAGAGCGACCGCGTCCGGATTCCTGGCAAGGAGGGTTTCGAGAGGCAGTTCCGCGCCCGTGACGCTCTTCACGCCGACTGCGGGGCTTTCCGGGGCTTCGAGCTGCTTGTATAGACCCTGAAGAAAGACGTCAAAACTTACCTGTTCGGTGTGGACGGCCTCTCGAGCTTTGAGGATTAGAGACGATTGCCGAGGTTCGGCAGTCTGCGCCGCTCGCAGCGCCTTGTCCAAGCTCACCCATTGTGCGAGGTGCTTTTCAAGTTCATTCTGCAATGGAGTTTCCCGCGGGCTGCGGACGAGGGTCTCGCCAAGATCGGTCGGCTGTTCCCCTACGTAATCGGAATACTGCTGAATCTTCAGCAGATCGAGAACCTGTTGTGCCTCGATGAGCCTTCCCTGGTCAATCAGGAGTTCGGCCAGAGTCCGGTAGGTAGCGGATTTCCTTTGCAGAAAGGCGCCCGTGAGGTCGTTGCTCATGTCACCCATGTTCCTGCGCAGCGACTGAAATCTGTCAACGGCCCTCTTGCCGAAAAAGATGGCCACGTCAGGCTGGTGATGCGAACGAAAATGATCCATCAATGAGGAATCAACTTCGCCTTCCAGATCGGCATGTTCAAATTCCCGAGCCAAACGAACCGATTGAATGTAGCTTGGGAGCGCGTCGGCCTGTTCGAGTTCTCCAATTCCCCACCCAGAATAGGCTGGCGTCACGGGGTCACCGGCTTTCGGCGCTAACTCGATCGACCTTGTGTAGTAGTTTCGGGCCTGCGTTTTTTGGTGCAGGTCCGCTTCAATCATGCCCAGGTTATTCAAAGTCGTGACCTGCCACGGCACATCGCCTGTACGCTGATATAAAAGCAAAACCCGCAGATACGAGCGGAGGGCCACGGCCGGCCACCCGGTGTCGCGGTATACGCCTGCCATCCCGCCCATCGTCTCCGCTGCCGATGCGACATCGCCCGCCTGTTGCTTGAGTTGAAGAGCTTGATTGAAGTAGGAGAGCGATTCACCCAGATCACCAAGCTCCCAGTGGAAATATCCCAGCTGATGCAGCGTGTCGGCCTCGGAAGTGTTGTTCCCAACTTGGTGTTCGAGCGCCAACGCGTTATCGAGTTCCGCCAGCCCATTTCGTATCTGGCCCCGATCGAATTCGAGAGTCCCAAGGTTCGTCAAGGTGTCGATCTTGTCCCGGCAATCATGAACCTGTTCTTCGATTGCAAGGGCCTGACGAAACATCTCAAATGGGCTGGCGGAATCCTGGACGATCGCCCCTTCGTCGTTCAGAATCATCGCCTGCGTCTTGAGATCGTCGGCCTGAATGCTGAGTGGGAGTGCCTTTTGAAGGTATGGCATAGCTTCGTTCGGAGAGGAGGCGGCAACGGCCTCTGCTTGGGCCCGCAATGCCGATGCCTCAGCCGCCACATCGCCGAGTTTCGTGCTGAGCTTCAGCGCCTCCATCGCATCGCGCTTCGCAGTATCAAGTTGACCTACTTGCGTGAGAGCATCCGCGGTCATGATGAGGACCTGGGCTTTTCCCTCGGTATCGCTCACAAGACTTAGGGCACTCTGCAAGTAGGGAAGTGCCGCTTTATACTCTCCGGACTGCTCGTATAGCTCGCCGAGCACAGTAAGTGCCCGGAGCTCTCCTTCACGATTTTTATGAGTTCGAAAGTCGGCCAAAGCTGATTTCAGTTCAGCCAGATTGCTCTCAGAAGCTGCGTGGCAATCATCGGGAACAATCCGCGTAAATAGCGAAGCTAGGTCGCCGGCTGAAGACGATTGCGTATGCGAAGCAGTTTGCGCAAGACTCATCCTGCTCGTGTTGAGGCCGGCAATCACAAGGATTGCGCACAAACCGGTCGTCGCCGATCGGGCGGCAAGCAATGCAATTGGTCCAGGCACGGGCATCCCTCTCAAAAGGATCGATGATTGCGGCATGCGAAAAGTCCCATTGGGGGGAAGGTGCGAAAGCCTGATCCGGATTTTACCTCAAACCCGATGGGGGATTGGGCACGCGCAAATCTGATTTATTGTCGGCGACAAACATGATCTAAGGTTTTCATTCCCCCGGCTCGAAGTCCTCAGCCCCTGACACTCGTCTCATTCGATCCCCCAAAAAGCATGAATTCCATGACGCTGTCTCGGCGTTCGTTTCTCGGCAAATCGGCAACCTTCGGCGCGTTTTCGCCATTGTTGGCGCGTCCTGAAATCGTCGCCGCAATCCAAGCGGCAGGCGCGATTCCTGATCAGGTCGGCGCGATCGATCACCTGCCAGACCCGCCTGGATCGGTCTTCGCCTCCGATCGAATTACTAAGTCGAAGTCCGCGTATCCGCTGGGCATACCCGATGGCATCCTTGGACTGACGAGTTACGGCGCGACTTCTGAGTCTATGGTTCGCAAAACGTGACCCCGGTCACTGTTCGACCCTCCCCTGAGCCGAGATCATGAGTGAATGTACGGCATGTGCCCGCGCGCGGCGCGTGGAGGCGTGCGTGACCGGTTCCCGATTGTCGAAGTGGCGCAGAACTTCGCAGATCATTTTTCTGCTTCTCTTCCTTGTGTTGCTGATCTTCACGTCGCTGCGCGGCCTACCCGGCGCCACCAGCGACATTCATCTGGGCGCGCCGGTGCGGTTGTTCTTCGAGTGGGATCCGTTGGTTGCAGTGGGAAATGCTCTGGCGAGCCACGCGCTCTACAGAGGATTGGTCTGGAGCCTGATCATCCTGCTACCAACGCTCTTTCTGGGGCGGTTCTTCTGCGGTTGGATTTGTCCAATGGGCACGCTACAGCACTTTGTGGGCAACATGCCGTCGGAGTCGAAGCACGGCAGGCAGCGGATCGAGTCGAATCGATACAAACGGTGGCAGACGATCAAATATGTGGTGCTGATCGCGGGGCTGGTGGCCGCGGCGTGTGGGTCGATGGTGATCGGATGGCTCGATCCCTTCAGCCTGCTGGTTCGATCGATCGGTCTGGCGATTCTTCCGGCGTTCAACTTCGCGGCGCGCACGCTGCTGGCACCGCTTGAGCAGAGCCGAGTGGGAGCAGTCAGGGGTGTGGGCGAAGGAGTTCACAACTTTCTCGGACTCTTCTTGCTCGATTTTCGCCAGGCCCATTTCGCGCAGGGGCTGGTGTTGGGGATTCTGTTCATTGCAATTCTGTTCGCGAGCCTGCGCGTCACACGGCTGTGGTGCCGCTCAATTTGCCCACTAGGCGCCCTGCTGGGCGCCGTGTCGCGCTGGTCAGTGCTGGGGTTGCACAAGGATCGAGAGAAATGCAACAACTGCAACCAATGCCTGCTCAATTGCCAGGGCGGCGACGATCCCATTGGCGGCGCGGCGTGGCGCAAGGCTGAGTGCCTGATGTGCATGAACTGCGTGGGCAGTTGCCCGGATCACGCGCTGACGTTCCGATTTTTCCGCAAGGAGAAGGAAGTGGCTTCGCCCGACCTGGGCCGGCGCAGAACGATTACGGGCCTGGCCGCGGGCGCGGCGGTTGTGCCGCTGATGCGCGCGAACACCGGGCTGGGCAAGAGCCGCAATGATCGGTTGCTGCGGCCGCCGGGCGCGCTGGATGAGACGGAGTTCCTGGCACGCTGTATCCGGTGCGGCGAGTGCATGAAGGTGTGCCCCAACAATGCGCTGCATCCCACGATTGAAGAGGCGGGACTGGAAGGATTGTGGTCGCCCACGCTGGTGCCACGCATTGGGTACTGCGAGCCGAGTTGCATATTGTGCTCGGAGGTGTGCCCGACGGGCGCGATCTGGCAGATTACGCCGAAAGAAAAGGGATGGGTGGTGGGCGTGGGTGCCGCGCACAATCAACCCGTGCGGCTGGGCACGGCGTTCTACGACCGCGGGCGCTGCCTGCCGTGGGCAATGGCCACCGAATGCATCGTGTGCGAAGAGTGGTGTCCTGTGTCGCCGAAAGCGATCTACGTTGAGGAGGCACAGGTGGTGGATTCGGCGGGCAACATGAAGACCCTGAAGCAGCCGCGCGTCGATCCCAGCCGCTGCGTAGGCTGCGGCGCATGCGAATACGCCTGCCCACTCCAGGATCGTCCGGCCATCACCGTGACGAGCATCGGCGAAAGCCGCTCCCCCTCGAGCCAGATACTGCTATCTCGTAATTAAAGGAGACTGTCTTGAAAACTTTTGGGCCAGGAAGATGGAAAGAAGCCGTTGTGGCGGTCGCGATCGCGGCCACGATTGCGAATACCGGATGCAAAAAGAAGGATGTCGATCCGTTCCCGGTTTCGGGCGCGGTGGCGGGATGGGAGAAAACCGGCGACACGCGCGTCTTTGCCGCCAAGGACCTTTGGCAGTATATCGACGGCGGAGCCGACCAGTACCTTCAGGCCGGTGTGGTTTCGACCGGCACGTCGGACTACAAATATCAGGGCGAGTTGGAGGCGGTGGTCGACGTTTACACCATGGGTAACGCCGCTGGGGCGCGCAAGATTCTGGACTCGGGGCAGACCAACGATGCCCAAAAAGTGCAGGTGGGTGACGCGGGTATTGCGTACGAACAAAGCGTGACCTTCCGCAAGGGACCGTATTTGGTGCGCATCGTCGCCTATGATGCTACGCCGGGCGCGCAGCAGGCGCTCATCGCGCTGGCGCACGGAGTGGAAGCGAAACTCTGAAGGACGAAGCTGCGGAAACGGCGACGGGAAAGAGACAAGGAGAAGCATGAAGAGCCGGAGAGAGTTCCTGAAAGAGGCGGCGACAGGAGTCGTGCTGCTGGGGTCGTCCGCCGCAGCGGATAGGCTGACGCTGGCAGGAGTGCTGAAAGACCACGCGGCGGTTGGCAAGTCGAAGGTAGTGATTGCGCGCGACGCTTCGCTGCATGGAGCGGGAACGCAACCCGACGAACAACACGTGCTGAATCTGCTCGACGAGGCCATGAGTGCTTACACCGGGCGCGAAAAGCCGATGGAAGCGTGGAAAAGCGTGATTCCCAAAAACATTCTTGCCGGTGGGGTGATCGGCCTAAAGGTGAACGGATTGGGAGGGCGTGGTATTTCGACGCATGCGGCGCTAACCATGGCCGTTGCCGAACGCCTTCAGCAGGCGGGCGTGCACGCGGGGAACATTGTGGTCTGGGACCGCAACGAGCGCGATCTCGCGGCTTGTGGAATGGCGATCAGTACCGATCCGAGCCGCGTGCGCTGCTACGGCAACGATGCGGGCGGATTCGACGACGAGCCGGTCTCGTGGGGGACGGCGAATATCAGGTTGGCGAAGATTTTGACACGCGAGTGCGCGATGGTGATCAATCTGCCGATCCTGAAAGATCACGAAGCCGCGGGAATTACATTCTCCATGAAGAACATGTATGGCGTGGTGGACAAGCCGTTCACGCTCCATGCGAATCACTGCAATCCCGGCGTGGCCGACTTGAATTGCGTTCCCGCCGTGCGCGGGAAGGTGTCGTTCACCATCGGGGATGCGATCTCATCGGTATACGACGGCGGGCCGGGCTTCCATCCTGAGAGGTTGTGGTATCCCAACGCGCTGGTGGTGGGTGAGGATCGAGTGGCGCTTGACTACACGGCATGGCAGATGATCGAGCAGAAGCGCGCGGAAGTTGGAATGCCCACGCTCGAGGAGGCAGGACGCGCGCCGAAGTACATTGCGACGGCCGCCGATTCCGCGCACCAGTTAGGCACTTGCGATCCGAATCGCATCAAGCTCGTAGAAGTGTAGCGAGGAGAATGACGATGGCCAGCGGAATAGGCCAACAAAGCGGCGCAAAGGCGCAAGCGGCGCCGGGAATGACGCGGCGTGAAGCGATGCTGCAACTGCTGCGCCTGGGTGGAGTGGCCGCAAGCGCGGTGGGTGCGGGGATCTGGCTGAGCGAGCGCAGCCAGCGTCCAATTGCCCGGCTGGCCAGGGAAGCGCGGCGCGATCATCGCGTAGCGGCCGATGTGCTGTGGCCGAAAATCACGGTTGCGCAGAACGGCGAACCGCAGGCGTTGGTTCGGCAAGCGCTGGAGAATCTCGGCGGCATCGGCCGCTTTATCGGCAGGCAGGATGTGGTGGTGCTGAAACCGAACATTGCGTGGGACCGGACTCCGGAGCAGGCGGCGAACACAAATCCCGATCTGGTGGCGGAAGTGGTGAGGCAGTGCTGGCAGGCCGGCGCAAAACGGGTGATTGTGACGGACGTAAGCTGCAATGAACCGCGACGATGCTTCCATCGCTCGGGCATCGAGGCGGCGGCGCGGGCCGCGGGCGCCGAGGTGATCCTGCCTGCCCCCGAGCGGTTCCGCGAGGTCGACATGGGCGGCGTGGTACTGAAGAGTTGGCCTGTCTTCACGCCGTTTCTCGAAGCGGATAAGATCATCAACCTGCCCATCGCCAAGCATCACATTCTGACCGGCGCCACCCTGGGGATGAAGAACTGGTATGGCATTTTGGGCGGACAGCGCAACCAATTGCACCAGCAGATTCACCAAAGTCTGGCGGATCTGGCTAGCTTCATGCTGCCGACATTGACGCTGCTGGACTGCTACCGTGTACTAATGCACAACGGACCGACGGGAGGGAATCTCGAAGACGTTGATTTAAAGAAGACGCTGGTGGCGGGTACGGACCCGGTGGCGATCGACGCCTATGTTGCGAAGGCTTACTGGAACCTCGATTCTGAGCAATTACCGTACCTCGCGATGGCCGAAGCGCGTGGATTGGGAACAACGGACTTCGCATCGCTCAAGGTGAAGGTGAGCCAACTGGGATCGTGAACCAGCCACAATGGAGCCAGCAATCCTGGCCTGAATGAGGAGACCTCCCCCCCGTCCTCGGTGCTGCTCATCACTGCAATGCCCTGCTGGTTGCATTAGGTATGAGGCATGGCGGTGTGTCCACGGTCGCCGAGGATCCGCCCTGGAGCTAACTTCAGTCGTTTGAGCCGCCTCACCGCGACCTGCCGAAGTCTTCCCACTCCCCGGACCGAACCTCGCCGCGGGACCGTGCACGCCCGGGACTCTTTATGACTGACTTTCGCAGCCAGGGCCGGCGGAACTTTCTCGCGCAGTGCCTCGCGGGCGCCGTGGCCTTTGGGGCTGGCTCCGTTTTGTGTGCGGAGCCGGAGCACGCCACTCCAGGCGCCAAATCCACCGTCGCGGTGGCACGCGATCCCACGCTCCGCGGCACAGGCACTGTTATCGATCCGCGCCGTATGGAGGCTTTGCTCGACCGAGCCATGCAGGCGCTTTTCGGAGGCGGTCGCCTCGCTGCAGCATCGCCGGAAAACACCATCGCCGTTTGGCGCCGCATTGCAGGACCTGATGATACGGTCAGCATGAAAGTGAACACCCTCGGCGGCCGTGGTATCTCGACGCATGTCGATCTCGTTGCCGCCGTCTGTGATCGCCTGCAGCGGGTTGGCGTCCATCCAGCCAACATTATCGTTTGGGATCGCGATACGGAGGAGATGGACCGTGCCGGCTTTCGCTTCGCCACCGGCGGCGACCGCGTGCAATGCTACGGAACCGACCGAGTGGGGTACCAGGACGAACTTTCTGCGTGGGGCAGTGTGGGCAGCAGGCTGTCGAGAATCCTCACGCGATCTTCTACCGTCCTGATCAATCTGCCCGTCCTCAAGGACCATGACGGCGCCGGCGTCACCATCGCACTCAAGAACATGTACGGCGCCATTCACAACCCCAACAAGTACCACCCCAATGGTTGCGATCCTTACGTCGCTGACCTGAACATGCTGCCCGAGATTCGCTCGCGCATGAAGCTCGTGATCTGCGACGCGACGACCGCCATGTACGAGGGCGGTCCCGGATTCAAGCCCGAACACAGTTGGAAGGCGAACAGCCTGCTCGTTTCTCAGGACCCAGTCGCACTCGACTATACGGGTTGGCAGATGATCGAGCGAAAACGCGCGGAGATGGGGCTGAAAACGCTCGAAGGCGAGCAGCGTGCGCCGCACTACATTGCCACAGCGGCGGACGGCGAGCATCGCCTGGGCCGTTGTGATCCCAGCCGCATCGCAGTGGTGGAAGTGTGATCGGCGCAGCCGGGAGGTGCATGATGAATAGCAAATCGGTCGCTGAAGAGAATCTGGTGGACGCGCCCATCGATCGCCGGGCGTTCCTCTTGTGCGCGCTGGCTTCAGGAGCAGCGCTTGGCGCCGGCGGACTGGCCGCGCCCGCCGCTGCCGTCCCGCTCGCCAGCGGTGTGGAATCGCGGAGCGACACGCAATTCACCTTCGAAGCGCGTTTCTACGAGAAGCTGGCCAACCGCAAGATCCGCTGCAAGCTGTGCCCACGCGAGTGCATCGTAGGCGACAAGGAGCGCGGTTACTGCGGCGTGCGCGAAAATCGCGACGGCGTCTACTACACCCTCGTTCACTCCCGCGTCTGTGCAGCCCACATCGATCCTATTGAGAAAAAGCCGCTCTTTCACTACCTGCCCGGCACCACGGCCTTCTCCATCGCCACCGCCGGCTGCAACGTAAACTGCAAGTTTTGCCAGAACTGGGACATTTCGCAGTCCCGTCCCGAGGAGATTCCTGCCGAGTACATTTCTCCGCACCAGGCAGCATCCGTCGCCCTGCAATACAACTGCCCCACCATCGCCTACACCTACAGCGAGCCAGTGGTCTTTGCCGAGTATCTGATGGACACGGCCGATGCCGGGCACACGGCAGGCGTGCGCAGTATCGTGGTCTCCAACGGCTACATGCAGCATGACTCACTGGTCGAGGCCTACGGCAAGATGGACGCGGTCAAGATCGACCTAAAGGCCTTCACGGAGTCCTACTACACGAAGGTCGTCACGGGCCAGTTAAAGCCGGTCCTCGAAACCCTCGTAACGTTGCGCAAGATGGGAAAATGGACCGAAATTGTGTACCTGGTCGTGCCGACGCTCAACGACGACGACGTCGAGTTCCGCGGTCTCGCGCAATGGGTAAAGACTAATCTCGGCCCCGATGTTCCCCTCCACTTCACGCAGTTTCATCCCGAGTATCTGCTCAAGAACCTGCCCATTACGCCCGTGCCCACGCTGGAGCGCGCCAAAGCCATCGCCGATGCCGAGGGCTTGCACTACGTCTACATCGGTAACGTGCCTGGCCATCCCGCGCAGAACACGTATTGTCCGCAGTGCCGCAAAATGCTTGTCGAGCGCGTCGGCTTCACCGCGAGCCAGATGCTCATTCGCAAAGACTCGACTTGTCCGTTCTGTCGGCACAAAATCCCCGGAATATGGCACGCTTGAGCGTGCTCAGGAGGTCCCGATCCATGAAGATCGCAAGGAGTTCCGCCATGGCTTGGCTGATGACGCAATGCATCGCACTCCTGGTGACTGCGCCCATCCTGCACGTTCGCGCAGCGGAAGATTCGACCGGGCAGCAAAAGATCCGGCCGGCAGCCGTCGCCGGAGGATTCTATCCGGCCGACCCCAAAGAGCTCACGCAGATGATCGACGACTTGCTGGCCAAAGCCACGCCGCCGCCAGTCGACGGTGAAATTCTCGCCGCAGTCGCGCCCCATGCCGGTTATCCCTACTCAGGCCCGGTGGCCGCATGGACCTACGCGGCGCTCAGGAGCCACAAGTACTCGCGCGTGGTGGTCATCGCGCCTTCGCATTACGTGGGCTTCGACTTCACCTCTGTCTACGACGGCGACGCCTATACCACGCCGCTTGGCCAAGTTCCTGTCGACAAGGAATTCGCGCGCCGCCTGGCGAAGATGAGCTCTACGATCCAGCTTTCCGATAAGGGCCACCAAGCAACGCGGGACGCGCCGGAACATTCAGTCGAGGTCGAACTGCCCTGGCTGCAAACGATCCTCGGCAACTTCGAGCTGGTGCCGATCGTAATGGGCGACCAAAGCTATGAGAGCAGTCGCGCGCTGGGCGTGGCCCTGGCGAAGATGCTGCGCAACGATCACGACACTTTGGTTTTGGCCAGCAGCGACCTTTCCCACTACCACACCTACGACGACGCCGAGACCATCGACCACAAAACACTGCATGCGCTCGATGCATGGGACTACCTGAGCATGTCGCGCAACTTCGAAACGCGCCTGTGGGAGGCCTGTGGCGGCGCGCCCATTGTGGCCGCCATGATCTACGCCGAGCGCATGGGCGCAAACAAAGCTGAGGTCCTCAAGTACGCGAACTCCGGCGACGTGACCAGCGACCACTCGCGCGTCGTCGGTTACAGCGCCGATCTCTTCGTCAAGTCCGCGCACGCGGCCGATGCGGTCCCCGCCTTCTCGCTCACTGACGCGGAAAAGGCGGAGCTGCTGGCCGTGGCGCGCAAGTCGGTCGAGTACATGATCCAAAGGAATGAGCCCTACACGCCATCGCCGAGCCCGAGCGAAACTCTCGACCGCGAATACGGTGCATTTGTCACGCTCACTGAGGGCGGCGCATTGCGCGGTTGCATCGGCTACACCGCGCCCATCGAGCCGCTCTATATGACGGTGCGCGATATGGCCACGCTGGCCGCTGTCCGCGACCCGCGCTTCCCGCCCGTCACTGCCTCAGAGCTGCCGAAGCTCGCTTACGAAATCTCCGTGCTCTCGCCGCTCCGCCGCGTGATTGACATCGAACAGATCAAGGTGGGCCGCGACGGATTGCTGGTGAAGAACGGCGATTCCGAGGGCCTTTTGCTGCCGCAGGTTCCCGTGGAGCAAAAGTGGGACAGACAAACCTTCCTCGAGCAGACATGCCGCAAAGCGGGCATGGACCTGAACTGCTGGAAAGACGAGAACACCGACATCTTCAGCTTTACGGCGGTGGTGTTCAACGAGCGCAGGCCGTAGGAGGGCACGAAACAGGGTGCAGGGATCAAAACAAGACTGTGCGATAGGCCGCGCAGTTTCGTCGCGCGGCAAAGGTGGGCACGGCCTATAACTGGACTGCTTTTGTCGCCAAGTTCACCCGCGCTGCCAAGAGCACCGCCGCTGCATTGATCGCCACGGCCAACCAGGCTGTCCGCCAGAATCCAAAGAGTGGAATCAGGAAAGTACTCAACGCCAGCGCGCCCACGCATCCGCCCAGAAGATCGATGGCATAGAGCACGCCCAGCCTGGAGCGCTCGCCGCAGCCGCGCAGAAAGATTCCCGCAGCGACGACGAATTGGTAGCCGCCCAACATACCGGCCAGCGCAGCCAGTGCCGGAAAGATGACCTGGGCCGCAATCCACGTGGCTGATGCTGAGGCGAAACTTCCGATCAGGCTGACAACGACCAGCAGCGCCGGAGCGGCGAGTACGAGCAGAAGCTGAGCCCCCGTAAGTCTCCAGAGATGTTCTGCGCCGGCATCGATGAAGTTGTTGCTGCGCATCGCCAGCCAGCTCCCAAGGGCGATGCCCGCCATAAACAGCCCGATCAGGATCGCGAGTTCGGCGTACACGTACCCGTACACCGCCTGAAATCCGAGAAGAAGAAAGATTTGGAGGGCAATCAACGTGAATCCCGTGGCCGCTACGCAGGCTCCCGCCGATGCGTTCTGGCGGCGTTCGTGGCTGGGCCAAAACGCCAGCAGGCCCACCCCGATGAGCAGCACAATTGCCAGAGTGACCGAGACCTCGCAGAATCTCACGTGCTCTGTCGCACGAAACCATGCGGCATAACCCGAGCGGAACTGCGCGCTCCACAGCACCACGTCAAATTCGTAAGCGATAGGCGCGAAGTCGCTGTTAACCGGCGTGGTGGCAGTGGGCGCCAAATCGGTGGTGACCTGCTCCATGCGGTCGGGCATCATCCGATAGGGAATAAAGTATTCGCGTACATACTGCGTGTTAAGCTTGCGCTCGCGCAGCCGCGCGACCAGCACCTGCGGATCGCTGGTGAGGACACCGGGCTGCATAGCGCCGAAAAAGTGAATGATCTCGCCTGGAATCGCCGCGTGATACGAAAACACGCTACTGAGCGTACGCAGGATGGAGCGCAAAAACTCGGCTAGATCCGGGCTGATCGTCTCTTCAGACGAGCGCAGCTCGATGGCAAGCAATCCTCCCCGCTCAAGATGCGCGCGCGCAAGCCGGAAGAACTCCGCCGTGTAGAAGCGATTCAATTGCGCCGTCTGCGGGTCCGGTACATCGGTGATGATCACGTCAAACTTCTGCACGGTCCCGGCCAGGAATCTTCGGCCGTCCATGAGGTGTAAATGCACGCGAGGATCGGAGTCGAAGACCGACGTCTGTGCAGGGAAGAACTGCCGGGCCATCGCGATTAGAGCGGGGTTGAGCTCGACGTAGTCGAGGCTCGTGATGGTCGGCTCTTTGAGCGCCTCAATGACGGCGCCGTTAACGCCGCCGCCGATGAGTAGCACGCGCTTGGGCGCGGCGTGTTCGAGCAGGGCGTAATCGACTGCCTCCTCGGCCGCAGCGGGATCCGGCGCATTGGCCAGGATCGTGCCGTTTTCGTACAGGCTACGGATTGTGCCGGTCTCGCTCGCGCCGGTTTCGGTTACGGTCAGATTGCCGTAGATCGACTCACGGGCGCCGACCACGTTGAAGCCGCGCCAGAGCCGCGCTTGCGCCGCCGCGTCCCAGCGCGGAGCGACCCAGAGCAGTAACGGAATCGCGGTCAACGCGGTCACCACGGCAAGCAGCGCAGCCTGCGCGCGGCGCAACCGGAGTGCAATCACCGCCGCCACACAGAGGTTAAGCAGGGCCACAATAGCTGCAATCTGAAAGGCCTCGAAGATGCGCACGAGCACGATGCTGGCGAGAATTCCGCCCAGTGCTGAGCCCACCGCTTCCAGCAAATAGGCTGAGCTCACGGCGGTGCGCGCGGAAAGCGAGCACTCCACTTCGGCCATGCGGGCCGCTGCGACAAACAGCGCGCCTGACGCCGCGCAAAACACACTGAGGCACACGAGCGAAGTAAGCAGCATGGGCACAAGACCTACGAGCTCTCCAGGCACGGTTTGGATGAACGTCTTCGCGTCGCGCAGCAACCAAATAGTTGCGGGAAAACTCGCGGCAAGGACACATTCGAGCGCGGCGACGGCGAGGCGCGGCCGATTTCTTCCAACGCCAGCGCCGGTAGTGAGTGCGCTTCCGACAGCCGTCCAGAAAAGCCACGTGGCGAGGAGCATTCCCAAAGCGATCTCGTTGCCGTTGAAGACCTGAATCAACTCGCGCATGAGCACGATTTGGCCGACCACGGCGGAGAATCCGCAAAGCGCAAGCGCCGCTTGCGCTCCAAGCGAGGACGCGCCCGCTGGGCTAGGCGAAGAATTTGGATTTGACGCTTTCACTGCTATGGAATTAAAAGAGCACAGCGAAGGATTTGCAAGGGTGATCAGCACAGAAGTAAAGCAACTGGTTTGGGGGAGTAAATAGAGAACGGTGACCAGTGATCGATGGTCAGTGAACGGAGAGCAGCTAACAGCCATCAGCTGTCAGCTTCTGGCCGCGAATCGTTGCGCGGAAGACGCGTGCGAAACGCGATTCCGCAAGGACCTGGAATTTGGGGAAAATAAAAGACGATCAAAAATGGAATTGTGAAACCGTGCAGACACTTGCCTCATGCGTTGATTCAGCTCGGGCTCCAAAACACTTGAGCCGATGAATTCACCGAGCTAGGGCGTATGCGTTTTCCGGCTCTGAGTGTATGGTCGCCAATCCGGACAGTACCGCGATTTTCGAGTTCTGTCCGAGTTGCCGGTTATTCACCCAGAACTCTGTCTTGGGTGTTCAAAACGTTCGAGAAGCCGACATTTCAGTACTAATCTTCCGCTCGACGGGTGAGTTGGCGATTATGCATAAACCGAGATCTTACGCTCCTGCGCCGGCCCCTTGTTACGGCAGATCCGGTTTATCGGTACCCATGCAATGACTGGGGTTGGCCTCGATCGGAAACAAAGTCAAAGGTCAAGAGTTCCCGGTGACCCACCCAGAAGAGTTGGACAGAGCCATCTCCTTCTGTTGCCGCTAGCTTCAAATGAAAGTGGAACCGAGTAACGCTACGCCGCTATCGTTCGAGAGCGGCTCCTAGCGCAGCTTCGAAATCGGAGCTAACATTGCCGCCGGTCTTAGATGAAACGTGCAGCGCGGAGAGAGCTTCTTGCGTGGCACGGGCGAGACTTCCCGTGGGATCCGCCCTCATCAAGGTCACTGGTCCGAGGCTGTCGAAGGTCCCCGGAACGACTGAAAGGACCCGCATGGCGCGATCTCGCTCACCAGCGTCCGCGAGGAGCTTCGCGAGCGAACCGAAGAGGAGCGGAGTGCCAGCGAGCTGCAGAGGCGCAAAAAACACGAGCGCCTCCTCAAGAATCTGGCGGCTCGCATTCGCGTCACCCTGCGCCATCGTGGCGCTGCATAGGCAGGTTAGCGCGTCAGCGCGGGACCATGATGTCGATTTCTCCCGAGTCAAAGCTACCGCCTCCGCGAAGTGACTGCGAGCCGCGGTCAGATCACCGCGCAAGGCGCACAGGCGCCCCTGGCTGGTCCGACCGAATGCGTGGGCGTCTGGATCACCAATCGCCCACGCCGTTTTGACCAGTGCATCCGCAGCTTGAGCGCCGGCATCGAGATCACCGGACGTCGCATGGAGCCACACGAGGACGGCGCGTCCCCAGCTCTCGACCCAGTATTGCCGCATCTCGACGGCGAGATCGATGGCGCGCGATATCACTGATGAGGCGAGCCCTGGATCCCCCACCATCAAGGTCGTCCCGTATGCCACCATGGCGGACGGGAGATACACGCGCTCATCGGCTCTCTCGAGAACGGAGACGATTCTCTCGAGCATAGGCGCGAGCCGCGGGTCCGGATCCAAAGCCTCGCCGCGATGCGCTTCCTCGGCTGCAACCGCCGCGAAGACGGGATCATCGGCTTCTCCGCCCACTATCAACTCGTCGTAGAGCTCTCGGGCCTCTCTCGCGCGTGCGTTCAACAGCAGCCAGAAAGCGAACTTGCAATAGAGGTCCCACAGGAGCGTGCGGTCGCCTGCGGCAGATGCGAATCGCAGCGCGGCGCGCGCGTTTCCCTCCTCGAGCGCGAGCAGTTGTTTCCAAACCTGACTCTTGGCGGGTTGCATGCTGGGCACCTGTGCGGCCCCGAGGAGATCGCGCATCCAGTGCGCGTGGCGCATCCGGGTGTGCTGGGCCTCGCCGGCCCCGTCCAAACGTTCGAGCGCGAACTCACGCACGGTTTCGAGCAGTTGAAAGCGCGAAACCCCGTCTTGTTCCCCGCAAACAAGAAGACTTTTGTCGCTCAGAGAGGTCAGGCCGTCCAAAGTGTCGAGCCCGGTGTCTGCCGTGATCTCGGCGGCCGCTTCTTCTGAGAAGCCGCCCGAGAACACGCCGAGGCGTCGGAAGAACGTCTGCTCGTCGGGCCGCAGCAAGTCGTAACTCCAAGAGAGCGCGGCGCGCAGTGTTTGTTGACGAGCCGGCAAGTCGCGTCGCTGGCTTGTGAGCAAGGACAGCGATCGATCAAGCCGCGTCAACATCACCTGGGGAGAGAGGATGCGCGTCCGCGCCGCGGCCAACTCGACGGCCAGGGGCAAGCCATCCAAGCGGCGGCAGATTTCGGCTACGCAGGCATAATTCTCGGCATCAATACAAAAATCCGGACGCATCTCCCGGGCACGTTGCTCGAACAAAGCCATGCAGGGAGGCAAGGCGCTTTCGCTGCCGGCATCAAGCGCGAGCGGAGGCACCGGTTGCTCGCGTTCGCCCTGTACCCGCAGCGACTCGCGCGAAGTGACCAGGATCTTGAGCTGCGGGCAGGCCGCAGCGATGCGACCTATGGCGGGAGCAGCATCGAGTACCTGCTCGAAGTTGTCGAGCACGAGGAGAGCCCGCTGGCGACGGAGGTGGGAGATAATCAGCTTCTCGGGCTCGGCGCCGACAGGCGGAAGCGAGATCTCCAGCGTCGTTCGAATGGCCGGAAGGACATCCTGCGCCGCACGGACGCCGGCGAGGTCGACGAAATACACGTGATCTTCGAATGTGGCTCGCTGCGCGTGTCCGAAATGGATCGCAAGGCGCGTCTTTCCGGTCCCTCCTGGTCCGGTCAGCGTGAGGATGCTGCCCCCCGGGGTTTTCAGCAGTTCCGCTATGGACGAAACGAGCTGCGACCGACCAATCAAGTCGCCACGTTCGGGCGGAAACTCGTACCTCGGTGGAATGTCGTCTGGCGGCGCCACTGCGGCCTCCGTGCGGCCGGCCCCTTCGGGCCCCGCGCCAAAGCGCTCCGTCAGCATGATTGCCAGGTCATCCTTTACCAGTTCGCGCAGTTCATTGGCGTCGGTAAACGAGCGGTACGAGACGCGGTCGTCCGATTGAATGCGATTGATGAGTTCGCCAAGACGGACTTCTCGCGCGCCTGCGCGTTTGAGGTAGATGAGCTTGGGCATTGAGCCGGAAAGTGCGTACTCGTCTTCGAGACCGGAGATTGCCGAGCCGGGCGCCACCCAACCATAGCTTTGCCAGTAGATCCCTATAAAAACGTCACTCTGCGCTAGGTACGCGCGATAGAGATCGCGCGGCGGGTGTGGACGCGCACCCAGCTCGAACATTACTGGAGTGAGCCGGATTGCGTGCACTGCATCCGACACGGCCGCGCGCTCGTCCGCCAACTCCTTCAATGTAGAGCTGACGAACACGCGCAACCTCTGGTCTGGCGTGCGGATCGATGCGGGGGCTGCGCTCACGGTCATAGGTTAATCCGAGGTTGAGCTATGAGCCTACCGGACGGAGCGCCTCGCGAGCCCAAACGCCGCGATCGACCATGCTCATCGATTTCGTTGATACCCGATAAAGTGAGTGACGATAGCTTTGCGACCTGATCAGGTCGCCTATACGGCCGCCGGGCCTTTGGCAAGGCGAACGAGGCCAATCGTCAGAGTCACCCCACAGGCAAGCATGGTCATGTGAAAAGCAATTTCAATAAAGAGCAGCCCATGCATGTTGAGACCGTTGTGCATGTGCAGGTTGTCGTGCGCCCACCAATTGCCGATGAACCAAACAAGAGTGACGAACATCAATTTGTTGAGCCACGGCGCCCCAAGACTCAAGCCGCGAATCGCCGGCCATCCGAATATGGCGAAGGCCACGGCAAAACCAAAGGCCAGCGCCTCAATGGCCGAGAGCACAATGTAGCCGGGCAGAAGATTCGCCGGCGGCATAGGAACGTCGGGGCCCGCAGGCCAAATGTGCGGCCCGATGACAAACGCCGCAGCGCCAACCACAACTGTCACAATGAGCATCCACCATTGTCTACGCATGGTCTTCATCTCCTTAGATTGGGATTTCGACTTTCTGCGGGGAGCCATTGAATTCTAACGCCGCTCCGGAGGGAATTGGCAAGACAAATGTTGCATTTGCAGTCGGTTTGATTCTGGAGGGGGCAGTCATCCACGGGAGAGTTAATTCTGTGCAGGCAAGTCACTTTTTGAGCAGCCTAAACTTCCCCATGGCCGATCATCCGGACTCTATTCGGCTCAGAGCGAAGGGCTCTTCGTTTCAGGGCGACCGCCGCATTGCTGGGTCGGATGAAACAGCCTACCTGCCGGCCGGATGCCGGTGCATCTCCTCCGCCATCTCGCGAGTCTCCGAGCTTGCCTTTAGCCAGTCCATGAGCAAAGAAGTTAAATCCACATTGGCGGCTTTCGGGTCGGCAGCGGACGAGTCAATAATGGCCGAGAGTTTCATTCTGCTGCTGAGTTCCTTGAATTCAGGTTGCAGGACGGCCAGGATGTTGTCGATGGGAGCTTTTCCGGCCAGCTGTTGCATGGCAAGATCCTGGCTCTCCCCGCCATACTTTTCCAGTTCCTTGGCTCTGGCCGTGTCATTGGCGGCTTTGACGCGATTCAATTCAAATCGGC
>Ga0326728_10010669_pt1 | contig 21397 bp, 21 predicted proteins | sample MB3enrmetagenome_FD_207602 | JGI IMG/M metagenome (GOLD analysis project Ga0326728, IMG submission 207602) | Lab enriched peat soil microbial communities from McLean, Ithaca, NY, United States - MB31MN | ecosystem: Environmental > Terrestrial > Soil > Wetlands > Peat | place: USA: New York... | reverse complement strand
TTTGACCCAAACCCGCCAATGGTTAATTCAAGAACTGCGAGGCACGGGGGCAGAGGTGGAAGAAGATCCCTTTGTGGGGAATACCCCCATCGGGCCGATCCCCATGGACAACCTGATCGCCAAGTTTCGCGGTTCGGGTCGCGAGACGGTGATCGTGGCCGGCCATTACGATACCAAACGTTTCGACGAATTCCGTTTCCTGGGCGCCAATGACGGCGGCTCTAGCGCTGCGCTCCTGGTTGAACTTGCTCGAGTCCTGGGGCCGAGACGCAATGCGCTAAATTACTGGCTGGTCTTCTTTGACGGGGAAGAAGCCGTGCGGGATTGGTCGGCTGCAGACAGCCTTTACGGAAGCCGGCACCTGGTCGAGAAGCTCTCCTCGAGCGGTGAACTCAGCCGCATTCAGGCTCTTATCCTGGTTGACATGATTGGTGATGCGCAGCTCCGCATACCCCGCGAAAGCAGCTCCACGCCCTGGCTGAGTGACTTGGTCTTCAACATTGCCCAACACCTGGGCTACGGCAGGTATTTTGTGAACAGCCAGAATACTGTCGATGATGACCACATGCCATTCATTAATGCGGGCGTCTCAGCGGTGGATTTGATCGATTTTGATTACGGACCCAATAACAGCTACTGGCATACGGCCCGGGACACGCTCGATCATTGCAGCCCCCAGAGCCTGACCATAGTGGGCCGCGTGGTGGCGGCCACGCTCATAGAACTCGAGAAATCCCCCAGTAAGAATTAGCTTCCAGGAGTCAGGAGTCAGGAGACAGCAGATCGCAGGTCAGCAGCGGGTCGTGGGCGGGGGCAATCCAGAATCAAAAGTCGCCCTGGCCCCGAGTCGGCTTTTTCAGTTGACCCGCCGCGGCGGGACCACTGACAACTGACGACTTCGCACAGTGCGTCGTCATGCGAAGAAGACAAGATCGTGTCTTGCCGCAAAGGAGTGCTTGGCGGGTGTGGCTTCGTCCTTCAAGGGGAAATCTGACCGGTAGTGGGCGCCGCGGCTCTCCTCCCGTGCCAGGGCACATCGAGTGATTATCCTGCCGACCTGTAGAATATTGCGGGCCTCGTAAAACTGACGGGAGGGTGCATTCGGACCAGCCAGCACAATCGAATCGAGCCGTTTGATGGCGTCGCAAAGGTCCTTGCCGGTGCGGATAATACCCACCTTATCCCACAGAATGGACCGGACCTCGTTCACCGTTTCTTGCGGCGACAGGCGCGCCGGCTCAGCGTCCCGCGTATTCAGGTCCGGCCCGGGGGTAGCGCGGCCTGCTACGGGGTTTGGAGCCTTGCGCGGCAGGGGTGGCTTGAATTCCCGCCTTTGGTCGATCATGGCGGAGGCCGCCCTGGCGCCAAATACCAAGCCTTCCAGAAGGGAATTGCTGGCCAGACGGTTGGCGCCGTGGACGCCTGTGGTCGCGACCTCGCCGGCTGCGTACAAGCCCTTCAAGGAAGTGGCGCCATGCAAGTCCGTGGCGACACCTCCCATAGCGTAGTGAGCGGCGGGGCGAATGGGGACGAGGTCGGCGGTGATGTCGATGTTGTAGTGCAGGCAAGTCGAGTAGATTCTTGGAAAGCGTTTTTCAACATGCTTGGGTTCAAGTTCCGTCAGATCCAAGTAAACGCATTCGCTCTTGGTGCTTTGCATCTCCTTGATAATGGCGCGCGAGACGATGTCGCGTGGCGCCAATTCCGCAGCCTCGTGATAGCGGGGCATGAACCGTTCCAGGAGAATGTTGCGAAGATAAGCGCCTTCGCCGCGCAAGGCCTCGGAGAGAAGGAAACGTGGGGCTGCCTTGACGTACAAGGCCGTGGGATGAAACTGCACAAACTCCATGTCACTGCTCAGCGCGCCCGCGCGGTGCGCCATGGCCACGCCGTCACCCGTGGCGATGGGAGGATTTGTAGTTTCCTTGTAAACCTGCCCCAGCCCGCCCGTCGCCAGCAGCACCGCTTGGGCGTACAGTGTCTTGAGCGAGGATGTCTTTTCATCGAAAAAGGTTACTCCGCAAACCCGATTCACGTCCACCAAAAGGTCAACCGCAAAGGCGCGAGGCAGGAACTGGATGGCGCGGTGGGACTTTGCCTTTGCCATCAAGGCCCGCAGGATTTCGCTGCCGGTGGAATCGCCATGCGCGTGCAGGACGCGTGAACGGCTGTGCGCCCCCTCGCGCGTGAAGGCCAGCTTGTTTCCGTTGCGGTCGAAGCGCATCCCCCAAGCGATTAACTGCTCAATCTGCTGTGGGCCTTCGCTCACCAGGATTTGCACGGCTTTTTCCCGGCACAGCCCGTCGCCGGCACGTAATGTATCATGGAGGTGCAGTCTTACTTCATCGTCCTCACCCAGGGCCGCGGCAATTCCTCCCTGGGCGTATTCCGTACTGGATTCGTAAAGTTCATCTTTGGTTAGAACCAGAACCTTACCGGCTCGGGCGAGTTCAAGGGCGGCCCGCGTGCCGGCAATTCCTCCGCCGAGGATAAGGAAGTCAACCTGCAGCTCTCTCTTTCCTGACATGGCACTTTAATGATAGCCTTGGCATCACGCGCCTGCAACAGGTTCAACGATTTCGGTGGTGTCCTGTTTTGAGTGTAGCGCCGACCCCGCGCCTGCGGGACCAGCGCTACGAGTCAAATTTGGACACCACCGACGATTCGTTTGCCGGCTCTTGCGGTTGGTGTGCTACCGTGGTATGAGTACCGTTTCGAGGGGATGCTGACGGCTGATCGCTGATAGCTGAGAGCTGCGACGTATGCAACGCTTCTGGGTAACTTCGAAAGGTTTCAAGTACAGCGTCAACGTGGGTTACGGGGCTTGGCGGGCCCTCGCCGACTTTCCACAAGATCGCTACTCATCGATTTTCATCCTCACCGAAAGACATTTGTGGGAGCGTTGGGGGGAGAAGCTTCTCCGCGAAGGCAGCATGAAAAGCCCCCAGCCCTTGTTCGTCCCGCCCGGCGAGAATTCGAAAAGCGTCATGAGGGTGGAGGGGGTTGGGGCTGAGTTGCTGGAAAAAGGGGCAGACCGGCGCTCACTGCTTGTGGTGTTTGGTGGGGGTGTGGTGGGCGACCTAGGTGGGTTTGTCGCCTCCACCTACATGCGCGGCATTGACTGCCTGCAGGTGCCCACCACGGTCCTGGCCCAGGTGGACAGCTCCATCGGCGGGAAAACGGCGGTCAATGTGCGCGCCATGAAGAATCTGCTCGGAACGTTTTACCCCCCGCGCATGGTGCTCGCAGAGCCTACGGTTCTTGCTTCGCTTGACGAGCGATCGTTCCGGTCCGGCTTCTTTGAAGTTGCAAAACACGCCATCCTTTCGGGGCCGGGCTTATTCAAAGAGTTGGAAGCGAAGGCGTCGAAGTTTCTTCCCAAGCAGGCCAGGGATTGGGAGGGAATCCTGGCGCGCGCGGCTAAAGTCAAAGTGGAGGTCGTGAGCCGCGATGAGCGCGAAGCCGGTCTGCGCCGTGTTCTTAACCTGGGCCACACTTTCGGCCATGCGCTCGAGGAAGCGAGCGGCTACAGGCGTTTTTTGCATGGGGAGGCGGTGGGTTGGGGAATTCTCATAGTCTCACGCCTGGCAGAGTTGTTGGGAGTGCTCGAGCCTGCGGAAGGCGAGCGAATTGCGCGCTTGGTGCGGCGGGTCAGCCCCCTGCCCACCCTACATGGCCTTCGAGTGCGCCGAATCTTAGAGCTTTTGCCGCAGGATAAGAAGGCTGTCCGAGGCCGAATTCACTGGGTTATTCCGGAACGGATCGGCAAAGTCCGGATTTCAGATCAAGTCCCTATGAACCTCGTCGAAGCCGCTTTCCGGGACGTGCAGCGGGGCGGCTGGCATGAGTGATGCTGCAAACGCTCCCCTCGGGGAAAGCCCACCGGGTTCTCCGGACGCCACTGACCCCACCCCCCGCGTGGTCCGGAAGATGTTTTCGGCGGTCGCGCCGCGTTATGATTTCCTGAACCATTTCCTTTCCGCGGGTCGGGACATCGCCTGGCGGAAGGCCACTGCGAAGGCTTTGCGCCGCGTCCTGGAGCGTCCGGATTCCAAGGTAGTGGACCTTTGTTGCGGCACGGGTGACCTTGCTTTCGAGTTGGAACGGTATTCGGCCGGCAGAGTGTTCGGGACGGATTTCTGCCACCCTATGCTCCTGCTCGCCAAGACGAAGGCCCGCCGTCACTCCACGCTGTTCCTCGAGGCGGATACTCTGGCTTTGCCATTTCCTGACGAATTCCTGGATGTTGCAACCATTGCTTTCGGTTTTCGGAACCTGTCCAGCTACGGGAGTGGCCTCAGGGAGATGCGGCGGGTTCTCAAGGCCCAGGGTATCCTTGCCATTCTCGAGTTTTCAGAGGTTCGTTGGCCGGTTTTTGGACCCTTCTTTCGGTTCTATTTCCGCCACATGCTGCCGCAGATCGGGACCTGGATCTCCGGCGTTCGGGGGCCATACCAGTACCTTCACGATTCCGTGTCAAAGTTCCCCAATCAGCAGGCGTTATCAGGATTACTGCGCGCGGAGGGTTTTCAAAACGTCCGTTACGTTAATTTTACCGGCGGGGTTGCGGCGCTCCATCTGGCGGAAAAGGCTTGCTGACTCACGGTAAGCACGTGTGGCTGGTTGCTAAGGAGTCAGAAATCAGAAATCACAAATCACAAATGACCCAATGAATCAATGACCCGATGATTCAATGAATCAATCTTCCGATTCACTCCATTCGCCCGGCGCGCCGCTCGCCTTGAATTCGTTCTGAAGGTTCTCGAGAGTTTTCTGGGCCTCCTCAGTCGCTGCTCGCGTCCCTGACACCTCATCCTGCTTGGCCTTAATCTTGTCGGCAAGTTCAGGCCTTACATTGGGGTTCGGCTCGCGCGCATCCTGAATCTGGAGGAGGTTTAATTCGTCCTCTGCGAGCTGTTGCCGTTCTTCGGCGTCGGCTAGTCGGGCGCGCGCAGATTTGAACCTGCTTTGCCAGTATTCCTTAGTTCCTTTCTTGCTTCCCGGCTTCTCCGGTTCATTAGCGGCTTGGCCCGTCTCACGTGCCCCGCTGGTTTGCGTGGCCGCGTGACTGGAATCGCGTTCTGCCTGTGCTTTCTCAGATGAGCTTAGGGCAGGAGTGCTCGACATGCCCGAGGCCGCCGCACGGGTTTCATCAGGCGAGCGGGCAGGCAGATTATCGTTTGTGTAAACCGTAGTGGTTTTCAGCCCAGCTTTAAGCTGTTGCTGGCGTAGTTGCCGGGCAAGATCTCCCAACGACTGCTGTGGCGCCGCAAACAAGGGCAGGGAAGTGATGGCAACCACGAAGGAAAATACACAAATTCTTATTATCATATGTTCCCCCCTGGCGTGGTGAGCTGCAAATTCACTTCACTGTCACGCGTGGCATCACTCTTGTGACGCGCAGCCCAGAACTGCCCTATCGAAGCCACCCCGCGTCACCGCCTTCGCGTCGCAGTTGCTCCCGGAGGTCATCGATAGCCTCCTGATCTGCGGCAATCTCTGCCCTCTTCTTGTCGATCTGGTCTTGCAGTTTGTGAATATCCGACATAGCGGTGGGACCGCTTTCCTGGAGCAGGCCCTTGTTAGGATCGGGGTAGTATTGCATCTGGTCTTGGCCCAGTTTTTGTTCGAGCACACTAAGTTCTCGATGGTCGATTTGCAACCGATCTTGTAGTTTGCTCATGTGCTCGTGGTAATACTTTTCCCCGTGCGTTTCCTCATCCGTTTTAGCCGGGGTTGCTTTCGCGGATTCCTTTTCGGCTTCTTTCCCGCTTGTTTCCTTGGCGGGCTTCTCCCCCGACTTTGCCTCCTTGGCGGTTGTGGACGACGACTTCGCTGGCGAGGCCGCCGAGTGCTCACCCGACGGCGACTGGGTAGCGAGGTCGTCGTTGGTGAAGACCTTGGACTTTTCTCCAGTTTTTGCGCGCTGTGCTTTGAGTTGGCGTGCAAGATCACCCAGCGGCACTGAACTTGTCGAATTCTGCGCCGGGGCTATCCCAGTTCCCAGACCCAAAACCAGGGCCACCGTCAAAACTCTTGCAATTGGACACTTCATGGTTCCCGTCCCCCTTGCCGGCGAGCTGTCCCCTTATAATAATTTACCATTCTGGAAACCCGAAATCAATCGCCGTGTCCCGAGGGCCGCGTCAAAGTCCCCGAAACGTAACATCCCAAAGCGGCTCTGCCGCCTGATGTGCGGAAAGGCTTCGCCTTTCCGAGGGCTTCCGCCCTGACTGACCCCCTCAGCCCGGCTGGAAGGCTGAGCCTTCCAGCCGAGCTGAGGGGAAGAAGGGAGGCTGTCTGCGCCGGAAAGCCAGAGGCTTTCCGCACATCAGGCGGCAGAGCCGCTTCTTGCGCGACTTTGACGCGACCGTGGTAGTGTCGCAAATCGACGGCGAAATCAGTTATCATAGCGGGTTCGCAAAACTGGCAACGCGTCTGTGCTCGTATCGACCCGCGTTGTCGGGAACGGAGCCGGGGACTGAACAAGAGTAGCGCGACAATCGGTCTACGGCAGGAGGATGCATCCCATGTCAGAGCCAACCAAAGATGATTTGATGGCCCGGATTGCTCAGCTTGAGAAGCAACTGGGATCGAAACAAAGTGGGAACCTGAAGTTCAAGGTCGGCGAGAAAGGGGGCGTGAGCGTCTACGGATTGGGGCGCTTTCCGGTGACGCTCTACTATGAGCAGTGGAACAAGCTGCTCGATGCCGCAGAGGACCTGCGAGCTTTCTTGGAAACGAACAAGAGCCGCTTACAGCCTGGGACTGCACAATCGAGCCAGGTGGACCACCCTTCGCTGTCCCACCCACCACTGTCCGTTTCAAAAGAACAGAACGAAAGTTTCTATGGCTTGTCTTGTGTCGGTGCAAACCAAGTGAAATATAGCGGACCTTTACAACGGCTTGATCTGACCGGCAGTGATGCCCGTGATTTTGTGCAGCGACTTCTTGAAAGGACACCATCAGCACATCTCCTAATCCTTCCTCAAATGGGCCTGGTAGTTGTTATCAAGTCCCGAAATGATGTCCTTGCGTTTCAATTCAAGTCCGCTATGAGTACGACAGATGCCGCAGATTTTCTTGCCTCCATGCTACGAAAGGGAAAGAAAATCAATATGGTCGAGAAGTATGGCGCCATTGAGTTAGTTTAAGAAGAAAGTGAGATCAACATTGTCTGACCCGAAGTTCCAAGAAGCTCTGGAGAGCATTGTACTGATTCGCGGAGGGATAGCACCGAACTCAATTTCCCGCTACTGGGAACAATCTCACCAGCTCATAGGCCCGCGCCTGCAATGGTGTTGGCTTCGGCGCCTGTTTGACGGTCAATTTCGAATCTCCGCAATTCAACTCGTAGGTCACTCGCGCGCGACTGGCCAACCCCGGCAGCAGGGCAGCACGGTCGTCGTTAGTGAAGACCTTGGACTTCTTTTCAGACTTTCGGCGCTGTGCTTTGAGTTGGCGTGCAAGATCACCAAGCGGCACTGAACTCGTCCAATTCTGTGCCGGGGCTACGCGCGTCCCCAGACCCAAAACCAGGGCCATGGTCAAAACTCTTGCAATCGGACACTTCATGGTCGCGTCCCCCTTTGCCGGCGAGCGGTCCCCTCCTAATAATTTACCATTCTGGAAACACGAAATCAGTTGCCGCGGTAGTGTCCCAAATCGACGGCGAAATCAGTTATCATACTGGGTTCGCGAAACTGGCAACGCGTTTGTGCTGTGCATCGACCCGCGTTGTCGGGAACGGAGCCGGGGACTGAACAAGAGTAGCGCGACAATCGGTCTACGGCAGGAGGATGCGTCCGATGTCAGAGCCAAGCAAAGAAGATTTGATGGCCCGCATTGCCCAGCTTGAGAAGCAACTGGGATCGAAACAAAGTGGGAATCTGGAGTTCAAGGTCGGCGAGAAAGGGGGCGTGAGCGTCTACGGACTGGGGCGTTTTCCGGTGACGCTGTACTATGAGCAGTGGAACAAGCTGCTCGATGCCGCAGACGATCTGCGAGCTTTCTTAGAGGCGAACAAGAGCCGCCTGAAGCTCCGGCCCAAAGCTTAGGAGTTGAAAGACCCAGCCAGTAGGCGCCAAATTCATCGCCCGGCGCGAAGAAAGGCAGATCCTTCGCTCCGCTCAGGATGACATGTCCCACCACGACGGGATCAGGATGACATGTCCCGCCGCGGCGAGAGCGCAGCGTAGCGAAGAGTCTGCTTTTGGTTACGTCTATGCCGCGCCGTGATTGCCGTATCGCCGTTACGCTTGCGGGTTGTTTCTTGGCATCCTACTGAGCCTCCCCGACGCCATCATCACCAAGGCTATGGCCCCAATTCTCGCATCAGGCGCATTCGGTGGCCTAATTGTCGGGTGGGTTGTTGGCACATTTGGGCGGTAAATCCAATGTTCACTCCAACCTTATGTTAACATAACATACCTTATCAGACATACAACTTCTCCTTGGAACTGCCCTACAGTTCGAATTCCATGCCACCCTACCGCTCTTCCCCGGCTGTCCCGCCGCATGATGTTCCCGTGCCCCCCGTTCGAACGTGCGCGGTCGAGAAAGCCCATGCGCAGAGGGCGCTCGGAAAAAGCCTCTGGCGCGAAGCACCTTGGAGTGCAGCGGTGCCCCGCCGCCTTCGAATTGGGGATCACGTAGGGCTGGGGCTTGCCCCGGCCTTGGCCAAGGCTTGCCTTGGCCCTATGGCAGCGCTCTATGCGTCGCCACAGCGACCCGCGCACTCCACGCCGCTGAGGATCGCAAATCCTTTAGCGATCTTCCGGCGGAAGGGCTAGTCCAGGCAAAATCCTTGTTACAAGGTCCATAGCTAGCTAACTCAAGCCGATTCTTACTGATAGCCAATTGCTTTTTAGGAGTCACTTGAGGTTTTAACAAGCCCTTCTATTCGGGTGGGCTACTGGAACGCGAGGCAGTGGCGGCTAAGCGAGCACCTGGAGCGCTGGGTGGACTCTGGCTTGGTCGAAGCGGCACGCCAGTTTCGTCTTCAACGAGGAAGCAGACGCTCTACCTTCGGCCTTAGGTGCCGGTCTCTGCGACTTGGGCGGCGTGTGGCCCAGTCGATTGCGCAGCATAGGAATCGAAAAATCCAAACTGGGCCATAGCGGGGTCTTCTCTGCCCTAGTGGCCTCAGCGCGGCGCATGTATACTGAATGGTTCTCCGAACGTTGCAATGGACCGGATTCTCTAACATGCCTCTTGATATTCAGCATTACCGTTCACAGTTTGCAGTCACTGAGTCTTCTATTTACATGAATCACGCGGCGGTGGCGCCAATCTCGCAACGAGTCCGCGACGCCATGGTCGGGCTGCTTGACGATGTCCAGCATTTCGGCTCGGAACACTGGCAACGTTGGGTGGAAACGTACGGCGGCGTGCGGCAATCCCTGGCCCAGTTGATCAATGCGGAAGCGGATGAAATTGCCTTCGCCAAGAACACTTCGGAGGGCATCTCGTCTTTCGCGAACGGCCTGGATTGGCAGCCGGGGGATGAAGTTGTTTCCATCGAAGGCGAGTTTCCGGCCAATTTTTATCCCTGGAAGGCGTTGGAGAAGCGAGGAGTGGTTCTGCGGTTAGTGCCGGCTGAAGAAGGCCGGGTAAGTCAGGAGTCGATCCTAAGGGCACTGACACCGCGCACGCGCGTGGTGACGGTAAGCTTCGTGCAATACCTCAGCGGGTTTCGTCTGGACCTCGAAAAGTTGGGTCAGGCTTGCGCTGCACATGGCTGTCTGCTCTTTGTGGATGCCATCCAGGGACTGGGGGCGTTTCCGGTGGACGTAAGGAGAGCCAACATTGCGGGCCTTGCCGCAGACAGCCACAAGTGGATGCTGGGGCCGGAGGGTTCGGCGATGCTCTACGTGAATCGCCAGGTGATCGAAAAGATCACACCCCCGGAAATCGGGTGGATGACAGTTCGCCATTCGAGCGATTTCTCCCGGCGAGACCTCTCCTGGCGGGAGGACGCCCGCCGATATGAATGCGGCACGCTCAATACTGTCGGGGTCTACGGGCTGGGCGCCGCGGTGAATCTCCTTCTCGAGGTTGGAATTCCGAATATTGCCGAGCGCGTGCTGGATTTGACGGATCGGTTACGCGGCGGACTGCTTGCACAAGGCCACTCTGTGTTCGGTCCTCGCGCCCGCCAAGAAGCCTCGGGGATTGTCTCTTTTGTGCCGCGTCAAGCTGGGGCGGAGCGTCTCCTGGAATGGTTTCTCGCCCACCGTGTGCAGGTAGCATCGCGGCTCGGGATGGTTCGAATCGCCCCTCATTTTTATAACACCGAGGAGGAGATTGACCGGGTGTTGGAACTGGCTTCCTGAATGAGCACCGCGTCATTCTGCGCGCAGAGGTTGCTGTGGCCCGAGGGCTATTGACTCCGGCGCTGGGAGAGGTTAGATTAACGCCCGCAGCATTCAGTGGCGATTGCGAGCGCAACAGAAACAGGCTTTGGAATGTCTTCAACCGAGGAGTGCTGACCCGTGGCTGTGGCGAGCGTCCAGTTGGGGCAACTGTGGCGTCTGAATGAGACGGGCGACTACTGGCTGGTCACCAAGTTATACTCAGAAGTCTTCGCCTCTTACGCCGTGCTGAGAAAGGTGGATGGATCAGATCAGGACGTTCGCCGCGCAAAAGTCGAGAAATCGGCCGAGGGAGTTGCGCTTCCCGGTTTCGTCTTTGCTCCAGAGTCGGAATCTCCTTAGCGAATTCACGATTTGGTATGGCTCGGGGATTCCTGCCGCTTACCGGCTATCGTTGAATCTTGCATTCCCGCCGCGCGTGGGCACGATCAATTCATGGTTACAACTTTCTTTGAGTTTCTGGCTGGTTTCATCATCTCTGTGATCTCGCACTCGGGCTACCTGGGCATAGTGCTGCTGATGGGGATTGAATCGGCGTGCATCCCCTTGCCTTCGGAAGTCATCATGCCATTTTCCGGATACCTCGTCTCCGTGGGCCGATTCAAACTGGCGTGGGTAGCGATTGCCGGTGCTTTTGGCTGCAACGCCGGCTCGCTGGTGGCCTATTACGTGGGTTCGCTGGGGGGCCGGCCGCTGGTCGAAAAATATGGCCGCTATGTTCTGGTGACACACCATGACCTGGAACTGGCGGACCGCTTCTTTCGGCGCTACGGCGATTGGGCAGTTTTCCTGGCACGTCTGCTGCCCGTGGTCCGGACCTTCATTGCCTTTCCAGCGGGGGTGTCCCGCATGGATTTGCTGCGCTTTAATCTTTACACCTTCCTGGGTTCGCTTCCTTGGTGTCTGGCGCTTGCCTACGCCGGCGAGAAGCTCGGCGAGCGTTGGGAAACCCTGCGGCATTACTTCCACCGCTTCGACACCGTCCTGGCAGTTCTCATTGTTCTCGCCGCCGTCTGGTTCATCCGCGACAGGTGGAGAAACCGCGTTCGCACATCTTAGATTGGCGATTAATACCACATTACTGGCCTCAAATCTTCACTGTCAACTCGACGGTAGTGGGTCGATTTGCTGCTGTAGCGGCGAGTTTATCTCGCCAAATGGCGGCGTAAAGCCGCCTCTACATCAAATTGACCCACTGCCAACTCGACGGCATATCATTGCTCTAAATTGAGCGCACGGGCATGTGGACAAGATCGTCCACGGCCGCAATCTCTCGGGTCACGAACGGCTCGCCGTACCGGGCGCCGATCATGTCTCCGAAATGGCGAGCCTGGGCCGCCAGCCGCTCCCGGCAGTCGGCGCGGGAGGGGAACAAGTTCTGCCAATCCTGGCGAGGCGAGAATTGCGAGGCGTAGCAAAGGACGGCCTTGAGCTTTGTTTCGAACTGGTCGGTGATGTCAACCACGAAGGTGGGGGGCAATGCGGGCACATAAAGTGAGGCGTAAATGATCTTGCGCGGGCGGTGTGGGACACCTTCGAGCGGCAACTTGGCGAGACCGGCAAGGAAGCAGGCTTCGTAGCCGATTTGCCCGGCAATGTAATGATCGGGATGGCGGCCTTCCCAATAGGGCAAGATCACTGTGCGCGGCTGGAGGGCGCGAATGCGCTGCGCAATCTTCAGCTTATAATCGCGCCGGTCCTCGACTCCCGCATCGGGCAGGCCCAGGTTTTCCCGGTGAACTATGCCCATCACCTTCGAGGCGCGTTGGGATTCTTCCTTGCGCAGCGCAACGCTCCCCCGCGTACCCGACTCGCCGACCGTGAGGTCAACGATCCCCACCTTGTAGCCGGCTTGGACCATCTTAATGACAGCGCCTCCACAGGTTAGTTCCACATCGTCCGGATGCGCGGCGATGGCGAGAATGTCGAGCCTCATAGGTTTGGGGTTTCGAGCGGTTGATGGAGGAGTTTTCATTTGTGATTCATCCTCGAGCGCTCAGCAGTTTCTTCAGGAACTGCTTTTCATCGTCCATCATGGTCTAAATTGCGATTCTAGGGGATGGGTGGAGGATCGTCAAGGAATTGCGCTGCGAGGGGGGAGGCTGGAGTGGAATTGCACTGAGGTCAAGGGCTGGTCTTCGCTACCCTGCATGGGTTAAGCTAAGTACAAATTCTTTGTCAGGGGGGGGCCATCATGCCGGTTCGGACTATTATCGAGCCGTTCAAGATCAAGACGGTTGAGCCCACAGGGTGGACGATCAAAAACAAATCCGCAGATTGCGCAGATGACGCAGATGAGTGATGACTGGTGGTAATCTGTGTCATCTGTGGAATCTGCGGATTGTAACGAAAACAAACAGGCTTGACATTCCGCTGGGGCGTGATATCAATGCAGGCGTGATGAACGATCGTCCACTTCAAGACCAGGTCGCCGTAGTGACCGGCGCGGGAAGGCGCATGGGTCGCGTCATCGCGTTGACCCTGGCGCGCGCCGGGGCCAAGGTTGTGGTGCATTACAACGAATCGAAGGAAGGCGCACAGGCCACCCTGCGCGAGATTGAGAGTTTGGGGGGCCAAGCCATCACCACGCGCGCGGACGTTTCCCGGCCCAGAAAGGTGGCGGCGATGTTCCGGGCGGTCGAGAAACATTTCGGGCGCCTCGATTTATTGGTCAACAACGCAGGCATCTTCTTTCCCGTCAAGTGGGACAAGCTCTCCGAAGATGATTGGGACAAAATCCTGGGCATCAACCTGAAGGGAGCGTTTTTCTGTGCTCAGGCAGCAGCCCGGATCATGCAGCGCCAGGGCCACGGCCGGATCGTTATCATATCTTCTCTGGGCGGGCTTCAGGCATGGCCGGATTACATCCACTACTGCGCCTCAAAGGCGGGTGTGATTTCGCTCACGCGCTCCCTGGCAAAGGTACTGGCGCCGCACATTCAGGTGAACAGCGTGGCTCCGGGGACGATTCTCTTCCCGGGCGAGTGGCGCGATGCAAGGATGGAGAAGATAATCCGTGGGACTCCGCTCAGGAAGGCCGGCCGCCCCGAAGACGTTGCGGAGACGGTCCTTTTTCTCGCCACCCGGAGCGATTTCATCACCGGGCAGGTGTTGGTTGTAGACGGGGGGAAGTCGATCCCGTGAGCGGGGGACTAGGGACTCGGGGCTAGGGGCTGGGGTTAGGCCGGAAAGGGTAGAGCCATTTAGACTTTGGATCCCGCATCGCCTATCCACCCAGCGCCTGACCGCTGAGAAAGGACTCACCACAGAGCGCACGGAGACCACAGAGAAGGACACTTCCACTCTTCAGTGTGAACTCTGTGGCCTCTGTGGTGAGTCTGGCTTGTGCTCGTCACTCGGCACTCGTCCCGCCGCGGCGGGTCACTGCTCTCCTCCCTTGATTTGGTCCGTGCAATCTGTAATGCTTCCACGACGAAGCGATTTCATTTCCGGTTGAGGAGTCCCTGTGGCTTACAAAGACTTGCACGAGTTCGTGAGGCGCTTGGAGCGCGAGGGAGAGCTGAAGCGCATTTCCGTGGAAGCGGATGTGGATTTGGAGATCACCGAAATTACGGACCGAGTATCCAAGGCTGGAGGCCCCGCACTGTTATTCGAGAAGCCGCGCTCGGCAGAGAACAACAGCGCATACTCCATGCCACTTCTCATCAACATGCTGGGGTCCAAGAGGAGAATGGAACTGGCGCTGGAGGTCAGCTCGCTTGAGGACGTGGCCCGGCGCATCGACGACCTGTTGGACATGAAACCGCCCGAGGGTTTCCTCGACAAGATGCGCATGCTCCCCAAGCTATCTGAGCTTGGGTCGTTCTTCCCCAAGAGCGTGAAGTCCGGCCCCGCCCAGGAGATCGTCGAGGCAGACAAAATGTCGCTGGCCACTCTGCCCATCATGAAGTGTTGGCCGCAGGATGGCGGGCATTTCATCACCTTCCCTCTGGTGGTCACGAAAAGTCCCAAGAACGGCCGCCGCAACGTGGGCTGCTACCGCATGCAGGTTTACGATTCCCGGACCACCGGCATGCATTGGCAGATCCACAAGGGCGGGGCCGAGCATTTCCGCTGGCTGGAGCGCCAGGGCAAAGGGCGTCGCATGGAAGTGGCGGTGGCGATCGGGGCCGACCCGGTGACCATGCTTTCTGGCGTTTTGCCCCTGCCCGAGGATCTGGACGAATTCCTCTTCGCGGGTTTCCTGCGCAAGGAACCCGTCGAACTGGTCAAATGCCAAAGCGTTGACTTGGAGGTGCCGGCCAACGCGGACATCGTGCTGGAAGGCTTTGTGGATCTCGACGACATTCGTGTCGAGGGGCCTTTCGGCGACCACACCGGGTACTATTCGTTGGAAGACAGCTTCCCGGCGTTTCATCTTACCTGCCTGACGCGCCGCCGCGACCCCATCTACGTCTCCACCATCGTTGGCCCTCCGCCCATGGAAGACTATTGGATGGGCTATGCCGTGGAACGCATCTTTCTTCCCCTGTTGTGCAAGCAGATGCCTGAAGTTGTCGATATGCACATGCCGGCAGAAGGGGTATTTCATAATCTCTTAGTGGTCGCGATTCGCAAAAGCTATCCAGGACATGCGCGGAAAGTGATGAACGCCATTTGGGGGCTGCCGGGAGCGATGTTCAGCAAGTGCATTGTGGTGGTAGACCACGATGTGGACGTTCACAACCTGCGCGAAGTGGCCTGGAAAGCTTTCAACCATATCGACCCGGAGCGCGATATCCAGTTCACTCTCGGTCCCGTGGACCAGCTCGAGCACGCCTCCCGCCTCCCCAGTTTCGGCTCCAAGATGGGCGTGGATGCGACCGCAAAATGGCCCTCCGAGGGCTTCACCCGTCTCTGGCCCGACGAGATCAAGATGGACCCGGCAGTGAAGAAAAAAGTGGACGCCATGTGGACGAGCCTGGGACTGGGGGCTGGGGGCTAGGGACTGGGGCATTTTAGATTTTGGATTGTAGAACTGTGTCATTCCGAGCGCAGCGAGGAATCTCGCCCTGCTTTCGGGCCAAGGGACGAAGTTCGGAGTGCGAGCGTTGAAGAATTACTACGTCTACATCATGGCGAGCACCTCCCGCACCTTGTATACGGGGGTAACCAACAACCTGGAACGTAGGGTGCTCCAACACCGCCGTAAGCTGCTGGGGGAGTTCACTGCGCGCTACAACATTAACCGGCTGGTGTACTATGAGATGTCAGGGGAAATCTCAGCCGCCATCGCGCGTGAAAAGCAGATCAAAAGCTGGAGCCGAAAGAAGAAAATTGCCCTAATTGAATCCGTGAACCGTGATTGGAAAGACCTAAGCGACGCCTGGTGCAAAACTCAAGGTGGCGTGGCTGGGGCGTAGGTGGATGAAATCAGAGCGAGATTCCTCGCTACGCTCGGAATGACAGAATCGCCAGAGATTTATCCTATGAAGAAGCCCGGCATTACGACAGACATTCCGGGATTCGGTAAGGTGCAAATCGACGCCATCCTGAGCGATTACACGGGGACCTTGGCCTTCAGCGGAAAGCTTGTGACCGGCATCAAACATCGGCTGCTCCGGCTGGCGGAGCTCGTGGATATTCACGTTGTCACTGCGGATTCCTTCGGGACAGCGCAAGAAGAGCTGAAAGGCCTGCCGATTGTTTGGAGAAGGCTGGAGGGAAAGAGCGAGGACGTCCAGAAGCGGCGTTATGCCGTGGGGCTGAATCCCCGATACGTTGCATCCTTCGGTAACGGGAATAACGACAGGCTGCACTTGAAAGTCGTGAAAGAAGCCGGAGGGTTGGCAATTGCGGTTGAGAACGGGGAGGGTTGCGCGCTCGACGCAATTCTGGCTGCAAACATTTTTGTTGTCGGTGCGGTGAACGCCTTCGACCTGTTGCTTGAGCTGACCAAGCTTCGAGCAACGTTGCGCTTCTAGCGGGTCGCTAGGTGCTTGGGGCTTGGCAAAGCAAAGTAGGCAGTATGCAGAAGGCAGATGGATGTAAGCAAAACCCCGTGGGCATTTCGCTATTCATAATTCAGAATTGCCCTAACCTCCGCTTCTCATTGAGTGGCGGCTTGGGCTTCCTGGAGAGTCGGGTATACTGTTAGGACTTCGTCCACCCTGGTCACTTTCATCAGCGTCCTGATCCGGTCTTGCACTGCCACCAGCAATAGGCGGCGTCCGGAATTGAGACAGGAGACGTGCGCGTTGACAATGGCCCCCACTCCTGCCGAATCCATGTAGGGAACCTGGCTGAAATCAAGAATCACCGTTTTTGCCGTCTTTTCAGCCCGCAGAACATCCCGCAAGCCAAACAGAGTGGTGATAGTTATTGGACCATTAAGTTGGAGGATTCGTTCCCCCTCGTGCGCGCCCTGTGCTTCTGTGATAGTAAGCTTCTCGTCCCACATGATTGTGTAATATAGAGGGCGGCGCGAATTCTGTCAATAATCAATTACCTGTTATGAGATGTTACAGCAGTGTTACAGCGCAGGCTGTGGCCGCAACCAAGACGATGCTCTCTGCGTCCTCCGCGCCTCTCAAGCTTTAACACGGAGGACACTGAGCCCCTCAGTGACCTCCGTGTTGAAGCTCTTCTGACCATGGAGGACACGGAGACACCACACACAGCCCGCGAAGCGGGCGGAAGATGGTAGCCCACAGCGCAAGCTATGGGAACAGCGGCATCCTCCGTGTGTGGCCTGAGCCCCGGCGGGGCGAAAGAAATCGTGGGCACATTCTTTCGCCCCTACGGGGCTGGAAGAATATCCCTCCGTATCTGCCACCCACAGCTTGCGCTGTGGTCTCGCGTCCGCGGGATTGCGCGCCTGACGGCGCCGCAAATCTCCTCCTTTGATGTCTAATTGGTATAAGCCGTATCCTGCTCGAGAAAGGGCAGGCTCTTCGCGTTGACATATCCCTTGGCAAACCCTAAGATACACGACAAAGGAGACAACCTTCATGCAACTGACAATCGACCACAGGGAAGTGCAGGGCGTCCGCGTGTTGAATCTTAGCGGCAGAATCATCGCCGGTCCTGAGTGCGATAGCGTGCGCAGTTTCATCAAGGAGTTCCTGGCCAATCATTGGAGTAACATTCTACTGGACCTCGCTAATGTGACGCGCATTGACAGCACCGGGATCGGCATGTTGGTGGAGTCGGTAATAGTAACTGCCAAGGAGGGAGGACAACTGAGACTTGCGAATGTTCCGCGGCTGATTCATAACATTCTTTCCACCCATCGCTTACTGCAGGCGTTCGACATCTATCCAACCGAAAAAGAAGCGTTGGCCAGCTTCACCAAACCGGTGCGCCCAAGCGGCGATTGACAGTTGCTATCAATCCCCCGGTTGCATGTGGCAAAGGCTGCCTGGCGCGGTTGTGACGCAGTCCAACTCGCGCGCGAGAATTGGCAATAAAGAGGGGTTTGCCCATGAAAAGTGTATTTCGAGTGCTAGTATTGTGCGGCGCCGCAGGGTTCGTTGCCTGTGGCGGTTCCGGAGGGGGGAACATCAGCCAGCCCCCACCCAACGTTACAATCTCCATTACGTCCCCTGATCCAGTTCCGGCCACGGTCGGTTCGGGAGGGACAATCCAGTTCGGAGCAACCGTGACTGGTTCGTCCAACGTCGCGGTCACATGGACGGCGGCGCCTACGGCGGCAGGAACGATCAACAGCAATACGGGTCTCTTTACGGCGGCTCCCGTCTCCGTGGACACGGCCGTGACGGTTACCGCAACAGCGGTAGCGGATACCAACAAGACCGCAACTGCATCGTTCAAGGTGACCGCGGCGGCGACCATCACGTCCATCACTCCTTCAACCTACTATTGTGACATGTATTGTATGATGCTCCAAATCACGGTGAAGGGATTTGGATTCATGCTGGATTATATCTCAACGAATCCGGACATGAATTACCAAGGGACCGAATCTTTAAGCTCAACTGGGTTCGTTGTCCTTTTGGGGATGGACGGTAATCACACTTCAGATGGACCGTATACTATTTCCGATTGTCGCGTGGGGGGAGGCGCTTGTTCAAACCCCGCCACCTTCCTGGATTTTGGGAACCAGAACAATTTGGTGGTGGATCCATCTACCGGCGAACTCTTTAATGCAGATCGCGCCGCCGGTGCCGTATGGAAATTCAAGCCGGATTGTACACCAGATGGTTATCTCTTTAGCACCGGCGGTCAGCTGGGCGGCAATGTCGGTATCGCATTTGACGAAAACGAGGCAAGTGGCGCTGGCGCGATTTGGGTGGCATCAATCGGAATTGCAGGATTTACCACCAGCGGCTCGGCCATCGGCGGTACCGTTAATGATGTCGCCTTCACCAACACCAACTACGTCGCGGGCATCGCTGCCAAAAACGGCATCGTGTGCAGCACCGAAGACACGATGGGGCTCTTGGCCTGCTTTACGGCAAAGAGCGCCCAGCCGAATTCCACTGGGAATGCGACCTTCTATCGCGTCCCGGCCGGGACGGAGCCCTGGTCGCTCGCAATGACGGCGAACGGCACAACAACACTCATCGCCGTGGTTGATCGTGCAGTCCCCACGCTATTCTGGTTCTCGGCGGCCGTGGACCAGAGCGGGATAGTGATCACTCTCACCGAGCTGGGGTCGGTTCCACTCGCCTTCACGCCGGTCAGCGAGTTGCGCCCCGGGTACGAGTATACCGGTACCGCCGGCGGGTGGTATGCGGCGTGGCTCGCGGGCGGGATCGTAGCCGTGAAAGCCCCCGTACTCGACACGGCGACGAATGCGGTCACGGACGAAATCTTTTTTGTTGACACAGGTGCAAGCACCGTGAGTCCTGCCGTTGAGCTCCCCATAAATACGTTTCGGATCGCGGCAGAGGCCGGCGGCAATGCGGTGGACGTGGAATCTGCTGCCATTTCCCCCAACGACCCTGCGAAAGTTCTGCTCACAATTTCACGGGTGACGACCGCTGGCGGGGTGAGTACCATCTACACCGCCACCATTGACCCCGCCACTGCCACGGCCTCGACAGGAAGCCCTCTTGTCGGCGTCGGGTTCGGCACGAGCCCCGATGGCAAGTACCTCTACACCTGCGCCCGGAATCAATGCGCGGCGCTGGTTCCGCAGACGGCGGCCGCAGCAAAACAGTAAGCGGCCAATCAACAACCAGCAAGTGAACGCGCTACGGATCGTCGAGTAAGCACATCAGCAACTGTTCGCACATCCTTTACATTGCAGCCCTCACATCACAGCCCTCGCCCCGCGGGACGTTCCGAAAGGAACTTTCCGCCGGGGCCAGGGCTGGCTGCCTGGCGCGGTTGTGACGCAGTCCAACTCGCGCGCGAACCCAAGACACCCACCTGGAACCCCACCCTTTTCTATTCGTGTGACGGACGGCTGTACAGGCTGCGGGAAAACCCCTCCAAGCTGTCATTCCGAGCCCTTCACTGTCATTCCGAGCGAAGCGAGGAATCTCGCCCTGCCCGTTCAGGGTAAACTGCGCGAGGAATCTCGCTCTGGGTATTTTCAATGCAGTGCGAGATTCCTCGTCGTCCGCCAATAAGAATGGCGGACTCCTCGGAATGACAGGCCAAACGGGTTTTTCCGCAGCCTGGGTGGCCCTGCTATAAGGCAATCACTCCCTTTTCAACTTCATAGCTGGCTCGCCCCACGAGACGCAGAGTCCAATCACTGCAAGCACCCAGATGTACCACGGAATCGAATCGTGATAGTGAAACTGTAGGACGACACACACAGCAAACAGCAGAGCTCCAAACATGCTTCCTCCTATGAATGACGAAATTTTTTGCCCGGCGAAAAGACTGGCCGGCTCGGAATAACATGCAGAGAAAATTGTTCATCACCCTGCCCAGCGGCCGCTGAGGGCCAACGCGACGAACCCCAGGATAAGAAACAGAATCCCCGCCAGCATGGTGGTCAGCGCTTTCTTACCAGCCGTCTTCCATTCGCCTGTGACAAATCCCCAGACATTGGAGGTGATGATAATGGACGACATGAAAAGCGGCCAACCCAAGATGGGACCCAGGCCCGCTAGCTGAGCCGTGGCTGCGCCGTAGATCAATGTGCTTCCGAACCAGAGCACTCCCATCATCGCGCCCAGTACCCAGTTAATGGCCGTTCCAGGGTGGCAGAAGAGGCCCGCCGTTTTGTTCTTTTTCCACAAGTAGGCGCAGTAAATCAGGTAGGGCACGAGCGCGGCCGTTACCAAGGGCGCCCATATTACATTGGTCTGACTTCTGGGACTGACACCCAGTTGGGCGGCACGGGAAATGAGCGGGGCTCCGAACGCCAAGCCGAAGTTGATCAGAGGAGAACCAACCCCCGCCAGAATGCAGATGATCAATCCGGCCTTGAAACTCATCCTCTTCCCTGCCCCTTCTTGCTGGTCCTGAACTGAACTCTGCATGGCCTTCTCTTTATGTCTTCCTGCTACGGCACAAAGCACGATGCCCACCAGCATCAAGGCGACTCCTAAGATGATGACCATGCCTTTGGTCGTGAAAATCATCTCCGAATGCAGTGCCACCAGTGGGACGAGCGACCCCAGTGCGGTCGAAAGGCCTATAGCGATGGCGAAATTCAAGGCGATGCCAAGCGCGGCTATACCCAGCCCGAAGAATATCTGGGCCAGACCAAATCCAACACCAAATCCCACCAGGAGAAGAATCTGCTGAGCGCCCACCTGCTCGTAGAACGCCACCATGTGGGGTACGGTCACATAAACCATGAACCACGGAAACATCAACATTCCCACCACCGCCCAAACTGACCAGATGTTCTCCCATTTCCAAAACTTGGCGTACTTCATCGGAGCGGCGAAACTGCCGTTCAGAATTCCAGCCACCAATGCCAAACCAACGGCCAAAGGCACATTCGACATAGAAGAATCCTCGTTTCGATAGGCTCAGATGCCGGGTGTAGACTGGAAGTCAGGAGTCAGAATCAAGAAGCAAGAAGAAAGAAGAAAAAAGCAAGAAGCAAGATGAATCCCTTGTTCATGACACCTGACACTCGGCGCCCGACGCTT
>Ga0326728_10010667_pt1 | contig 21405 bp, 11 predicted proteins | sample MB3enrmetagenome_FD_207602 | JGI IMG/M metagenome (GOLD analysis project Ga0326728, IMG submission 207602) | Lab enriched peat soil microbial communities from McLean, Ithaca, NY, United States - MB31MN | ecosystem: Environmental > Terrestrial > Soil > Wetlands > Peat | place: USA: New York... | reverse complement strand
TCATGGCGGGGTTGATGCCCGGCAGCAGCTTCGCCCAAATGAGTAATGCTTCGTTAACCGGAGTCATCAGTGACTCTTCCGGAGGCGTCATCCCTGGCGTTGATGTCACCGCCATGCACGTGGCAACCGCCACCAAGTACCACGCCACCACCGACGGCGTGGGCCGTTATACTTTTCTCAACCTGCAAACCGGAAATTACACCATCACTGCCACGTATCAGGGTTTCAAGACGGCGGTGCGGAGCGGGGTCATCCTGACCGTCAACCAAGCCGCCAATTTGAACCTGACGATGGAGCCCGGAGCGGTTACGCAGACGGTCAACGTTTCTGGTCAGGCGGCGCTGCTCAACGCCACCACCTCAACCATTAACACCGAGCTTACCGAAAGGGATTTTGAAGACCTCCCGGCGAATGGGCGCAATTACACGCAACTGCTGGCGCTCACGGCGGGCGCAACCAATATTGACGTTTCCCAGGCCGCCGGAGATTCGCTGGCCCCCGGCGCCTCCAACAATCCCACCATCCAGGGTGCAAGGAACCGCGACAACTGGTACATGATCGACGGTTCGCCCAACAGTTCCCTGGGGTTCAATGGCATGGCGACGATCCCTCCGCTCGACTCCATTCAGGAAGTCAAGATGGAATCCCTCTCCACGGATACGCAGTTTGGCGGCTCTTCCGGCGGCTATGTGAACCTCACCACTAAATCGGGCGGCGACAAGTTCCACGGCTCGCTCTATGAGTATGTCCAGAACACCAAGTTCAACAGCCGAAACCCTTATAATCCCACCACCAATGTGACGCCTTTCGTCCAGAATCAGTTCGGATTTTCGGTGGGAGGCCCCATCATCATCCCCAAGCTTTTCAACCCCGGCACCAAGAAGCTCTGGTTTTTCGGGAGCTATGAGGGGTTCCGCAATCACCAGAGCACCGTGACGCTGACCCGCGTGCCGACGGCCGCGGAACTCCAGGGAAATTTCAGCGGCACTTGGAGTCCCGGCGGACTGGCGATCAACCCCATCTACGATCCCGCCACCACGATTCCCGACCCGGCCAATCCCGGAAAATATCTGCGCACCCAGTTTACGGGCAACATTATTCCTTCCACCCGGTTCAATTCGGCCGCCACCCTGTTCCTGTCGACGTTCATGCCGGCGGCCAACTACACCGATCCCACCACCACGCGCAGCGATAACTTCGAAGAAACTCTGCCCGTCCTCCACGATACGGACTCGGTGGTTGGCCGCGTCGATTACAATTTGACCGATCGAGACCACTTGTCGGCTCATTACCTGTATTTCACCGGGATCAGTGGCAGCCCCTCGATCTCCGTCTACCCGATGAGCAGCAAAGGTTATAACCCCAACACGAATTACAGTTTGAATTGGGACCACAACCAGACCCCCACGCTGTTCTTTAACCTCCAATACACCTACATGCACACGGACAATCCCAGCATTGCGACCACGGATCTCAACTATGTCACGGCGTCGAACATGGCCAACTTGGCGGCCTTCCCCATTCCTGCCGGCGCTCCTCCTTACACGCCGACCTTTGGTTTCACCTCCTACGCGTCGCCTTTCCCCACGGGCAATAGTTTGACGGACGGGATCAACAGTCAAGTCAGCGTGAACGTCCAGAAAATCTGGTCGAAGCATACGGTTAAGGCCGGAGTGAGCGGCATGCACATGCGCGACGACATCGGCTCACTCAGCCAGACCCTGAGCTTTGTGGTGAGTCAAACCCAGAACCTGGAGGCTCCCACCAACACCGGCGATGCCATGGCCAGTTTCCTGCTCGGTCTCCCCTCCACGGGTTCGCGGCTGCTGGGGACCGGTTACATCATCCTGGACGGCATGGCTTATGGAGCATACGCCCAGGATACCTTCCGCGTGAGCAAGAAGCTGACCCTGGACTTCGGTTTGCGCTACGATTTTCGCAGCGACCTGACCGACAACAATACCGAGGGCTCGTTCAACATGCTGACCGAGGGTTGGTACCTGGATGGCCCCATTAATATTCCCAATGCCTTCGCCACGGGCCCCAACGTCAGGAAAGGGATCTGGAACCCGAATTACACCATGTTCGCTCCTCACCTTGCGGTGGCATACCAGGTGAGACCCAAGACCGTGGTTCGCGCGGGCTACGGGCTTTTCTACGATGTCTTCAGCGCGTGGACACAGGATATTCAAGGTCCGCGTGTGTCCTGGCCGACGGCGATTTACCAGAGCACCCCGAACCTGAACACTACCACCCCCACGGTCACGCTCACCAATCTGTTTACGGGCTTGCCCAACTCCATCACCACTCCTGACCCCGAGCCCTCGGCCGGCTATCAGATCAATCCCAACGCCCCCGTGGGGTATGTCGATGAGTGGAATCTGTCCGCCGAACACGCCTTCTCGGATAACACCGTCGTGACCATCAACTACGTCGGCAACCGGGGAGTCCACCTGGATTGCTGCGGTCTGGTTAACATGGCACGTACGCCCCAAGTGGGTGTGGCGGAAAGCAAGATCCTCAACACCTCCCTGGTCCCCTGGCCGAACATGCTGGTTTTCCGAACCGACATGGGCGACGGCTGGTCAACCTACAACGCGCTCGAACTCAGCGCGCAACGGCGCATGTCGCACGGCCTCACGTTTCTTGCCAACTATACGTGGTCCCACTCCCTTGATGACGCTTGCTCCGGCTCGCTGGGCGTGGAGGGCTGCTTCATCAGGAATCCCTATCAGCCCCAATGGGACTATTCCAACTCCGCCTATGATTTGCCCAACGTTCTGCACATCGCGTTTAATTACCAACTCCCCCTGGGACGCGGCCAGTTCCTCGATCTTAAAAACGGGGCCCTCAACAACGCTCTTGGGGGATGGCAGATGAGCGGCGTCATTACGCGCCAATCCGGAACACCGTTCGGTGTTACGCAGAGTACCACCACCGACCTCGCCAACACCGGCGGCAGCGAAAGTCAGGCGATGAACCGGACTTGCGACGGGAACTCTTCGGCCCGCACGACCCTCGCCTGGTTTAACACCGCGTGTTTTGCCATGCCGGCGCAGTACAACTTCGGCAATGCCGGGCGGAACATTCTGCGCGGACCTTCCGGCCCCGGTAATTACAACTTGAGCTTCATGAAAAACTTCCGCATCAAGGAGGGGGTCAATTTTCAATATCGCGCGGAGTTTTTCAATACCTTCAATCTGGCTTATCCCTCCAACCCCGATGCCAGCTCCGGCGATAAGACCTTCGGAGAAATCCTAAGTGGCAGTGGAGGCCGAACCATACAGATGTCCATGCGGCTCACATTCTGAGTCGCCCACAGATGGGCTGAAGATTCCACCCGCGGGCGGTGGCGCGAAGCGAACTCGTTCCCAAAACGTTTCGCGCCAAGCGCCCGCGGGACTTCTTTTTCTCAAAAACCCTGGTGACAGAGCATCCCAAAAGCAGCTATACATGGAGCCCTTATGACCGAACTCTCAAGAAGAAGTTTTCTGGGCGGTCTGGTGGGCGCCACGGCTGCCCACGCCTTCTCGAAATCGGTGCCGGCGTCGCCGCAGACTTCCAAAGCGGCCTCCCGCGCCGGCAGCCGGCCGAATATCTTGTTCCTCATGTCGGACCAGCATCGCGGTGATTGCCTCGGCGCCGACGGCAACCGGGCAATTCACACGCCCAACCTCGACGCTCTTGCCCATCAAGGGGCGCGCTTCCGCAATGCTTACACTTGCACCCCCAGTTGCATCCCGGCGCGGGCCGCCCTCCTGACGGGGCTCTCACCCTGGAATAACGGGCTGCTGGGCATGGGCGGCTGGCCCATCGCGCACCAGTATCCCGTCGAGATGCCGCGCCGCCTGCGCGATGCGGGATACTACACGGCGGGCATCGGCAAGATGGAGTTTGGGCCGGTGGTGACCACCGATCACGGGTTTCATCAGATGATTCGGGATGAAACGGCCCACGCCTTTCGCAACGACTATGAGTCCTGGTTCTGGTCCCAGGCTCCGAACCTCGATCCCTTGGCCGTGGGCCTCGGTTGGAATGATTACCCTTCCAAGGCCTATCCCTTTCCCGAAAAGTTACACCACACGTATTGGACGGGAGAAACCGCCGTCCAATTTCTTCGCACTTACAACCGCCCGGAGCCTTTTTTCCTGAAGGTCTCCTTCATTCCGCCCCACAGCCCCTACACCCCTCCCGAACGTTTCATGCAGCAGTACGCTGATGCCCACCTTCCCCCCGCGCTGGCGGGAAATTGGGACGCGAAATTCCAGCCACGCAGCGGACCCAGGCTGGACATCTGGCACGGTGATGTGGGCGCGGCGCAAGTGCGGCAGTCGCGCCAGGGGTACTATGGTTCCGTCAGCTACCTCGATGAGCAGATTGGCAGAATCCTGGCGGCGCTCGACGAACGCGGCTGGACGGAGCAAACGCTGATTCTCTACACCACCGACCACGGCGATATGCTCGGCGACCACTATCTGTGGAGAAAGTGCCAGCCTTATCAGTCTGACGTCAGAATCCCCATGCTGGTGCGCTGGCCGCAAGGGCTGATCAGCGCTGAGCGCGGGCGGGTGATCTCCGAAGTGGTGGAATTGCGCGACGTGCTCCCCACCTTCCTGGACGCCGCGTCCGCCCCCCTCCCTTCCGCCATCGACGGGAGCAGCATGCTTTCCTTGATCGATGGGAAGGCAAAAAACTGGCGCCCCTACCTCGATCTGGAGCACGATGTGTGCTACAGCCCGGAGGTCCACTGGAACGCGCTCACCGATGGCCGCCGCAAGTATATCTTCCGCGCGTATGACGGCCGCGAGCAATTGTTCGACTTGGAACAGGACCCCGGTGAATGCACGGACTTGGCCGCGGACCCTGCGCAGGGAGAATTGCTTCGCCAGTGGCGCGCCCGCCTGGTGGAGGAGTTGGCTCCCCGCGGGGACGCATACGTAAAAGACGGCAAGCTGCAACTGCGGCCGGAACCGATGCCGCTTTCCCCCCACTATCCCCGCGAGGAAGAGGCGAAGTATTTGCATGAACACGGCTTTCCCAAATATGTCTACTAAGGACCCACCATGACCCAGCTATCACGCCGGAGTTTTCTTCAGACCACCGGGAGTGCATTGTTCGCGGGCAGCGTCCCCGCCATGCAGTTGCCGCGCCCCACGCCAGCACAAATTGCCTGGCAGAACTTCGAGGTCGGCATGCTCTTCAGCCTCGACATGCCGGTCTTTGCCAGCGGTGGGTGGAGGGAGACGCGCGAGACCTATGACCCCAACATCTACAATCCCGCCCAACTCGATACCGATCAGTGGCTGGAGGCGGCCCGGGACGCGGGCTGCCGGTATGCCATCTTCACGGCAACGCACTTCAACGGTTTCCTGCAATGGCAGAGCGACCTTTATCCCTATGGTTTGAAGCAGACCTCATGGCGAGACGGCAAGGGCGATGTGATGAAAGACTTCGTCGCGTCGTGTCACAAGTACGGGATCGCTCCCGGCGTTTTTCTGAGCTGCCATCGCAACGCCTATCAAAAGGTGTGGAAGTACCGCGTGAACTGGGGCGAGGGCGGTCCGGAACAGGCGCAGTTCGCGCGGATCGGCGAAAAGATGACCGAGGAACTCTGCTCCCGCTACGGGCCGCTTTGCGAAATCTGGTACGACGCCGGATTGATTGACCCGAACGACGGCGGCCCGGACGTGGTGCCCATTGTCAATCGCTATCAGAAAAGTACCGTCTTCTACAGCAGCCCGCGGCGGCGCGATCACCGCTGGATTGGCAACGAGTCGGGCTACGCCGGGGATCCCTGCTGGGCCACCATGCCGGATCTGGCCACCTCATACCGGGCACACAATTCCTCCGCCATCCCGGCGCTGAACAAACTGAACGCCCACGGCGACCCGGAGGGCAATTTCTGGGCCCCCGCCATGGTGGACGTCCCCATTCGCAATCATGAATGGTTCTGGCGGCCGGATGATGAACACAAACTCTACACGCCGGACGCGCTGGTGAAGATGTATTACACCTCTGTGGGTCTGAACTGCACCTTTATCATCGGCGCGGTTCCGGACCAACGCGGTCTGGTCCCCGAGGCGGACCGGAAAGTGGGCGCTGATTTCGGCAAGGAGATTCAGCGGCGCTTCGGCAAGCCCGTGGCGGAGACGACGGGTCATGGGAACCGCGTCGTGCTGCGGCTTCCCCAGCCTTCGCGCATCGATCACGTCGTCATCATGGAGGATATTGCGCAGGGCGAACGCGTCCGCCAGTTCGTGGTGGAAGCGCAGGTTCCCGGCCCGCAATGGCAGAAACTTTTCGCCGGGGAGTCGATTGGCCACAAACGCATCATCCAATTCCCACCCCTGGAAGCTGCCCAGGTTCGCATTCAGGTTTTGAAAAGCACCGCCCCCGCGCGCTTTCGCCGCGTGGCAGCTTATGCCACTACCTAAAGGAGGCGCCGTGGACAATTCCCATTCGGATGACCGATCTTTTCCCCGCCGGGGCTTTTTGAAAGGCATCGTCGGAGGCGCGGTGGGCCTGGGTGTGGGAGGGCGAGGGATGCAGCCTTCCGTTCCTCCCAGCGAAGTTGAACGAGGTCAGGGGACTGCTTCCCCTAACCACGGCGAGTTGGCGAAAACTTACGGCCCGCTGCAGGTGGACTACGCCGGGCTCCTCTCCCAGCATGATGTGGTCTACCTCACCCCTCCTATCGAGGGGCATGAGGGCCTGATCATCGGAAGTGGCGAGGCGGGCGCGAGGATCTGGAACCCTTCCGATCGCCTGATGATTCAGATCAATCACAGTTCGCTCTGGAATGATACGCAACGTATGCCCTCCATTGATTACGGCGTGCGCATTGAGTTGCAGGCGGGGCTGCCGCTTTTCGACTGGAAATATCTTACCGATTATGAGGCCCGCATAAACCTTTTCGAGGCGGAGGCGCAATTTCGCTCGCAGGGGTCCATGGGGGACGCGCGCATAACGGCGTTCTACAGCCATCCTCACCAGGTCATGGTGCTGGAGTACCACGATCAGCGCCGCGTGGAGACGCCGTTTCGCATCCTGCTGGAGCGGATCGGCTCGCAGTATTTCGGGAACTTCGGCATTCGTGACCAGAATCCCGAACTCAATTTGAATGGGACCAAAGCCGAGGCGGATGCGGACGAACTGCGCATTGACCAGCAGATCGGCACGTTGCGCTTCGTCGCGGTGATGCGGATTGAAAGCCTGGAGGAACGTCCGCAGCTCGAACGCATAAATAATTACCAGGCTGAAGCGGCATGGAAACCCCAGGCCGCTGCCACATTTCGCATCTATGTGGCCTTGGCGCATACGGCGGAAACGGACGATCCCCTCCGCCTGGCGCGGCAGCGTGTGCAACGCGCCATGGCCGATGGCAACGATGCGGTGCGCGCGGCCCATCGCGCGGATTGGGCCGCCCAATGGCCGCGCAGCTTCGTCCATCTTCCGGACGACCGCTACGCGGAGAACCTCTGGTATCTCGTCATGTATCAGAATATCGCCTCGCGGCGCGGTCAGGAGCCCCCGTACTTTATCGATAGCGTCTGGAATTGGAAGCAGGACGTCAGGGCGTGGGAGCGTGTCTACCTGCACTGGAACATGTTCAGTCCTAATTTCCCCTTGTTCGCCGCCGGTCGATTGGACCTGATGGAACCGTATTTCCGCTGGAAGGAGCGACAACTGCCTCACGCCATCGATCACGCGAAGAAGATTCACGGCGTGGAGGGGGCCTTCTTTACGGATTATGCATCCTTCCGGGGTGAGGAACTCATGGAAGGTAATATGCAGAACTATAATCTCACCCCCGGCCCCCAGATTGCCATGGAGTATTACCAGTACTGGCAATACAGCCAGGATGACACGTTTTTGAAGCAACGGGCGCTGCCTTTTCTGCGGGCGGTGACGCGCTTTTATCTGAATTACCTGCACCAGGACGCCGGCGGCGCGTGGCACGTCCCCAAGAGCAATCCGTACGAATTCGCGGGGCCTTACCAATTTCGTGATTGCATCACCGACATGGCCCACATTCGATGGCTGTTTCCGGCACTCATCAATGCCGAAGCGCGAACCGGAAGCGTCAGCGAACTTTCCGCACGGGCCCGGGACGTGCTGAGCCACTTGGCGCCATTTGTCCCCGTCCCCATCGATCCTGGCTGGCTGATTGCCGAAGCATCCGGCAAGAAAGTTTATGCCAACCCCTTTTTTGAGGATGAGGCGTATAGTCCTTCCGACCGGGTCTGGGCCACGGGGTATTCGCTGAAGCAGGAACGCTTTGTCAGCCACATGGACGTGGCGCTTGAACCCAGCGCGGTGTACGGCGTCATGTGCGGGGGACCAACCGCGGGCGCCTTTCCCCCGGACTTAACCTGTTCGGACGCCAGCCCGGAGTGGCGGGATTTTACGGGGAAGAATTCTCCGGAAGAGATTGCCGCGTGGGAAGCCCAGCGCAACGCCCTGCGCACTCCGCGGAGATTTCCACTCGCCACCGTGGATCATCGCCTTCATACGTGTGAGGGTCCCTTTGCCTGGACCGGACACAGCCTGGAGTTGCCCGCCTTTGCGCGTCTGGGACTGGCCGCAAATCTTCGGCGTTCGATGAGCTGCTACATCCAGAAGTATCAAATGTATCCCATGGGCATGTGGTGCTATTGGGGATGGGATACGTGGAAAGACCGGATCGAGCCGCGAAAAGGCAAAGATGGCGAGGTGATTCAATTTCCGGCGGAACCGCGCATCCTGCACAGCAGCCTCGAGCCGACGGGAATTTTCGCGACGACGGTGCAGGAAATGCTGCTGAGCAGTCCCGACGGGGTGGCCCGCTTGTTCCGCGCCTATAACCGTGACGCGGCGTTTGGCCTGCATGCCGTGGGAGGCTTTTACGTGTCGGCGCGTCAAACGGCGGGCGTGGTGGATTATGTGTGGGTCCACAGCGACCTGGGCAATGAGTTCGTAATGTCATCGCCGTGGCGCGACGGCGCGATTCAAGTGATCGAGGAAGCAACGGGAAGCACGGTGGAGTTCACGCGCGAGCGCGATCGCGTGCGGTTTTCCACCACTCGCGGCACGAGTTACCTGATTCGATTGACCAGCAAGCAGCCGGGCCCCGCGACGATCACCGATACACCCCGCAACGGCCCACGAGCTTTCGGCCGATGCACGCTGGGGAAAGCGCGCGACTTTTGAGGTAAGACAAAGCATTGGCCTTATCTCCCGAAGGCGTTTGCAGGATATGGACGAAGGCGGATGTAGAGAAGGGTAAGTCCATCAATTCGCGGTAAAGGGGGTACGGGAAATTGAATAACGACCTTTCACGTCGAGCCTTTTTGCGCCAGACAGTGGGCGGTGTGGCCGCCGCGCCCATGTCGCTGCATGCCGAGTCGAGAGGGGCGCAATCCGCCCCCGCGAGCCGGGCCAACGTGCTGCTGATCATGGCCGATCAGTTTCGCTTCGACGCTTTGGGCGCCGCCGGCAACAAGATCATTCACACGCCGAATCTCGACGCTTTGGCCGGGACCGGCGTGATGTTCCGGGAGTGCCGGGTCCAGCACCCTGTCTGCATGCCTTCGCGCGCCTGCATTTTCACGGGCCGATATCCCAGCGTGCATCGCGTCCGGACCAATGGCGTCACCCTGTCGCGCCAGGAGAAAACGCTGGCCGAGGTGTACCTGGAGAGCGGGTACCGCACGGGCGGCGCGGGGAAATTCCACTTTATTCCGCAGCTCGGGCGGCAACTTCCCACTATGGAGACGCACCCGGACCCGTTCTACGGATTCGAAGAGTTCCACATTGGCGAGGATGGCGGCGTGGGTGAGTATGGACAATGGCTTAAACGCTACCATCCGGAATTCGCCGGCAAGCCCAACAACGCGCTCCCTCTCGAGCTCCACAACACCCATTGGGCGGCGGCGCACACGATCGACTTTATCAAGGACTGTGCCGCCCGGCGGGAGCCCTTCTTCGCTTTCTGTTCCTTTGTGGCTCCCCATCACCCCTACAATCCGCCCCCACCCTACCAGACCATGTACAAGGAAGGCGAGATGCCTCCCCCCGTCATACGGGCCGGTGAGCTCGATGATAAGCCCCCGTTTTTCAAAGCGGACTCGAAGCGCTGGGAGGACTTTAGCGAGCGGTTGAGTTACAACCGTGCCCAGTATTACGGCTCGGTCACGTTCATAGATGATGCCATCGGGAGCATCGTGCGGACTCTTGGCGAACTCCAAATCCGGCAGGACACGCTGGTGGTGTTCACCGCGGATCACGGCGATTTACTGGGCGACCACGGCCTTTGGTTCAAGGGTCCGTATCACTATCGCGCCTGCGCCAATGTCCCGCTGATCTTCAACTGGCCGGGCCGCGTGCAGTCCGGCAAAGCCGTGGACGGGATCGTGCAGAACATTGATCTCTTTCCGAGCATCACAGCCTTGACCGGCATCAACAACCCTCCCGGCGTTCAGGGCAAATCGCAACTCGCCGTGCTGACGAGCCAGACAAGCGACACGGGCAATAGCTCAGCGCTCATCGAGTACGGAGTTTCCGGTGTGGGCGCGCCGAAATTCGCCCGCGAACTCGGGCACCCCGACCTTTACACCCTCTACAGCCCCAAATGGAGGCTGAGCTACTACCCCGGCAAAGACTACGGAGAGCTTTACGATCACGAGAGCGACCCGGAGGAATTCGTCAACCGCTGGCGTGACCCCGCCCTCGAGGCAGTGAGGCGGCAATTGAAGGACGAATTGCTTGACCGTGTTCTCAAGGCCCACGATCCCCTGCCGGTGCAGGAGGTGGATTGGTGAGATTATCGCCTCTTCCGGGCAGACCGACCGTTTGAACTTGGAAGGCTTGCGAAAATGGTGCCTCCGCCTAACGCGCGGGGGATATTTGACGACGCAGGCTGGACTGCCGCACGACGAGGCGCGGGGGGAAAAATATGCGTTTAGGCGGCAGCGGGGTTTTGGATTCTATAGACTGGAGCAGCAACTCTGCGGCGCATTCGCCAGCCTGGAACGAGCTATAGTCAATGGTCGAAAGGGGCACGCGCAGCATGTCGGAGTAGTGCACCTCACCGCAACCCACCACGGCAATGTCATGCGGTACGTCCAGCCCTGCCTCAAGAATCGCCTTCATAGCGCCGGCGGCGACCGGATCGTTGAAGCAGAAGACCCCATCAGGTCGAGGCGTTAATTGCAGCAGGCGCTGCATGGCAGCATAGCCGGTACTGTCCTGATATCCCCCGCTGATGACGCACTCGGGGGGCGCCGGCAGTCCGTGTTTGGCCAAGGCCCGGCGATAGCCACGCAACCTCCCTCGGGCGTTGGACACCATGGGCCCCTGAAGGTGGGCGATGCGAGTGCAGCCCTGCTCGATGAGATGCTCGGTGGCCAGGAACCCAGCCTGGTCGTCACTCACTCCCACATAGTTGGCTTTGGTATTTAAGACCACGCGGTAGACCAGCACGTAACGCGCCTTTCCCCGCTCCAACAGTTCGACCATCGAATGGCTGCCGTACGGCGCCGCCGAGGTCACAATCAGGCCGTCAACCTTGCGCGCCAGCAGGAGCTTGATTTGGCGTAATTCTGTCTCGGCATCCTCGCCGGAGCTGCAGATCACAATCTGGTAGCCTAACGGCGCAAGCTTGCTCTCGATACCCTTGGCGACCTCTACAAAGAAGGAGTGCATCAGGTCGGGGACCACCAGCCCGATCAAGAAGCTACGATGGCCGGCGAGACTGCGGGCGATGAGGTTGGGTTCGTACCCCAGCTCGTGAGCACGCTTGTAAACTCGGCCGCGCGTTTCTTCAGCGATATCGCGATGATTTCGCAGCGCCTTGGAAACGGTCATCAACGAAACGCCCAAATCCTCAGCGATATCCTTCATGCGGACTGGCACATCAACCCTCCCCGCCCATTATACCGAAGCGCCTCGGCGCAAATCGTCATCCCCCCGGCTACCGCGGACGTGACAACCATTCGCGTATTTAGCGCTACAGGCTATGTTTATAGCGCTAAAGAATTGCCTTGACAAGCGAATTCTCCGGAAGTAAAGTTTGCGCGTATGGAAGCGCGCCAGCGGCAGTGCAGCGGTTCAAATTGGACCTCGTGGCTCGGCTGCCCGGGGTCACCGGGGGTTCTCCACCTCCGGCTTCAAACCTGATACCCGCGCGGACCCGAAGGTAAGCCAATTTATATCACGTTTTGGCGGATTAACTGGGGAGTGCCTATTTAATGCAAGGGTGCAACAAATTGTTTCCTAAACGAAGCGCGCCGGGCGTGAGTAGCTTCAAGCTGCCCCGCGCGCTCCGCCTGTAAGTTTGCGTACTTGCGTCGGGGGCGGCGGTGGAATTGAGATCGGATCCACGGGCAGCGACCGCACCTCAAGAAACGATCTTCTTGGCATCAACTCCTGCCGCCGGACAGCGGGAGTTCTCTATGACGGGCAAGACATTAATCCAACGCAAAGGCGCTCTGCTGCGTGGTTTGCGAGACATCAGACTAGACTTCAAAGGAGGGGCAAAACGTGAGAAGGACTCTACTTGCCGTTTTACTCGTACTCTGTTGCACGACGCCACTCTCCGCTCAGTCGATCCTCGGGTCGATGACGGGGACCATCAAAGACCCCAGCGGCCAAACCATCGCGGGCGTCAGGATCACCATCACTGACGTGGCAACCGGCGTGGTGCGCGTGGTGACTACCAGCAACGTGGGGGACTTTCTAATCCCCAACCTGGAGCCCGCCACCTATCGCCTGACGGCGAGCATTACCGGGTTCAAAACGTTCACCAAGGATAATATCGTGCTTACCGCCAGCGAAACCTTGCCGCTCGGTGACCTGACCATGGAACTGGGTTCGGTCAACGAGAAGGTGACGGTTACCGCGCAGGGCGCCACCGTACAAACCGCCAGCGCTGACAAATCGAGCCTGATTACCGACACCCAGTTGGATTCGCTGCTCATCAAAAGCCGCAATATTTACGACATGATCGGGATTCTGCCCGGCATCCAGTCCGAGCGCGTGGTTACCCAGCCCACCTTTGTGTTCCAGATCTATGCCTCGGGCAATCGTTTCTACGGAAACGATGTCACGCTGGACGGGATCTCCACCATCAACCGCATCCAGGATTACACCACGACGGTGGATGTGGCCATGAACTCGGTCTCGGAAGTGAAGGTGCTGAACGGCAATTTCCAGGCGGAATATGGCCAGGCTGCCGGCGCCACCATCCAGATGGTCAGCAAGTCCGGCACCAAGGACTTCCACGGCGATGCGTCGTACTTTTTGCGGAATGAAGATTTCAACGCCAACGATTTTTTCAACAACCGCAACGGTGTAGCGAGGCCGCGTTATCGCTACAATGCCCCCAGCTATGCCATTGGTGGCCCGATTTATATCCCGGGTCACTTCAACAAGGATCGCAACAAGCTGTTTTTCTACTGGACGCAGGAATTCTGGCCCACCACCAATAGTGTGCTTGGTGAATATACCGTACCCACGGCGGCGGAACGGACGGGCGACTTCTCCTCGTCGGTGACCGCAGGCGGGGCGGCGATAAACCTCAAGGACCCCGTAACGCGGGGGGCGGTTCCCGGCAACGTGGTCCCCACGGCCCAGCAGAATGCCAGCGGCCTGGCGCTGCTGAAACTGTTCCCCTTGCCGAACTTTACGAATACCGCCATTTCCAATCGGCAATACAACTACATCATCACTCAGCCCACCATAACCAATTACGTCAGCCACACCCTGAAGATTGACTATAACCTGAGTCCCCGGAACATGTTCTCCGTGAACTGGAGCACGCGCTCCGACCCGCGCAACGGTTATTACGGCGAGTACGATGTCTCCGGGAATACCTGGCCGCAGGTTGACTATTCCGAGGTCGACCAGGGCGTAGCGCTCATCGCGCGTTACAACGCGATTATCACCCCCTCCCTGGTAAACGAAGTGAGCTTCGGCCTCACGCGGGAGGATATCGTGGACGGCGCCACCGCGGCGTCGCTGCAAGCCAATAGCCGCAGCACGGTGGGGTTCACGGTGGGCCAGATCAATCCGGCAAGTAACCCCCTGAGCCTGATTCCCAACGCCTCGTTCGGCGGAATCACCAACCCGGTGAATCTCAATGTTGACTACCGCTTCCCCGCCACCCTGATCCAGCCCCAGTTGCAACTGTCAGACACGCTGACGAAGATCCACGGCAAGCACACGGTGAAAGCAGGGATCAGCATCTACCGGCTTTTTGCCGATGAGACAGGGTACTCCTATACCAACGGACAGCTCGCTTTCGGCACCAGCTCCACCTGGCCGGAAGATAGCGGATATGCCTTCGCCAACGCCGTGTACGGCAACTTCCAATCGTATGAAGAAGACGCCGGGCGGCCCCACTACTATCCGCGCATCAATTCATTTGAGTGGTTTGCACAAGACACCTGGAAGGTCACCCGTCGGCTCACGCTGGATTACGGTATGCGCTTTTCCTATATGCCGTTCCCCAGCGAAAAAACCGGCGACGTATCCGGGTTCGTGCCCAGCCAATGGACTGCCGCCAATGCCCCGGTCCTGATTCGTCCGGTCTTGTCCGGCGGAGTCCAAATGGGCATTAACCCCTCCACCGGAGCGATCCTGCCCGCCGCGCTGATCGGCGCGCTGGCTCCCGGCGTCGGAAATCCCTACGACGGCATGACGGTCCCGCCCTCGCATCTGGTCAACAATCGGGCGCCCCAGCTTGGCCCTCGGGCCGGCTTTGCCTATGATGTCTTTGGCGACGGAAAGACCGCCATCCGCGGCGGCATCGGAATTTCTTACAGCCAGCCCTGGGGCTATGACGTGGTCCGTACTTACGTAAATCAGGCGCCCCAGGTAACCTCGCAGACCCTGTATTACGGAACGCTCAATACGTTGTCCTCCGCCCAGGGCTACTCCTTCCCCTACACTATTTATGGCATGGACCCCAATGGCAAAATCCCGAATACCTACAACATGAGCCTTTCGGTGCAACGCGAAATCGGGTATGGCACCGTCGTGGACGTTGCCTACGGCGGGTCACTGATCCGCCACCTGGAGTATTGGTACGCCAACAATGAAGTGCCGCTGGGGGCCGACTTCCTTGCGGCCAACAAGAATCCCGCCACGGGGGGAGTGTTGCCGGCTAACTTCCTGACCCCGCATCAGGGCTACGGCAGCATTTACTTCACGAAGTGGGATGGTAATGCCAACTATAACTCTCTCCAGGTTCAGGTAAACCGGCGGTTCACCAAGTCGCTCCAGTACGGTGTTGCCTGGACGTGGTCGAAAACCATGGGGCTCGACGGTGAGAATGGCGACCGCGCTTCGATGAGCCAACTGGTTCCACGATCCTATTACTACGGCGCGAGCAGTGTGGACCGCACACATGTCTTCAAGCTCAACTATGTGTGGTCACTCCCCAAGGGGTCCCAGTTCATGGGTGGGAACAAGATCGCGGGCGGCTTCCTCGACAATTGGCGCCTCACCGGCATCACCAGCTTTGAAACCGGAGTTCCCGTCGGCATGTCGATGACCGAAAACCCGACCGTCGATATCACCGGATCGGCAAGTCTGGGCCCCCGCGTCAACATTATTGGCAATCCGATTTTGCCGAAGAGCCAGCGCACCTTTGCCCAGAACTTCAACACCAGCGCGATCGCGGAGCCCGCAGTTGGGACCTATGGCACCGCACCGTTGTATTTCCTGCGCCAGCCGGGCCTCAATAATTGGGACATCGCCCTCTTCAAGGATTTCCCGATTAAAGAGCGTGCCAAGCTCACCATGCGCTGGGAAACCTATAACACCTTCAACCATCCTTCGTTCACAACCATGAACACCGCCGCCCAGTTCAATGCCAGTGGAACACAGATCAACTCAGCTTTAGGGCAATTTACGGCGGACTTTTCTCCGCGCCAGATGGAACTGGCCCTTGTCCTTACTTTCTGAAGCGGCGTTTAAGACGTCGGCTCACTCTGCTGCGGGTGGTGGCTTCGGCCACCATCCCGCAGCGGGGTGGGTTTTTTCTCCGGGCGCGCGATCTAAGGCCTCGCTTGATGCACGATCCTTACCCCCGGAATTTCCGCATCGCACCAGTAAACCTTTTGCCGGCTGGTAACAACGTGTCGTGCCAGAGGAGTAACCCATATGAAACCAACACGCCGGAGCTTTTTGGCCACCGTGGGAATGGTTGGCGCGGGAGCCCCGCGGATGGCCGGGGTTTTGGCCGCCGGCCCTGCTCCCCTCAATGGGTTCCTCATCGCCCGCAGCCATCCGATGGTTCGGAATCAGGCCACGCCCGACTTTTTCGAGGGCCTCCTGTTGGGCAACGGCGATCTGGGCGTCTGTCTTACCGTGCGCCCGGATGCCTTGGGCCTGCATTTGGGCAAGACCGACGTGTGGGACATCCGCGTGACCCGTGAGCACATGAAAGACGTGCTGCCGTTCGAAGAGGTCCGCAAGCACTGGCAGCAATACGACCAGAACCGGCAGTTCTTTGATGAGTACGAATTGAAGGCGCGTGCGTCCTACGCCAAGCCCTGGCCGCGTCCCTGGCCATGCGGCATCGTGTGGCTGCACTGGGACCCGCGCGCGGTACGCGTGGTGCGGCAGGTGCTTGATCCCTCGAACGGATTGGCCAACATTGAGATTGCCCACGAAAATCGGCAGGGGAGCGTGCGCCGGCTGAACATCCTGTGCTTCGTCAACCAGGATACCGGACACGTTTCGGTCTCCACCTCGGAGTCCGCATCGTTTATTTCGTCAGTGGCGTACTATCCCTACGTCAACGCCGAGGCGAAGATGCCGCCGCCCGAAACTGCTTCGCGATTCGGCGCGAGCTTTGGCGAGTTCACGGGTCATCAGCGATTGCCATACACTCCTCCCACCGACGCGGACCCGAATCCGCCACCCTCGGACAAGGACGCCAGCTTCTCTCTCTGTGGCCGCGTGATGGGTGAGTGGAGCGCCGGTCCACCCCCTGAGCCGACAAGGCGTGGACCCGCTCCGCACCGGGTGGTCCTCGAAAGCCGCCAGGAGCAGCCGCTGCGCCTGGATTTGGTGGTTCTCAGCTCGCGAGAGGACAAGGGCGGCACGGAGAGCGTCATTCGTCTGGCGGAGCAAGTGTCCCGACTTCCCGTCGCCCAGATTCGCGCTGCCTCGGAAGAGCGTTGGCGACGCTTCTGGTCGAAATCCGCCGTGGAGTTCGCCGACCGCGAACTGGGACGCATCTGGTATCACAATCAGTATTTCCTTGCCTGCTGTCTGCGTGAGGGGAAGACGGCGCCGGGCGCATTTGGCAACTGGACAAGCACCAATATCGGGACGGCGTGGCACGCGGATATCCACCTGGATTACAACAACGCCCAGGTGTATTGGGGCGTGTTTTCAAGCAACCACGCTGAGCAGCACCTGCCCTACGTTGACTTCCTGGAGCACGTACAGCCGTTGGTGAAATCGGTCGCTCGAGACCACTTCCAGCTTCCGGGCGCTTTCTATCCGATTACCCTCTTCCCGACGGTGGTGCCCGCGGAAGTGAACCCGTACCCTGGGCCGCCGTGGTTCTATATCATTTGCGATGCTCCGTGGGCAGTCCAAAGCCTTTGGTGGCACTACCTCTACACCCAGGACCGCGAGTTCCTCAAACGCGTTTATCCGATGATGGCGGATGTCTGCCGCTTTCTGGCCGCCTACGCGACGAAAGGGGAGGACGGCCGATACCACTTTAATCCCACCATGTCTGCCGAGAATTGGGGGCTTACGCAGGATTTCCGGCTGAATCGTGATGCCATCATGGATTTGTCGCTCGGCGCTTTCATCCTGAAAGCCACCGTGGAAGCTTCCCGGCAATTGAACCTCGATGCTGACGAACGGGCGAAATGGGCCGAAGTGCACGACCACCTCGCGCCTTATCCCCAGGGGGAGGGCCCCTTCGGCGGGGTCTGGCTGGATGTGCTCGATGCTCCCGTCGAGCATGTCTATAACGTTCCGGCCACCACGACTCCCATATTTCCCGCCGAGCAGGTGGGCATCGGCTTGCACCCCGAGCAATTGGAGATCGCGCGGCGAACGGCCAAGTCCATCCGCTTGGAAGGTGGGAACGACCTTGTTTACCAGCCGCTGACCCGGGCCCGGTTGGGAATCCTGGACCTCGAGTGGTTCAAGGACGAAGTGCGTTACAGCCTGTTGCCCAACAATACGTGTTATGACCGGGTTCGGCAAATCGGCGGCCGCTATCGCGATTCCACCGATTTTGATTACATGAGCCGCATGGGGGTCTGGATCGAGAATTTCTCTCTTCCCGCCGTCCTGAACGAGTGTCTGATGCAAAGCTACGCGGGGTTCATCCGTGTGTTTCCGAACACCATCAACCTGGGCGCAGTAAAGTTCGCCCAGTTGCGGGCGGCGGGCGCGTTTCTGGTTGATGCCCAATGGAATGGGAAAGAGGTCACGTCGCCCGTGGGGATTATGAGCGAAAAGGGAGCTCGTTGCCGCTTGACTAACCCCTGGCCTCAATCTAATGTGCGCATCACCCGTGTTGCCGATGGCAAGGAAGTGGTCGCGCGCCGCGCCGAGGGCATTCTCGAATTCGACACTGCCCCCGGCGAGCGGTACCGCGTTGAGAAAGGACGAGGAAAACCCTCATGACAGAACTCTTCAGAGGGAGCTGTCTGAACTATCGAGCGAGCGCCACTGCGGGCGGGAGAACAAGAGGCCAAGCGTTGGCGAGGAGATGGTTAATCCATTGACTCAGTTGGTGATGTTGGTACGCCTGGCAGGATTCGAACCTGCGACCTTTTGCTCCGGAGGCAAACGCTCTATCCATCTGAGCTACAGGCGCACGCAGCAAGGAGTTTAACCCCGCGACGATGCCAGGGTCAAGCTGCCTTAAACCATCTGCCTGAAACCATGTGTTTGAAACCATGGGTACTGTCCGAAATTCAGGGAACCTGGGACGCTGAGCAGATTTCCGCATTCTTCTCAGGCATTTTGGCCCTTTGGCAATCATTTCACTTGACCCACCAACTTTCCAGGCGTACAGCGTTCGGTGCGGAGCCCGGAGTTACCCCGTGTGCGGCGGTTGTGCCCAGTACGGTCGCCCGCGTTAATGGCGCAAGAAGCCGGGATTACCCAGGTTTCCGCCCCGCGCTTCCTCTCGATTTCTACCTGTCATGGATGCCCGGGATTTCCCTGCTGCTGCGTGCCCTGTGCGCAGCGAGCAAATTAATTGCATATTTCAGTCACCCCGGCCGTTCGTAGAGAGTGACCCGAGGCACACTGCCTGATCCCGGAAAGGAGTTCCCGATGAAAACAGACTGGCTCGTCAAATCGCTACTGCTGCTCGCCGTAATCTTCCTGGGCATCATCGCGCTTCGACCTTACATTGCGCCTCCGGTGGTGCGAGCGCAATCCGAGGATGTCTACCCCATCACCTTCGGACCCAGTCGAGTGATCACTGTGAACGGTGGTGTGGCGGAAGGCAATGTCGTGCTCGACCTGCGCAACGGCAATGTTTGGGGATTCCCGCTTTTTGCTGAACCTTCCGGCACATTCGACAAATCACTGCCGGTGTCCCACCCGGTGCTGCTCGGCAGGATGGCATTGGAAGACCTAGACAAGAAGTGACGCGGGACATCCGGCAGATGTCCCAGTCCCATCATTTCCAGAGGCCCACCATGACTTCTCGCCATCTTCGATCACGCCGAATCGCAGCACTTGTTGGGATATTGCTCTTCCTGGGGACGGGTACGGCCACTGCTCAGGACCGCCTTTCCAAAGTGGAATGGTTCATTGAGGGCGGGGGATCTTTCCTGAGACTCGGCAATCAGCCTAATGAAGTTGCCTTATTCGGGAGCTCAAGCCCTGATTACCTTGTTTTGTCGAATCGGTTCTCGTCAGGTGTGCTGTTCTTTACCGGGTTGCGTTATCACCTGACGGCGCGGGATGCGTTGGAGGCGTCATACAACACTAGTGTTTGGAGCAATTTTCAAATTCAACCTATCACGCCCGGCGCATCAACTGCTTCTTCAGGGTCCTATCGGCAGGAGTTTTCCTTCAACTATGTGAGGTCCTTCTCAAAACACGGTTTTGCCCAGCCATTTCTAACCGCAGGGTTGGGCGCCACGAAATCGTGTTGTCTTGCAACTGCGTGGTGGACGTGGAATCCCAGCATAAATTTCGGGGTCGGGACGGATTTTCCCATCAACCGGCAGTTGGCTTTTCGAATCGAAGTGCGCGATCACGTCGGTTTCCTCTCTGGGCCCTTGCGGGGAGCCAGCCACGACATCACCCCCACCGCGGGGACCGAACCGAACCTGGGGACAGACGGAACGATACACAGGTTTATTATGTCCATGCTGTGCCTGGGGCCATCCGAAAGCGAAAAAAATAATCAGCGTTCCGTCTGACCCACACTCCCTGATGATTGCAGGGAATAACTCGTACTCCTGCCACCGGCGGCCGCTTTGACCAGAACGCCCTTTTCGATCAGGTATTGAATTTGGGGATGCAGGACTCAATATGGGTGGAGCGGCATTATGGCTGGTATTTACCGAGTGACAACCAGCGCCGGATGGAATCAATAAGCTGTTTGGAGAGGTAGGGAAATGAGCACCAGATAATGGAGGGGAGAGGCGTCGGCGACGACGATCATGCGGGATGACCGGCCTTATCCAAGCCTGTGCTGAGCGTCTCCAGGTCGTATTCAAAATCTTCGGCCGTGTACTTCTCGATCGCGTGTTCCTTCAAAAAGCCGTCGAGCTCGTAGCGCGAGGCAATGCCTAACAGCGTGCGGAGCTGAAAACCCGTCAGACGGCGTTCCCGGAAGGCTTGGAGGGCCAGCGCCTCGAGCGCGGCGCGGGCAGGGTCCTCTCCGGGCGGCAACAACGGCGCCGCAAAGTCGTCGGGAACCTTGACCGTGATCTCCATATTTTTAGCGTACCACGAAATGCCGGGCAATCCAAATGCCGGCAACATCAGGTTCGGCAATGAAAGCTGGCTGATCGCTGCCATCCGGTGGAAACCTGGGGACAGACGGAACGATACACAGGTTTATTATGTCCATGCCGTGCCTGGGGCCATCCGAAAGCGAAAAAAATAATCAGCGTTCCGTCTGACCCATACTCCCTGATGATTGCAGGGAATAACTCGTACTCCTGCCACCGGCGGCCGCTTTGACCAGAACGCCCTTTTCGATCAGGTATTGGATGTCACGGAGGGCGGTGTCATGCGAGCACTTTCCGATCTTCGCCCACTTCGTGGAAGTCAGCTTTCCCTCGAACCCATCGAGCACCCTATTGGGGGGGCGGGGACAGAGAGCGCCGGGATAAACCGGCATATTGTAGGGGATGCAAGAGCCCTACAGGAAAGGAAAAGCGATTCCATCCTGACCTCGAGTCTTGCGCCGGTCGT